>Ga0075473_10000161_pt1 | contig 27155 bp, 8 predicted proteins | sample DEB19_08_DNA_FD_76340 | JGI IMG/M metagenome (GOLD analysis project Ga0075473, IMG submission 76340) | Aqueous microbial communities from the Delaware River and Bay under freshwater to marine salinity gradient to study organic matter... | ecosystem: Environmental > Aquatic > Marine > Coastal ... | reverse complement strand
TAAAGAATTGTTTGTGCTTAGTGATATTAAAACTGCAGTCATTCAAGATCAAGACATAATAAATATTGTTGAATATGTTAAAGCATTTAACGAAAATGTTCAGCATATCCTTTGTGAAATGAATGATGTTGATACTGCAGAATGTAACAAAGAAGTGTATAGTTATTTGAATTGGAGACAAAAGTTTGATATAGAAATCCCTGTAGAATCTATTAAAAATGTTGTCAACAATTATAACTTTAACATTGACATTTCTGAAATTTAGTTGTATTTTTATTTAAAATTTTAAAACAAAATCTAATGATTAGTATAAACGTAATCGAAGAGAAAATCGTAGGTTCTTATGGAGAGACAGCATTCAGTGTCCCATTCTCTAAAGAAACTTATGATAAAATGGTAGAGCTTCAGACTACATCTGAAAAGGCTACTACAATGCAAGAATATAAAGCTTGTCTTGAAGCATTTGCTATGCTTACACAGGTTGATGTTAATGAATACATTCAATCTAAATGTGAGCATATCTATATGAGTGAGAAGACTGGACAGTTCTTTCTTAAAACAAAAGATGTAATTTCTAATATCCCAATGCCAAGTGCATTAGTAGATCGTATTCACGAATCTATTGACAAAGGATTGGATTTTATGCCTTTGATTAAAATGTGGACTAGATGGTTACGTAACCCTATTCTTCACAAGAAGATGAAGCAAGGTCGTGGAGTAGAGTTTTCTAATCGTTTCTTTAACTTTGTTAATCTTCAGTATGTTCACCCAGCTTTGAAGAAAGATTTGATGGAGAAGCATGGTTATTCAGAAGAGATTGCAGAGAAGCGTGCTACTATGTATCAAATGAAGATTACTAAAGAGGGTCTTCTTAATGGTTATAAAGTATCAAGTGAAATCTTTCATAAATTTGATACTGAAACTGGTGAAATGGTAGATCGTTATAAGCGTACTTTCAATGCAGATACTGGAGAAATTGAATCAGATGGTCTTCCAGAATTTGTAGAAGATCGTTTATTTCAACCTGCAGTAATGGGAACAGGAGGTGATGCATTCTATTGTGAAGGTCCTAAAGGTTATTCTAAACCTGGTCACTTTATTAAAGTTGGATGTACTCATCGTCTAGCTTCATGGGATCAAGTAAATACTAATGATCATGCTAGTTGTGTACCTGGTTTGCATTTTGGTGGTTTGATGTACATTAACTGTTATAGTGGAGAAATCCATAATGTATTTGTAGATCCAATGCATATTGGTGCAGTTCCAGATGATCAAACTGGCGCTATTCGTTGCTTGCAGTACTTTGTTCATTCTAGTTTGGTAGGAGTTAATGGTTCTATTTATCATTCTTCTACTTATGCAGCTAAAACTGATGAAGAGTGGGAAGTAATGAGAGCAGAAGCAGTTAAAGTTAAAATGAATGAAGCTTTAGAAATATCTGAAGAAGCAGCACGAATAAGTTCTTTGTAATATGCATAAAGACAGTGTAGAAAGATTACCGAGAGATGGATATGTGTGTTTGATAGATGGAGATAGTCTAATATATTACGAAATGGATAAACCTACTTTAGAAGAAGCTGTTGCAGGTATTAACTCAAGAATAGAACATATTCTTAATCAATGCAACACTTCTCTTTATGTAGGATTTTTAACTGAAGCTAACTGTTTCAGATATAATGTTTATGACAATTATAAAGGAAACAGAAAATTCAGACCTAAACCAATTATTTTCTATGCATTATTAGCACATCTAAAACAGCATTGGAAATTCTATGGAATTAAAGGGTTTGAAGCAGATGATTTAGTTAGTTATTATTCGTATACTGATACTCGTAAAACTATTATTTGTTCACCAGATAAAGATGTATTACAACAATGCGTTGGTATGCATTATAATTATCAAAAAGCTGAATTCTTACATACGTCTCCAGAAGAAGCTAATTTATTCTTATGGAAACAAGTATTGATGGGAGATAGCACAGATAATATTCCTGGTATTCCTGGAGTAGGAGTTAAGACTGCAGAAAATTGGTTAAAAGACCGTACTAAAGATTATGAAGGATTTGCTTTAAAGCAATATGTGGAAAAGTTTGGAATGATTGAAGGGCTAGTTCAATTCTATACAAACTTTAGATTAGTATATTTGTTAAAAACTCGACAAGATGTTGAGCGTGAAGTTGGAGTTGAGTTACCACTATTAGAATGTTTAACTTTTAATCCAATTGAAGACGATGCAGGATTGTGGAATTAATCTCGTACAAACAGTAGTCAATCCAAGAGTAGTAAGATTGACAGGAAATTTAACAGAATATCGTCCTGTGTTTGAAAATGATGTAATCACAGAAATTAATTGTGGGGCACAATCGTATAAGGTTGGAATGGTATTTAAACCTAAACGAGGATATGCATTTAAAATTAATCATATTGTCCAGTATATTCAAAATGCTAACATAATATGTTATGATTTAGTTTATACTATGAGAAATAAATCTTCTTATTTTATTCTCCCATTGCTAGGAGGTAATAGAAAATTATTTCTTTGGGATAGTAGTTTAATTAATGTATTTATTGGAACTCCACATGATGATAACTGTATTGCATTGTTATATAGATTTTCAGGGGATGTATTATTTTCTAAGTTTGAGAAGGCATTAGAATCATTTAGATCTTTTAGAAGAAGAATGGATCCAGATCCTTATCATGTAATGTTCATATTTGATCTTACAGAGGAGATGGAGAATTCATATCTTGCTTTTAAAGAAGGTAAATATTCTCAAATGTCTGACTTTTATAAACTTAAGATAGTATCATTTCATGAAATAAGCATGGACAGTGATATCTCTAAAATTCTATTTAAATCACCATCACTTAAGCAAAAGCTAGAAGAACAACTTGATGTAGTAATTAATGAAGATGCTGAGCTTTATGATGCACCAGATATGAATGTAGAAATATTTAACCCTAATTATTACGAAACTAAATTTAAAAAATAACTTTATACTTATGAGTGACACAATACATTCAATACAATATAATCTACAGGATAGTTCTAGTACTTTTGACATGGTTAGTACTAGAAAGAATGTAGATACAAGAGAGCAACAAATTAGAGGGGTGATGTCTGAAATCACCTCTCTATTACTCTCTAAAAATGCTGCTTATGGAGATTCAGCATTAACACCTAGCAATATATTTAGTAAACAATCATCTATAGAAGGGATTAAACTTCGATTAGATGATAAATTAACTAGAATTAAAAATAAAGGGATAACTGATCAAACAGAAGATACTATCTCTGATTTAATTGGGTATTTAGTTTTATTAAAGATTGCTTTGAAAGAACAATAAAAAAGAAGGGGACGTTGTCCCCTTTTTTGCTGTCTCTTATTTATTAGTAGCTACTCCCATATCAAAAAATTTAATTGCTTGTTCAGGAGTACTAGTTTGATCAGCTCCTCGAAGTATAGGAACTAATTTTTTTAATTTTACAATACTTTTTGAATCTCCTTTTGCATGGCCATTAGATTTATTTTCATAATAAACCCCATCTTCATCAGCTAATCCAATTCTATAAGGAAGTTCTTCATATAATACATGTCCTAATAAATCCATTGTATCAACTAATGGTCTAAGAGTAGCACTAGGAGATAAAATAAATCTATAAAGTTCAAGTATATTCCAGTATTGTTCTAACTCTGATTGCATACGTCTAGCTTGATATGCAAAATATGGTTTCCAATATTGTTCTTCATCATCATCATCCATTGCAGATCCTAATAAAAATACAATAATCATACAAGCTACCATAGTTGATAATTCAGCAGCAGTTCTTCTAACATTAGCTTTTTCAAAGTCTTCCATCATGTGAAAAACACTACCATGTTTAAATCCACTTTTAACTAATTCTCTAATATATCTACCAAAACTTATATACATTCCTTCTGTTAAATGTCCTGTTTCTGTATCTAGATGTATACCATCTCCATATCCCCATCTTTTTCTTAAACCTGGTTGAAAATATCTTCTAAACAATAATAAAGCTTGTCCATACCAACGTCTATTTAACATTGGATCATCAATTTTACTTTTAATTTGATTAGTTTTTTTATATACTCCACTAACTAAATTTATAAATTGAATTTTCTTAAAGTTAGCAACTTTAGGATCTAATTTCCATTTACCAGTAGCTTCATCTTTAATATACACATCATAAAGATTAGCATCTTTACCATCTGCATTTTTAATTACATTTCCATTTTTATCTTTAAGTTTACCACGGTAAGAGTCAGCTAAAGCTAATCCACGGCTAACAGCTGTTTCATGCTCAGCCATTTTTTGTAAAAAGAAAAGGTTATTAAAATCTAACATTTTCATAGCTCTATTACCTGTATGATCTTTTTTATAGGATTCTAAAGCATCTCCTAATAAATCAAATTCTTGCACAAATCTTGCAAGTTTACTTTCATTATTAAATTTTCCTATATCATTAATAGCTCCACCTGTTGTAATTTCTTTTAAATATGTAGCTTTACCCCATGTAGCATTTGTAATATTAAAAAATTGTCTAGCAACTGCTTCTTCTGCAATTTTTTGATTATCAATTAAAAACTGATTACCAGCTTGTAATGCATTAAATGCTAAACTATTAAGAGCTGTATATGTAGAAAGTTTGCTTACAAGTTTATTAACACTAATAGTACCAAATCTAGATTTATATTCTTGACGAATTTCATCTTCATTAAAAAATATACGATCAATAAACTCTTCTAAATGTTTAAAATTATTTGAGATTGCATTAACTTTTCTACTATTTCTATTTAATCCTAATTGTTTTGATACTGATGAAACGACAGGAAGATTTGCAGCATTTACATCATCAATTCCTCTTCGTTCTACAATATCTCTCATCATAATTACAGAACTAATAATTTCAGATTTACGTTTAAACATATTAGCCATACCTGCAAATAGAATAAGTGTAGATCCTATATCATGACTAACAAATTTTTCATCTACTGGATTTACATAAAATACAGGGATAATTTTATTACGTTGCTCTTTATTAGCATTAATAACAGCTCCATAAGAATCATCTGTAGATAAGAATTGAAATCCTCTTTTTACATAGTCTTTACTAGCTTTAAATACATTATAATTATCTTTTTGAAGTCTTTCTATTCCTTCTGCTTCTACTGTAGGTACTAAATATGAAAATGTATCCCATTCATTTTTATATGGAATTTGAGTACCTACCATTCTTTGACTTTTTTGATACTGCTCTAAAAGCGCCTCATAATACTTTTTTGCAGGCGCATTTCTCATCAAAGCTTCATATTTAGAGTTTTTATATAAACTATTAGGACGAACTGCTATACCTTTATAGGTTTTACTATCATAATCAAATATTCTAGAAATTTGACCTCTAATATCTAATTTTTCTGCTTCATATAAAGCTGCTTTTTCAGGATTGATAGATTCATATTTTGCAGCATTGGCTTTAGCATTTCTATATTTAAGTTGTAAAGAATTTAATAATTTAATTCCTTCTGCTGTAACTTCTGTATTTGCACTGTACCATTTATGAAGATCTTTATAATAATTTTTTCCATTATCGCTGTCTCTCCATTCTTTAAATACCTCATATTCTTTATACATATTAGGCATTGCATACTTAGTTCTTAAAGATTTTTTTATTTCATATTCTGCTTTATAAAATCTACCTGAATCATATGGTTGTACAAATGATAATAATTTCATTTCTTTTCTATATCCAGATACATTATCTAAAACATAATAAGAATGTGTTTCTAAAATATCTTCATTAAACTTTTTAGGGTCAATATCTGAACCTTTAAATGCTGCATATTCTCTATATATAGGAGCTAACTCGTCAACAATTTCTCTAGTATCATCAGATGCTTGATACATTTTATTTTTTAAATGAGATGCAAATAACTGTAAACTAACTTGAGATGAATAAATAATAGGATCCATTAAATATGAATAAGCAGATTTATCTATTTGCGCTTCTCTAAGTTCATTTACTAATGCCTCTCTACTTACTTTTTTATTTTGTAACTGCTTTACATTTAATTTAACTAAAGCATCTTTATATTCATCATCAGTTAATTTTTTCTCTTTATGTTTTCTTGTTAATTCATCATATTCTTCATCCCTCTTAAGAGTAATAAGTCTTTTATTAGTTTTAACATTATCAATTAAACTATCTAATTGAGAATCTAATTCTGTAGTATGATAAGAAAGTAATAAATCAGCCATTAATTCTACTCCAAAATCATTATAAAGACTTTGATGATATGAGGCTGTTCCAATTAAACTACTAATTTTTTCTTCTAATGCTGATAGTTTTTCTAATCTTTTTTCTACTTTATAAGTTTGATTTTTAGTTTCTAATACATATTTATTATCTTTAATAATATTTTGGAGTTTAACCATAATACTATCATTAGCATTCATCCCTCCAAAAAAATCTTTAAGATTATTTCCTAATACATATAATTTATGAATAGTTTCTAAACGCTCTTCTTCATCTAAAGATTCTATATTAGATCGACGTACTTGTTCAATAGCCTCTGCATTAAGCTTAGTAATTTTACCTACATAATCTACAAACTTAATAAAATCTTCAACTTTTTTAACTTCTTTAATAAGTTTAAGTTGGTAACGCATTTCTATTACAGTTTCATTACTTTTATTAGGTAATGCTTCTAATCTGTTAAGTTCACTTTGTAGTAAAATACTTGTATCTGCTATTAAATTTTTAAAATCTTGTACACGTTTATCAAGAACTTTACTTTCTTGATTTTCAATATTTCCTACAAGTTCTTGTTTAGTAAAAGATTTATTTAAAAGTTTATTTACTAATTGTGTAACAGCATCATCATTTATATTAAAAAGATTTTTAAAAGCTCTAATTAAACGATTAACAATTACTTGAATTTTACTAGGATTTTTAGTATTAACTTTTACTCCTGCAATTCCCATAGCAGTAACAAGAACTTCTTTATCTAACGCTGTTCCTTCAAGTTCTGGATATTTTTCTGCTACATCTGCATATAAAGCTGTATCTTTAATTTGTTCAATAGCTTTCTTAACAGTAACATTATCATCTCCTAAAAGATCTATAAGAATATGACTAAACTCGTGAATATGAGTATCTTGAGTCATCTTAGCAGGATTAAGAACTATATCAGCTTTATTATCTGATACTCTAATTACTTTTCCTTTAGACGATATTTTAGAATCATATTTAATATTAAGATTAATTCCTACTGCTTGAAAAGCATCTATTAATTCTGTAACTTGTTGTTTAATTGTAGGAATAGTAGTAAAAGGAAGATCTTTATTTAATTGCCTAGATTCTTTAGGCATAAGATCATCAAAAGGTAACATAAATTGTCCTTTTGCATCTTTAATAGCTTTTTGAACTGTAGGTTCTGATTGTTTTTTAATACGAGTTTGGTTAATTGGAAGGATATTATTTGAAAAAAATTCACTATTAAATGTTAATTCTTTTTGAATAATACGTTTTGCTTGTCCAATATTATAATCAGTAGCTAAAATTAAATTTGGACTTGCTGTAGATTGATCAAATCCGTAATGTTTACTTACAGTTTGATTAATCATAGTTATAAATCCATCAGAATTTTGAGATTCTAAATTATTAGTATATAAAACACCATCTTGACTAATTAAAAATTTACCAGGAAATGCATCTACTAAAGTATCTCTTAGAAATTTTTGAGCTTTTTCTGGTGTAGAAAATTCTTCTAAATTTTCAATAGCATCAAATACCATTTTAAATCTAATAGATTTACTAGGATATCCTTGTTCAAATGTTTCGTATAGTGTACAACTCATATAAAATTTTTTATTATAACATGCATAATTGATAAACACTATCAGGAGAATCTGTATACTTTGTATTATCTAATACAGTTTGAAATACATTTAATAACTCTTCCATGTTATAGTTTCCTGGAATTTTTTTAATATTTAAAAAATCTCCTCCTACCAAGTGTTTATTATTATTGCTTGTTTTACGCAAAGATACGTAAGTAACTTTATTTTTGTTAGAGGTTTTAGCAGTAGTATCTAATACATAAATACCAGTTTCTCTATCACTTCTAAATACTTTAATCATTGGATGTTCAGCCCCTGGATAAGAAGGTTCTACTAATATTTCCTTTAAAACTTTTTTATTATCAAAGTTTTTTCTATCAGCTAAATTGAATCCTCCAGGACGTATTTCTCCAAATATTCTAAAAAACTGTAAAAGGTCTTTATTAGTAAAATATCCTGCATTTTGAATTTTAGAAGACTGTTCATGTAAATACTCGGCTATACTAATTGGAGGTAATTCTTGGGATACTCTTTCTAATGGATTTGTAAAAAATTCAGTAGGCAATAACTCCATATAATTACTAGAAGATGGTTTAAATCCATTTACAATAAAATTATGTATAATAAAATCAAAACCTAATTGTCTAATCTCATCTATTAATGCTGCACGTTTTTTCTTTTCTTCAGGAGTAGCATTCTTTTTAGCTTTAGCTAAATAAGCTTCTGGTTTATATAAAAGATTTGCTAAATCTTTACGTATTCTTTTTTTCTCATTTACAGTATAAGCTTGACTATTATCAAATTTAGGAGATACAAAATTTTTAATACCACGTTCTTTAATTTCAGGATCTTCTTCAACTTTAGATAAAAACTCATTAGCTTCTAATGATGGAACCTTTGCTTTAAGCATTTCCATTCTTTTATATAATGTAAATCTATCTTTTGCAGGAACATATAATTGTTCACTATAAGTTTTATTAAAATAAATATTTAATGGAGAATCTTCACGAGTAAGAAGCGTAAACATAATATGAGCATTAATATCTCTATGTTGTTCAGAAGTTAAAGATACTCGACCAGTCATATCTTTAATAGCTTGTTTAAACTTAATAAACTCTTCAGATCTTTGCATAGGAAATGCAATAGCAGCAGCATCTAAAGTTCCTAATATCATATTATAATAACCTCTTTCTAATCCATATACAGATCCTTCTTCTAAAATTTGATCTATTGGGTTTTCATTAAAAGATCTTCCATAAAATGCTAATGGCATATTTCTAAATCTACCATCTACAGGATTAGAAAATGCTTCTTTTCTATCCATATAAGCTTCCATAGATTCTAATCTATTAAGACCGTCCATAGTATCAGGAGTAATAACTTTAAAAATTTCTTGTAACTGTTTACCTCCTGAAAATAATTTCATAAAGTTAGTAATTGCAATATCTGGTCTAACTTTAATAGCCATTATCTCCTCTCTTGACATTGTAACAGTCTTATCAATTTGTTTATAATTACTAGGTAAAGCTAACCCTGGTTCAAGATCATATTTTTTTAAAACTGTATTATATGCATCATTAATTTTTAAAGGACTATTATTATATTTATCATCTAGTATATCTACAAAATCACGAATAATTGGGTTTTGTAAAAAATAATGTAATAATTCAGTATCTCCATAGTAATTAATCCACATTAATTCTACAGGAAATGTAGTTATATTATCATTAATAACATATTGAAATGGATCATTAGAAGCATCTACTGCAGCTGATAAATATCTAGAGATAATTTTATCTGTATATACGTTAGAGTCAAAATGTGCTATAGGTTGCCCTTTTTCATTTACAATACTTTCAAATGCTTTTGTATTAGTTAAGAATTTAGTATTAATAGGTTCTCCTTGAATTTTAATAGCATATGAATCAAATAAATTTAATTCCATATTAATTGCTACATTCCTTCCTGCAAGAGCATTAGCCCATAATCCACGAAGTTTGTTACCTAGCATGTTTCTAGCCATACTATTTTCCTCGTATTCTCCTCCAATCCAAGTGTCATTTAAAGCTAAACTAGGAATAAGATTTATTAATTTATTTCTAAGCATTGGTAATGCTTTGTTATCTAAAGGAGATAAAGTTTCTAAAAAATGTTCAGGACTAGACAATACGGCCTCATAAGTATCAAGCATAATTGTTTTAAGTTCTTTATACTCTATATTTTTAACTTTACTAGGATCTTGAGAAAGTTCTGCATAATTAGGAATTACTTTAGAAACTTTACCATTTTTATCTTTATTAAATTCTGGAAATAATAAAAACATTTTATCAACGTCAAAGTCAGATCCCATCAATTTGACTAATTGTGGGGGAACTAATATAGCCTTTTGATTTCCTTCAGGTAAAAATCCTTTAATTTTAAATATAATCATAGAAGCTTTATCCTGGTTAGGAATACGATAACCTACAATTCTACGCATTTCTTCTGGAAGATCCTCTATAGATATAGTTTCTCCTATTTTTAAACCTAGTTTAGCCATAGCACTAGGTTTAATCATTATTTCTGCATGAGCTAATCTTTTTCCTTTTCTACTAGTACTATGATCAGTAATTTCTAAAAACTTTAAAGATGTATCTGTTTCAAAACCTCCTAAAGTTTGGGTCTGTACAGCTTCTGTTCCTCTAATCTTTTGTTTAAATACATTATTATTAAAGATACTAAAAATAGCTGTTTGGAATTTTTTACCATATACTGGAAAATCCATTGGTATAGTAAACTTAGGGATGCCTGTAAGTTCATCTACAGTAATATGTAAAGCGTCTATAAATGTGTCTATTAATTCTCTTTCTACAGCTTGCTTTTCAATAATATCTCTAAGATTTTGAAGAAGTTTTAATTTAGCATTTTTAAACTCTTCAGTATTACTAACTCCATCAATACCATTTTCTGTAACTAACTTATTAATTATTTTTTTAAATGCTGTAAATCCTAATTCTTTATTTACAGATTCAAGATCTCTATTAATAAGTTCTTCAATAGAAGCGTGGTAAAGATCTTCTAATTGTTTACCAGTTACTTTAGTTTCAAAATTTAATCCTGCATTATAAAAGTATTCTGCATCTTTAACAATATTAGCAATACTATTCTTTTTTAACTGTCTATTAGCAATAGTCTCTTCAAGTTCTTTTTCTCCTGGTACTACATTAGGAAAACGTAATTGAGAAGAATCATTTACTTGAAAAATAATATCAGTTAATTGTCCTGGAATATATACTCCATTTTGAACTTTACTTCTTAAATCATATACATTTCCTTTATAAGTTTTTTTAGCAGAAGCAGCGTGTGCTACATGCAAAGGAGTTAATCCCAATCCTACATAAGGATTATTTTCATCTCCTATGTTTACTAAAGACATTCGTTGTCTTACATCATTTAATACAGGGAAATTTTTAGTGTAAGATTTAAATAATGGAAAATATGCAGTTTTTTGAGTTTCAACAACAACAGTATTGTTTACATTCATTCTATTTTCAAAAAATGGTTTATATGGAAGAATTGGAATAGCTTCTCCAACTTTAGCATTAGGGGGTAATGGTCCATCTACGTAAACAAATTCTCCTGTTTTTAAATAATTTTGAAATCCTCGTTCATGCCATTCTTCCCATTTTCCTTCTCCTTCTAATATAGAACGATACATAAATTCATTAATAAGAGCTAAACCATCTGTTTCATCAAATTCTCCAGGATTATAACCAGTAACAAATTCAATTTGATCATCAGTATACCCTAAATCTTTTAGTTCATTAATAGTATTAGTTACCCATCCAGATATTTGATCAGTAATTCCTTGTGTTAAATTTCCTTGTAAATCTGCAAATGTAAAATCATTAAAATATGGAAACATTCCGTAATCTTCATCAGGTCTCCACTCTTCTGTAGTTACTAATTTACCATTAGAATTACGACGTCTAAGTGTACCTTTAATACCAAGTTTATTTCCAGGAGTATTTAAAAGTTTATTACGTTTAGTAAAATTTTCATTGCTTTTGTATAAAGCTCTATTACCACGTGTTAATTTTACTGCTTCATTCCTTCCTAAATCTTCATGAATTAAAAAATCTTTAATTAAATTTTTAGTTCTTGCAGCATCTGTAATAATTTCATTTTCTACAGTACGTTTAGTTGGAGACCAAATATCAATATAAGAAGGATCTATCTCATTAAATCTGCTAGATTCTTTTAATCTAGACACATAATTTTCTGCACGACTATCATAAAAATCTAATAATTTAGAAATCATTGATGTCAATTCATTTTCAAAGTTTTGTAGTAATGGACTTAAGTTTTTCTTATCGGCTTTTAGATAATTATAAACTTCATCTGCCATATCTCTAGGAACACCATAATCTTTAATAATTTTATTTTGAACTATTAATTCATTAGTTTTAGGATCTACAACAGCTAATTGCATATACCTATCATCAAGCGCTCTTACAGGTCCAGTATGATATCCATCAATTAAAGTTTTACTAGAATCTACATTTTTAGCATGATTCATTCTAATTAAATCTTCAATAATTTGTTTTCTTAAAATTTCATGATGTACAAAATTTTTATCTACATTAAATTTAATATCAGAATGTCCAGTTAATCTAGGTATTGATAAAGCTGTAGTTCTACCTCTATCTGCTTGAGTTGAAATAACAGCAAAATAAGTGTCTTTATCCCCATTATTTACAAATAAATTAAGACGTTGTATAAAGTAATCTAATTTATTATAGTCTTCATACATTTTACCATCATCATTCTTTTTAATACCTTCAATATCTTTAATTGTAAATTTTTGTAAAAACTTAGGATTATTAATTAAATGATTAAATAAATGAGAATGACCAGTTACAGTATTATAAAAGAAAGGATCACTTTTGTAAAGTTCAAAAGCTTTAACAGGATTTTTTTGAAATGCATTAATAAGATCGTTAAGAGGAGTTTTTTGATTAAGATTAAATCGTTTTGTACCATCCATTTGTACATAACTTTCTGCTATTTTATCTTGAAATAATGGTACTATCTCCCCTAAAAATTTTAATCCATTTTTTTGTAAATCAAAATATGGAGTAATTACAGGTCTTGGTTCTCCTACCATGGCTTTTTTCTTAACAAATGTAACAGGAGCCATAGAGTTAACTATAGCATATAATGTAGCATTTGTGTAAATAGCAGCATATAAACCTTTACCAGTTTTTGGTTCTTTACCAGATTTTTCTTGAATTTGGTATCCTTTATTAAGTAAAGTTTGAATATTAAGTAATGTTTCTGATACATCAGTATTACTTCCTATGTTTATCCCTAAATTCCATAATAGCATTCCTAATGCTTGTGCAGGTTTACTAATTGTGTTACCTTCAGTAATAAATCCAGATTCTATATTATTAGTAGCATAATCATGTACTTCAGCAAATAGTTTTTTAATTTCATTAAATTTAGAAACTTTAAGTTTAAATGTAGATATATCTGAATTTTCATCAGTATTTTTTACATATAAAGCTCTATTATTTACAGAATTATCATATTCTTGACCTTCTATTTCAATTGCTTGACTTCTCCATCTTTTAATAGATGTACGTTCAACAGTTTTAGTATTAGATGAAAATATTTTACTATTTTTTCCACTTTGAATTATAACAGATTCTGTAATACTATTATTAAAAGCATGAAATAATTTTGCCTTATTAGAAAGACTCATTCCATTAATAGCTCTTTTAATAGATTTATAATCAGGACGGTATGCAGCAAAAGCAGATAATTTTGCTTCCATTTCATCCATCGTTTCTAAATTTGCCCAAATCTCTGATAATTGTTTATAGACAAATACAGGGTCATGGTATTTAACTTTATTAGTAAATACTAAATTATTTACATTTTTAATAACATTATTTTCTCCAAACTCTGTTACTGGAATTCTACGTAATAAAAGTTTTACTTTATCACTCATTCTTTTATAAGGAGAAACAACAAAATGAGATACTTCATGAAGTTTTTCTGCTCCAGAATCTTCCATTACTCCTAACTCTGCATCATCAGTAGTAGTAGTTTCATCTTCTACAATACTAATTTTAGATCCTTTAAATTTATATCCATATAAAGAAAGATTTTTAATAACCTTTTCTTTCCATGATGGAATGATTATATTTTTAGTTATAGGATTATCTAACTTACCATTCCAATTTTCAATAACATGAATAATATAGCCACGTCTAACACGCTCGGCCATTGCTTCATTCTTTTGTTTTTGATTCATGGATTCAGTTATAGCAGGATATGCTTTTAAAATAATACCATGTTTCTCTCTATACTCTGTAAATGCTTTTACTGCTTCATTTTTTTGTTTAGTAAATTCTGCAATTTTTTTAGTATTCTTTTCTTTTTCTGCTTTTTTAAGACCTTTAAAACTTTTGTTATAAGTTTGTTCTAATTTAAAAGCATTAATTAAAAGACTAGTATTTTCTTTTGTTTGTGTTCTATTATCTTTAAAAGCATATATACTATAGTGAAGACCATTAATAATAGAACCTTTAGAATTAGCATCCCCTAAAATTAATTTAATATCAGGATTTTCCCAATTTTTAATTTCATCTATAAACATATTACTAATTCCATCTACAATAGCATCTTCTACTACATCAGGAATTCCTTCAACAGATCTTTGAGGATTGATATTGCTTTGCATAACCTCTGGGTTACGCAATATATTTCTTCCAAAAAATGATTGATTTACTTTAGTACTAGACATTAAAGAATACATTTGGCGTAATCCAATATCATTAGTAACAATTGCTTTTAACCAAGCAAATAAATCTTTAAACCATTTAGCAATAGAATCAAGTAATCCATTTGAAGATTCAGTAAGTTTGTACTCTCTAAATCCTTCAGCCATCTTTTCTTCTAATACAAGATAATATGCTTCTTCTGCACTTATCCCTGAATTAGGATATTGTTTTTGAATAGCTTCTACTTCTTCTGTAGTAGGTTTACCAAATTGTTTTTCTGCATCTTTATATAAAAACTCTCTTTGACTATTAGAAAGCAATGTCCTAAACAATAAATGGTAAGCTTCATGATACTCAGTACCTATTTCTGCTTGTCTCCATAAATTTATACCTGCATTAGATACATAACCATGTACAGTTTTATTACCAATTTGCTTAGCAAAATCATAAAATAAAACTTCTTGACCAGGAAAAAGTTTATTTAAATACTCAGTTGTTTTTTCTTCTTCAATAGCAGCAAATTCTTCTATAGAAGATTCATTATAAAATCTTTTAGGGACATTACCTTGATATTTATTCCATAAGTAATATGCTTTTTTAGGCTGTGCTTTTTCAAGAGCTTGCCATTCTGGTAAAGATTTATTTGGACAAAATGCCATATGCTATATTTTAACAATTCTTTTTTAATATGTTATTAATTATCTCTTGAGCCTCCTCTTCAGTAATAGTTTTACCCATAGCTTTTTTAATATTTACAACTCCTGCCGCATCGATATCTCCTTCCAAAACTGCTGATCTAATACCTGCATCTTCTACTGAACCTTTCATCCATTCACCTGCTTTAGGTTTAGTCTTAATTGTTCCTTTTTTAGCAGTTGTAGTTGCTGCTTTTTTAGAATTAGTAGTGTTAGCCTTCACAGTAGGATCTGCAGATTTGGTTTGTTCTTCAAAGGTAACAGATCCAGAGAGAAGTTTTTCAATATTTCTATTTAAAGTAAATGATATTCTTTTAAAATCTTGAATATCAGTAACTTTACCTTTATCATCTGAAATCATAGGAATATAAAAAACATCTCCATTTTCAATATTTAAATTTTTTAATCCTGCATCTCTACCTCTTCCATTAAGAGCATATGCATATAAACTTAATTGAGTTCCATGGCTTTGTCTTTTAGATTTAGTAGTTTGTTTAGTTTTAGGATCAGTGTAAGGTTTATTGTAATAAGTTAAACCACTAGGTGTTCCAGTTTTAATATCTATTACTTTATATTCTCCTTTTTTAGTTTTAACTAATATGTCAAAAGTTCCTGCAAAACTATATTTAGTATCATAAACTTTTTGTTCAACAGCTATAACTTTTTCTCCTCTTTTAGCTAATTCATTTTTAATTTTATTAGCTTGTTCTACTAATTTTAAAAATGCTAATGCACTAAAATTAGAAGGTTTACTATATGGTTTGTTTAATAAAATTTGTTCAATAAAAGTATGAGTAGCTTGACCTCTAGCACTTGACTGTTCTTTTTGCTCTTTAGTTCCAGTAAATGGATCACTTGAAATATTAGTAATTCTTTGAAGTTTTTGTCCATTTACTACATAATATTCATCTTCTCCAGTAATTGGATTTTTAAGCATTTCTTTATCAAATTCACTTTGAATTTTATCAAGTATAGTAACTATAGGATCATCTGTAACAATTGTTTCAGTTTGAGCAATAGTTCCTGATAGTCCTTCATCTTTTAATGAAGCAGCAGTTATTTCAGCATCTTCTTCAGTGACTAATTTAATTCTTCCTACTTCTTCTGCTTTTCTTAATTCTGCAGGAGTTTCAGTTTCCTCTTCATATGTATAAGTATCTTCATCTTTATCAAGTTGCTGTTCTAATCTATCAGCTTCTTGAGATTCTACATCATTTCCTAATAAATCATTTGTAGTATCTTCATCATCTTCTTCAAATTCATCATCTGTTATATCTTCATCTACTTCATAAGAATCAGGAGTAAATGGAATAGGATCAGGACTAATAGATGCATTACTAGCAGATTTAGCAACAGTTGGAGATACTGTAGTAGTTTTACCATCTATTTTAATATCTCCAAAATTAATTCCTACATTAAAATAAACTGATCCAACTCTATTTACTTTTTTATCCATTGACAAAATAGAAGTATGTCCATTTTGATTTATATCTGGAATTGATTCTAAACTTGTAAGATATTCTAAATAACCACCTGCATGTATTTTTTCAGGATTAATAGGATTAGGATAATCTTCTGTTATTTGAAAAGATTCTTTTTTAATATTATATTTTCTTTTTGCAACACTTTCTATAAATGCTTTTTGAATTCCAGAAACAAATGCTTTTTGATCTTTTCTTTCTACAGTTTTAAAATCTGATCCACCTTTTTCTCCTCTAACTACTTCTACAAAAGAAAATTTTGCATTTTTATCTCCTATAAATAATCTAACTAATTGATCTCCACTAATTCTAATATAACTTTCTGCTTCAGGTAAATAAAATGTATAAAGAATTACTGTATCATCTCCCTGTCCTAAGAAATCTTGAAATATTAAATCTCTATTTCCATTGTTAAGTATATCTGCTTTTTCTGTAATTTTATTAAAACCTACTATTTCAGTAACTCGATTATGATGATCTTTCATAACTGCATCAATTACTGCAGTTACTCCAGCTTTAGTCATGTCTGCTGTATGAAGTTTAATATGTTTTTTACCACCATTAGGAGTTTCTACAACCATTGCAACTTGACCAAATTCTGATTGGTTTACTTGAGCTCCAAACAAATCTATAGTATCATCTCCACTTACTATTTCTAAAGTAGGTTGCCCTTTAATAGGAATAGCAATTGCTAATGTTGGATTTTCAGAATAGTCTAAAATATTATAAAAATAACTTTGACCATTGGCTAGTTTAACATTTATAATTTCATCGTTATATGCTTCTTTTGATACAATATTAGATGTAACTTTTTTACCTACAATAAGTCCTGCGTATAAATCTTTACGCATTTCTCCTTGCATTACACTATTTTCTTTATAATTAGATAATAATCCTACACATATTTTTTTACTTTTACTTGTAGTAGCTACTACATATATAGGAGCGTATTTCCATCTTTCTGTTTCAGGATAATTAGCTTTTATAAAATTTGGATCTTTAAGATCTAACATAAATTCTACTTCTGATCCATTAGGAATTTCAGTATTACTAGTTAAAAGCCAAGGAGCAATAGGTTGCTGAATAATACTATCAGTTTTACCAGGCATATTACGTACTGGTACTAATAATTCTCCATTATTATTTGCTATAACAGCAGAATAATCATCTACATATTCATGCTCAGGTTTAATAATTTTAATATCTGCAATAGTACTATCTACATTTGGTCCTTCTATAATTTCTGCATCTCCATAATAAGTTTGAGATGTGTCAGTAATAGTTGTTATAACACCTGTATCATCTTCATCTTCATCTTCAAACTCACCTTCATAATCTGTATCTGGATTGTAATATTCTTCTGCTATTTTATCTGCAATTTTATTTACATCCAATTCTTCTTGTTGAGGTATGCCACTATTGACTTCACTCTCTCCTCCAATTCCTTGTTCTTTAACAGGTTGCGGAGTTCTTTGGACTGGCGGTATTTTTCCACTAGTTTGACCTGATTTTCTATTTTCATATTCTGAAATTAATGTATTTAAATTTCTAACAACTAAACTTAATTGACCTTTAGTAGCTTCTCTTTCTTCTTCATACATTTGAATTGTAGTAGGATCTCCAAATCCTAATTCAATTGTAGAAGTATATCCTTCAATTTCAGCATTTAAATCATCAATTTCTTTACGTAATTTACCAATTCTATGTTGGTAATCATTCTCTTCTTGATCAGTTAATGGTACAACTTCTTGTACTTCTGGATCTATAGTATCTTCTAAATTTTTACGTTTTTTAAGTTCTGTAGTTAATTTTTTATAAGTATTATTAACATCTTTAATTATCTGATTTAATTCTTTAATGTGTGCATCATCTTTAAAATCAGCATAACCTTGTCTTGCATAAGAACTAATAATCTTTGTTTTAGTATTTTGTAAATTATCAATATATAATTTAATATCATTTACAACATTTTGAATTTTAGCAGTTCCTGCTTTTTCAGGATCTCCTAACTCTTCAATACTTTTATCAATAGTATTTTTAACAGTACGTAAAGCATTAAGTTCTAATTGTCTTTCTATAAGTATTTCTACTTCAGATTTACCTAAACTTTCTGCAGTACCTTCAGAACTTTGAGCAGTTAAAATAACTTCTGCAATTTCATATACAATAGGACCATGAGAATTAATATCAAATAAAACTTCTTGATCGTCTAAATTAAATAACTTTACTCCTGATATAGTTACTTCTTCTTTACCTTCAGTAGTAGTTTGTTGAGTAGTAGCTTGTTGACCAACTTCTAAAGCATCTAGTTCTGCATTAAGTTTTTCAGTAGCTTGGTTTAACCTTTGTATTCTTACAGTAACATCTTGATTATTAGCTTTAGCAATTAACTCTACATTTTTTTCGTTTGGAGCATTAAATTTGCCTTCTTTACCAAAAGCTTTTTCTGCTATATACTTACCATTTACTTCATAATTCTTATCTACAATAGCTGCTATCTTACCATTTTCAAATACTACTGCAAAGATGTTATTTCCTAAATCATAGTATTTTGCATCTTCTCCTACAATTTCAGATAAAGGCCTACTACCACTAATAGTCCCATATAGTGTTTTTTCTATATCAGCTTTAGCATCTGTAGAAACAGGAGTTGTTGGAGTTGCAACATTCCACTCCATAGAAGCAATAGAGTATTGAATAGCATCTAATGAATTAATTTCATTATTAGTATATTCAATACCATTAATAACTAATCTTCTAGCATCAGGACTTTTAATTTCAATTTGATTAATATAAGGAGTTGCATTAATAGTTCCTGGAATTTGTTCTGAACTTGTACCTTGAAGTTTACTAAGAGCTTCTTTAGCTTCTTTTTCTTTTATTAATTCTTCATTTGTTTTACCACCTTCAGCTTCTACTTGTTCAGAAGTTTTCTTTTGTTTCCTAGCAGTATAAATATTACTTAATGCTACAGCTCTTTGAGGATCTTCATCTTCAATAGATTCAATATCAGCCATTAATTCTTCAAGAACATCTATAGGAAGATCTTTATATTCTTCTTCAAGTTTTTGTTCTTGTTTAATAAGTTCGTCTTGTTTCTTTTTAAGAGCTTGTATAAGTTCAGGAGAAAGTAAATTAATATTTACTAATTCATCTAATTCTACAGATGTTTTAGCATTTTTAATTAACTCATTAGCATCATCTGTAGCATGTTTAACAGCTGCTTTTCTCTTATTAGACTCTTGTTTACTAATTTCTAAATCTCTTTTACTAGGAGAACTTACTAATTCATTAAATGCTGCTATAGCATTTTCTCTTAATTTTAATCCTAATGAAAAATTAGTAAATGCATTTTTAAAATCCATTGCATCAAGTTGATTAAGATTTTGAGATTCTTCTATGGCTTGAGCAAGTGTAGTAATATATTGATTATCTATTTTTTTATTAGCTTCATCTTGGGGAGTAGTAGTTTCTACATCTACTAAACTATTAGGTAAATTAATATTACCTTGTTCATCTACTTGAATTTTATTTCTACGAACAACTGCAAGTAAACTGTCTTTATTTAAACTTCTTAAAACAGGGGATAACTCTTGTAGTTTAGTAAAATTTTCATCAATACTTTGATCTAATTTTTCAACTCCAATCATACTATTTAATAGTAATCCTTTTACTTTTTGATTATATGATTTATTAAGTTGTCTTGTTTCTTTTTCTTCTTTAGATTCAAACATTTTACGAATAGGACTAGGATTAGGTTCAGTTAATTGTAAAATATTGTCTATTCTATCATTTAACTTAATCATTTTAGTCATTTCTTCTTTAATATCTCCTACAACTTCTGATTGAGTTTTACCTCCAGTTTGATCTTTAACAGTTTTATCTAATGCAAATCCTGCAGCTTTTTTAAATTCTTCTTCAGGAAGCATTGCAAGATCATCTAATTGTTCAAATGCTAAATCTAATGCTCCTAAATTATGCATTTTTAAAGCATATGATGCTACAAGATTTAATCGTAGACGATCTGCTACCTCATAATTTCCAACTGCATTAGCTTGTTCAATTCCATTAATAAGTCCTAGCATTTCTTGTTTAGATTCTGCACTTCCTACAAAATCTTTAAATACTCCAGAATTATAAATTTGTACTAATTTATCTGTATTTGCTTGTTTTATATTTCTAGCACGTTTATCATTTCCAAATGTAGTACCAGCTACTCCCATTCCTCCACCAGTTAATGCTCCTAATAACATACTCTCAATACCATCTGCTGTTCCAAAAGTATTAGATAGTCCTTTAGACATTGACTCCATTAAATCTGCTTGACCTGTATCAAATTTATTTTTAAAATAATCAATACCAGCATCACCAATAAAAAATTGAGCACCTTCTTGAAAAGATTCATTTAATGCATTTTTATATATAGGAGAAGCAATTTGATTTCCTCTATAAATAGCTTTACCAAATCCACTTTTAGGAAGAGCTTGTACTATTTTTTCTCCTTCTTGTGTTATATCATAAGTAAGACTTTCAGTAGCCATCTTACCTTTTTTAAGCATTTTTCCAAATGCAAATAAGTTAGTAGGAGTTAATAAAGCTAAATTTGCTACTAATGTAGCATTTTCTAATGCTCTTGCACTTTCTTCAATACCTGCTTTTACATTTTCTGGCATATCCATTCCTGGATTTTGTTCTTGCCAATCTTGATATGCTTCTTCTCTAAATTGTCCTGATTTTTCACGAGCTTCTACAGATGATTCTCCTAAAGACATCATCATACCCATTTCTAAATAACCTGCGGCATTTAATGTAGAAGCAGCTCTACCATATTTCATAGCGGCATCTGTAAGTTTTGTACCACTTTGAATCATTTTACTAGCAGAATAGATATTTTTTAATGTCTGTCCAGTTACAGCCATTTTAGAACCTATTGCTGCTTTTGATAGTAAATTAGCGGCACCTATAGTAACTCCTCTAGATAAAAGACCTGTACCTCCTGTTAAATATGCAGTTGCAATAGACCCTAAAGAATATCCTAATCCATTTAAAAATTTATCTGTCCAAAAATTTGCAGACGTTAATACAGGTCTTTCTGAAATATCAGGAGACATTTCTGCTTGTGTGTAATAATGTGGAACATTTTCTCTAAACCATTCATTAGTTCTATCTACAACTCTACCTACAGCGTTATCTGCATAAGTACCACCAGATGCCATTGATCCTAAACCTGCTATAATTCCAACAGTATTTTCAGCAACCGCTCCTAAAGTGGTTACTCCCATTTTAACTAAACCTCTTCCTAATTTTTCTCCAACTCCTTGATTTCTAGCACGTATTTCATCCCAATCATAACCAGGTGCTAATGGAACTCCATAATCTATGTAATTAGCAAGTGGTTCTTTATATTGAAAAGAAAGGTTTTCATACCCACCAGCAACAGTTCCAGGACCCCCTGCTTTAGGCATAGGAGCACTAGGAGATGATAATAGTCCTTGTAGTTCTTTACTTGGATTAGTATTAGAAGATTTAGGTTTTTCATCACTTGCAAATTCTACACTAGGAGATTTTAAAAGGGATGTTAGTGGATCTAATTCTTGACTCATGTTAAAATTTAATAATGCCAGGTTTACTTACAAAGTTATTTAAAAATTCTTTATCTCCAACTCCATATTTTATAGGACCATTAGCATTTGAAACCCATTCACCATTAAATTTAACTTTAACTGTATTACTTGTAGGATTTATATGATATTCTATTGGATATTCTACTCCATTACTAATACCAGTACCTTTATGTACATATTCATCAGAATCAATAAATGCAGTGCTTTTTGAACCCATTACAATTCTATTCCATCTATTAATAGGATGATTTAATATTGCACTTTGAGATGCGGTATTAGCTTCAGTAACTGGTACAAATATAGTCTTTTTTACAGGTTTATCTTTTACTTTATATTCAACATTTATTGCATACAAATCATCTCCAACACCACCTGTATTACTAGATTGATTATTAATAAGTACTTGTCCAATTACTTTATAATCAGAACCTATAACGCCATTATCTATTAAAGTTTGCATGCTTGTTAATCCTTGATCTGTACCTTCTCCAGATGTAAAAGCATGTAAATGACCTGGTATTCCTGCTGTAAAAAATTCATTAATAGCTTTAGTATTAGCAGCTCTTTGAGTAGCATCAAATCCAGGCATAACATTAGTAAATGATACTGATGATTTTTGAGTAGTTTTTAAATGTTCATTAACTTTAGATAGATCTTGATCATATTTAAAATATTCTGCATCTTTAGCTAATCCTTCTAAACTATATTGTAAATCATTTGCTACTTTTGGATTAATTTCAATATTTTCAATACTTGTATTAGTATTTTCAGCAATTTTATTTTTTGCTAATTCCATAGTTCTATCAAAATCAAAATTATTATTTGCATATGTTTCAGCAAGCCAATTAAATGATAAAGATTGAGATTCACTTTCCCATGGAAATTGAAAAAAATCATCTTTAGTTTCAGGATTTTTATAAATTATTCCAAGACCTACATCTTCATTTTTATTAAATTTTGATATATCATTATTTTCTAATAAATTTAAAAAATTAGATACAACTTTTTCATTATTTTCGGCAAGTGTTTTAGCATCTTGTCCACTTGCATTTATAGCATTTTGTGCTCTAGTTTTTTGTAAACTTATTTTTGTTTCAAGATCTTTTATCTCAGTTTGCATTGCTTCAATTTGCTCATTAGAATAAACACCACTATTAATTTTTTCTTTAAGTTGAGTTATTCTTTCAGATTGTTCTTTTACATTTTTTTGTATACTATTTAAAGTATTTCCACCTATATTAGGAACTTCATGAACTTGACCTGCAACTATTACTTCTGGAAGATTTTTTAAATAGTTTTCGTAATCTTTTAAATATTTTTGATCCCAACTTTGTTCGTAAGTACTTGAAGTTTTTGAATATGCTTTTTTAGCAATTGCATAATCTTCAAATTCTTTAACTCTAGAATTTATATGTTGTTGTTTTAAATAATTTTTTAATATAGTAGGATTTTGCAATCCAGCACTTAATGTTTGAATTTCACTATTTAAAGAATTAATTGCATTTTTTTTATCTGCAGCACTATATCTACCACTATTAATTTGTGAAATTTTACTTTGATAATCTGCTATTGTTCCATTTGCCCAATCTTGTAAAGCTTTATCATCAATATCAAAAGTAGAAAATTCAGCTTCTTGTTCTAAAAATGCTTGAACATTAGGTTGATTTAATATTGTTTGTACAATACTTGCAACTTTATCTGGAGTTACACCTTCCCATCCATTTTCTGTTAAAACTTCATATTGAGCTCCTGGTCCTTGTCCTGTTCTTTTTACCCTACTAGTGTTACCACTTGCCATTATATCTGCAATACCTTTAGTAACCATTTCTAATATGTTAGGATCTTGTACTACATCTACTCCTTTAAAATATGAACTTTGGTCTACATATCCAGTATTGGGATCTATTTGAATTCCTTTATAATTATGTGCTGAATATTTAAATGCTTTATCCATTGTATTAGCATCAATTTTTCCAGCTTTATATAAATCTTCAATTTCTGTTTTATATTTAGAAACTTGAGCATAATTTGTTTCAATAGGTTTATAAGCATCTGCAAATTTTTTAGCAGCAGAATGTATACCAAAAGATAAATTTTCATAATCACCTCTTTTAGCATAATCTTCTAATTGAGAAGTAGTATTTTTTTGTAAATCTATTGCCATTTTAGTATCATTCTCAAATGGAGCATATTGCATATCTCTTAATGCAGCACTCAAAGTATCAGCTGCTGCAAAATTTTGAGAGAATCTTTCATTAAGAATTTCTGAAACTTTAACAGATCCTGGATCTACATATGGATTAATTGCTTGTTCAAATTTATAAGCCATAATTAAAATCTTTTATTTTTTTTATTTACTAGTTCTCCTAATCTAGATACATATCTTTTTGGACCACCAAATTTTGCTTTATCAGTGTTATTATTTTGATTTAATACTACTCCAGCAGGTTCTCCATATATTTGTTTATAGTACTCAGGAACTAATGGGTAAATTTCATTTAAACTTTTTCCATATAATGGACTATTTTTATCTCTAGTAGCTTTTTCTAAATTTTCTCTTATTATATCTCTTTTATAAGCTCCTGATTCATCTAATGCAGCAGCTATTCTTTCTTGACTTTTTAATTGATTATTAGCCATATTTTCATATAATAAGCTATTTGCAAATTTTTCACCTGCTCCTATTGCAGTTTCTAAACCGTATTCTTTAGCTTGTCTTTGAGCAACAGTATTAAATTTATTAGCTTCATTTGTTTGAGTAGCATTATACATATTAATTTGCATTCTACGTTTTTCTGCTTCTTCTGCTTGAGTAGCATTGTACATAGAAGCTTGTTGTTGTAATGCAGCTTCTTGAGCCATTAATCCTTTATTTATATTAGCCTCTTGTTCTGCTATTTTGCTTCTAGCTTCACTAGCCTTATTTCTAGCAGCAAGCATTCCAGCAATTGCTCCTGGACCTGTCATTTGTGAAAGTGCTTCAACAGTTGCAGCAGTATCTGAAGCTACTCCAGCACGTTCAGCATTTAACTGAACTCTTGGAAGATTTTTCTGACCTATTGCAGTAGGACCTACTCCATAACTAGCTAAAGATGCATAGTATTGAGCTGGGTCAATATTTGTTCCTAATGCTATTGCAGCAGGTACAGCTTGAACTAAAGAAAATCTAGGATCTTTATACTCTTTGTAAGGAGGTAAAAGAGGTGCTTCTGGTGTAACTGGTGGTTCTTTAGGAGGCGCTGTTGATTTTTTCTCTTCAACAATTTTTATTGGTTCTGGTTTATCTTGTAAAGAATAAATACCTGCAGCATTGTGAATAGGACCTACAAATAAATTAGTAGCTTGGTCTTTTAAATAAGATAAAGCAGTAGATTTAATTTTACCATTATCATCAATATGTCCTTTAGATTTAAGATTTTCATAAATAGCTCTTGCATCATCTCCAAAAGGATTATCTTTATAATCTCTTTCTCCTGTTGTAGGATCTATTTTTCCAGCGTCTATTATATATTGATAATATCCTAACATTTCATCAGGAGATTTATCAAATTTATTACGCATCTCAGCAGCATAAGCAGCATGTGCAGTTCTAGCTTCTGCTTCACTCATATCTTTTTTATATCCCCATCTTTTACCCCATTCACTATCTGCAATGTTATCTCTATCTTCAACAGCTTCAGAAAAACTTAACTCTGATCCTTTATGTTTAGTTTTATAGTCTGCATTTTTTTTAAGTTCTGCTGCTGTTTGATAAGAATTTTTTTGTACATCTTCTAACCCTTCAGCAGATGGAGTTCCTAATCTAGAACCAGCCATAGCACCTACTCCCATAAATGGTTTATCAGTAAGAATTTTTACATTACCATTTTCATCTACAATTCTAGTAGCACCCATAAAGAATCTAGGTTTACTATCTCCTTCTTTAGGAGTATTATCTTTAGGTTTTTCTAAATCTTTAGATGTAATATATTGTACTGAAGGTCCAGTTTGAGTTACTAATGGAGTATTTGTTTGGTTCTGATTATTATTTTGATTAGTCTGATTAGTTTGATTGTCAACAGATTTATCAGTATTTTTTGTATCTTTTTTTATTTTTTTAGGATAAAAATTTGCTAAGTCAGAATACTTATCAAATTCTACAGATTCTGTTTTCCCATCTTTTTCAAATTGATATGTATATTTTTTAGTTTCAGGATTATAAAGAATAAATTCTCCTTTATTATTAACTGTAAAATAATTACCAGTAGGAGCTTTTTCAAAACCATTTTTTTCTAAAAATTCAGGAGACCCCTCATTAGATTTAGAAGAATCTGAAATTCCTCCAAAATAAGTATTATATAAATAATCTTGAGTTGCATTTGTTCTTCCATACCATGCCTTATACTGAGCTCCAGGACGTCCTGTATTACTTAAATAATCTGTAAGAATTCCACCAGGAAGATCAGGGGTCCTAGCATATTTGTATAATTCACCCCTATGAGCAGAAACCTTATATGTAAAGTCTTTAGGATCATCAGTATATTGTTGTTTAATTTTATCTTTGTTAGCGTTCCATAATGAATCTACATTTTCTCTTAACCATTTTCTATAGTCAGAGTTATTTATATCAACGTTGGAAGGATCTCCTTTATAACCTTCATCTACTCCTGCCGCAGCAAGTGTAAATATTCTAGGATCTGTACTTGAGTTAAACAAATGATCCACAGCAATATCTTTTAAAGG
>Ga0075473_10000160_pt1 | contig 27157 bp, 31 predicted proteins | sample DEB19_08_DNA_FD_76340 | JGI IMG/M metagenome (GOLD analysis project Ga0075473, IMG submission 76340) | Aqueous microbial communities from the Delaware River and Bay under freshwater to marine salinity gradient to study organic matter... | ecosystem: Environmental > Aquatic > Marine > Coastal ... | reverse complement strand
GATATTCATAGTTTTGGTGAATATAAAAATACTCCTAAATCATTAAAAGTTTATATTGGAAATAGAAATTTAGCTGATATACTAAGAACTCTTTCTCATGAATTAGTGCATCATAGACAAAATGAACTCGGTAAAATGTATCCTCACGCAGGATCAGCAGGATCAGATATTGAAAATGAAGCTAATGCTATATCAGGAGTTATTATGAGAAACTATGGCAAAAGAAATGAATTAATATATGAATCTAATTTAACTAATACACTACAAAAAGTTTTATCATCAAAAATGAAGATTTTTTGTGATATGGATGGAGTATTAACTGACTTTGATGCTCAATTTGATCATTTTTTTGGAGTAACTCCTCAAGAATATTATAAAGAAAAGGGATCGATAATGCTTAAGAAAGCAATAGATGATGTGGGTATAACATTTTGGTCAGATATGCCATATTTTCCAGGAGCAAAAGAATTATGGAGTTATATATCAAAATACAATCCGATTATATTATCAAGTCCAAGTACTTTTAAATACGCGCAAAAAGGAAAGCTTTTGTGGATAAAAAAACATTTAAATCCTGAGCCTCAAGATATTATTTTTAAACAAACAGGAGCAAAACACGAAATATTATCTAATATGCCAAAAGAACAGATTTCTAAGTGCATATTAATAGACGATTTTTACAAAAATATAGCGCCTTGGAAAGAAATGGGCGCGATAGGAATAACGCACAAAAGTGTAGATAAAACAATATCAATATTACAAAAGTTTCGATTATGAAAGAATCAACATTAAAAAAAGAATTCTCTAAAAGTACAGTACAAAGAATGAGAAATATTTTAACTGGACAGTCTGGGGATAAAACCAAGACACAGTCTGGTTGGGATAAGCACTATTCTGATCATGTAGAAGGAGATGTTTGGGAAGAATCGGGTAAAACGTGGACTATAAAAAATGGTATTAAGCAAACAATTACAAAATTAGATTCTATAAAAAAGTTAGTAGTATTACCGATAACTTGTCCATCGTGTGCAAAAGCTATGAAAGTTAACGAAATTAATAAAAAGATGTATTCAACGCATAAAAAATGTTTCGATTGCGTAATTAAAGAAGAAACGCAGATGAAAATTTCAGGTAAATGGGAAGATTATGAAAAACAGATGATTAATAAAAATAAAAATGCAAATTTAAGCGATATCGAGATGGCATTAGAACAATGGTATAAAGATAGAGATACTATAGTCACTGAAGGAGGAGATATTGAGAACTGGGCAGGCGGAGATAAAAAGAAAATGTACGAAGAAATAAAGAGTTATTTAGATAAAATGAAAAACACTGAAGTTTAAAATATTTATTAATAAAAAAAGGTATGCCATATTCTATAGACCGTAAAAATAAATGTATATATAAGAAAAAATCTGATGGAACAAGAGGAAAAAAAGTTGGTTGTACGAAAGGAGATATAGACGATTATTTAGCGGCTCTTCATATCCACGCAGACGAAAACAAAAAAGTAATGAAAGAAGATATCGAAATGCAAAAAACTATCCCAGGATCTTTGAATACTTTATATGCTGTTCAAAAACCGTATACTGGATGTCAATTAACATCATTAGTAAAACCAATTGATCCATTAGTAGGACTGGGACCAGATCATCAAATACAGAGAGATCAAATTCATGCAGTTTACCCTGACAAAGATCTAGCAAATGATGTAGCAAATGATTTATTTGAAGAATATAAGAAAAAATCATACGCTTTAGAAGAGAAAAAAGATGATGTAGTAAATAAAATAAAAAAAGCAATAGATACTCTAGAAAAAAAGAGAAAAGAGCACATGGAAATGGCTAAAGAAGATCCAAAATCAGCAGGATCTCATAGAGAAAAAGTTGCAGTTATCGTAAATAAAGTAGACGATCTCATGTCAAAATTAGAAAAGATAGAAAAATCTAAAAAAGACATGAAAAAAGAATTTAAAGAAAAGGATAAAAATAAAAAATAAATGGAACAATTTGCAACACTTGTAGGAACTCTAATGCAATCCAGAAATCAGGCGCACATATATCATTTACAAGCGCAAGGACCTGGAGCATACGCTGCACACATGGCTCTAAATGCATATTATGATGGCATAATACCTCTTATTGATGGACTAGTAGAATCTTATCAAGGTAGATACGGAATATTAACTGGATATAAAATGGCAGCTAGTATTAGAGAAGATCAAAATTATGAAATGTATTTTGAAGCACTTTGTAAATTTGTAGAATCTACTAGACAGCAAGTACCACAAGATTCATTTTTACAAAATCAAATAGATACAGTTGTAGAATTAATAGAAAGTACTAAATATAAACTTAAATTTTTACATTAATAATGGATCATATCCATGAAATAAATGAAGGAGAATTCTGCCCAGCCTGTTTGGCTGAATATATAATTGAGCGTTGGAATAAATTAGAAGAGGCCGAATATCAAGGAAGAGATGTTCCATTAGGTAAACCAATGGCAGGTGATGTAAAAAAGTTCAAAGTATATGTTAAAAACAAAAAAGGTAATGTAGTAAAAGTTAACTTTGGACAAAAGGGTGTAAAAATAAAAAAGAGTAATCCAAAAAGAAGAAAGTCATTTAGAGCAAGACACAAATGTCATACAGCAAAAGATAGAACTACACCAAGATATTGGTCATGTAGAAAATGGTAAAATATGAAAAGTCTTAAAGAATTATTAGAAATGTCTGGTACAGAATTCAAGACAACACAAACAGGTGTTGATCCTGAAACTGGAAAAATATCGTGGGATGTCGAATACTATCCAGATTTTTCTGGCATCATAGAAAATATTAATGATCTAATTAGTGATCTCAATAGCGCTGTAAAAAAGCATTCTATAAAAGATAAAGACATTTTAATGAGTCTAAAAGCATTGAGATCCACAAAAGCAACGCTGCTAAACACTCTACAAACCAAATATCCAGAGTATATAAAAAACTATTATGGATCATGATAAAACTAAAAGAGCTACTTAAAGAAAATATGGGAGATGCCTATAATATAGGTATGAAAACGTATAAAACCTCTAAACCGAAACTTTCTCAAAACGAAAGCGAAAAGAAAAAAGGCATTGATGGTAAACCATGTTGGAGAGGATATAGATATGCAGGTACAGAAAATGGAAAAGATAAATGCGTTCCAATTAAAGAAAATGAAGGTATATGTGCTGAATGTGGATCAATAATGGAAAAAGGAATATGTACCGAATGTGGATTTGACGATATGAATCAACAATCGCAAGATCATGAAGTTGGCATGGCGCAAAATCTGCTTCAAGATATAATAAAAAATGCAACAGAATTATCCCAAAAAATTGGAACTAATGAAATTAACCTTCCAGGATGGATTCAAGATCACATTTCTCAAGCACAAAATTATATAGATCAAGCTAATACAGGATATCATGAACTTTGATGAATTAGAAATATTAAAGAAATTAATAAACGAAGATCAGGAGGAGGTTATGAAAACGCCTCCAAAAACTTTTGAGGATGATCCTATGGGATTTATCCTTAAGAAGTATCAAAGTTTACGAGAGAATTTAGAATATTTACTTGGAGACAATTTTGAAGAATATTTAACTGCGATATACATAATAGCGCCTAAACCCACAATGTTTAAAATAGTATTGCATAATGGACAATACTTTTTTATGACATATATGGGAGAAACTTATCAAGCAACAATCGGAGGAAAGAATTACTTGTTATTTATGGCTGGAGAAAAACAAAGAGCAATGCTGGCAATTAGTAGATTGCTTAGATGGGGAAGTCCGCTTAAAACAAAGGGCGGGGAAGGAGCTGAAGAAGCGGGAGAAGCAGAAACAGGATCAGCAGAAGAAATACCACCAGCAGAAACTTCTGAAACGGGGAGTGAAGAAGGGGGCGGTGAAGAAGAAACTGAGACTTTAGAAGAATCTAAAAAAATATTAACGCAACTAATAGAAGGAAAAGAGGGCGCATCTAAATTTGAACAGATCTCAGTTGATTTATGGAACGCAGCAATCGCAGGAAGTGAAAATGCGCCTAAAGGATATAAACAATATGAAAATCTTTTTCAATCGATAAAAAAAATAGTTAAAAATCAACTAAAAACAAAACAAAAATTAGCGAAATATTCACAACGAAAAGACGCAGTAACAGAATTTTGGCACGATGCACATGGTACTAAAAAAGTTGATGAGCCAAAAACCGACATAAAGTCAGAAGACAGTTCTTTTAGGATTTCAGTAAAAAAAGGAGCTTCTCAGTTAATGAGCCCAGAACCAAAAGAAGCAATAGCTACTGTCATGGCGGCTGCAGAAATGTCGGGTATTTCAAAAACAGCTGAAAATAAGGCTATTGATATAATACAAAGTTTTGCAAGAAAAACAAGAACAAGCGATTTAAATACTAAACAGTTATCAAAATCTCCAAAAGCAGAATTAGACGCAACGAATAAAAAAGCGCGAAAAATATATGACGACGCTCAAATTGCACATAAAGAGTTTATGGAATATATCGAAAAGCAATTCAATAAGAGTCCTGAATTTAAAAGAGCGTTTGTGTACGAAGCGGCATCGGGATTCACTAAATTTGGTAAAAAATCCCCAGCAGAAGCGAATTATGTTCTAGCGATTTCCGGAGATGCTTCTACTGCTGTATTAAAAGATATGACAAGTAAAAAAAGTGTAGCAATAGATTCTATACTCGGAAAAGTCAAATTCGCTGTCACAATGAAAAGTACTAGTTATAAAAAAGGTGGTGAAAAAGTAGGATATTCTTTCTATTCATCACTAAGAATAGGCTTAGAAGATATAATTAATAAGACATCAAAATTAGGAGAAGCGTATAATGCATTTGAATCTAAAAAAAATAAAGGATTGTTAAATGAAGATAAAATAGAATTATATGAAAATTGGTTTAATAAAGCAATAAATTTTATTAAAGAGAAAATAGAAAATCTATATAAGTGGATACTTGAAAAAATTGAATACTTTATAGAATTGATAAAATCAGGAATTAATGGTTTGCTAACTGCAATGGGAATTGATGTTGAAGTTCCTGAAGAAGTTTATACACAAGAAATAGAATTTGCATAACAATGTCTTTTAATTTACAAAAATATCTCATAGAAAATAATCTTACATTAATAAGTAAGATTAGAATAATAGAAGACGTAGATCCTGATGAGACTCCTGAACCTAAGAAATCGGACATGAAATCTACGGAAAAGGATATGAGAAATCTGGATAAGTATAAACAAGAATTAAAAATTTTACAAGCTAAAGTAAAAGACGTAATTTTTAAATACACAGAAGATACTCCAACAGGTAGAAAAATGAAAGGTAGCATTTCAGATTACAAAAAAGCAATTGGAAATCTTCCACAAAAAATAAAAGATCTTAAAAAGAAAATAGATGCAGTAGAAAATCCCTCTACTGATGATGAAACAGAAGAAACAGAAAGCTAATGAAACTGTTAGATATATTGACAGAAAAGGAAATGAGCGACAACGCTACCGCAACTAAACCTCTCGGTAATGTTGTTTTCGCTGACTTAGACAACGATCCAGCTTTCGCAAAATTACAAGGTTACAAATCCAAATCAGAACCTAACACAGAATTTGAAAATGATTTATACGATGCTTTAAATGATTGGACAAGTATGCCTTCTTACTCAATGAAGTTTCTTACTAAAGCTAAGGATAAACTGTTTCAACTCAAAAAAAAATACCCTATAATATTTAAACCCAATGTTCCTAACGGAACTGTAGTGTATAGAGGAGTTGGAGATATAAGTAAAGCAACCCTATCTCAGTTAAGAAGCAGTAAAATACAAGATTGGACTCGGTTAAAAGAAGACTATTGGTTATATAAAAAACCGATTGACTATAAACCAAGATCACCTATTCAAAGTTGGACATATGACCACAGAACAGGTCAAGATTTTGCTGGTGAAGGAATGTTAGTTACTAATTTAACTGATACTGAATTTTTAATAAATTCAAAGGTACTGAAAATATTTTTTGTTAGCGATGAAAAAGAAATTTTACATTTTGGAAAAGAATATAAAAATAAAATATATATTGCTCTAGAACCTGATTTTTACGAAGATAAAGTAAGAAGATTCATATATGATCCATCAGGTAAGGGTTTATCATTTAAAAAATTCAATCCAAAAACATTTAAAAACAAATAAAATATGGATAGATATATATTATACGGTTTAGTAGGACTAATTTTAGTCTACATATTCCTACCAGATTTATTTCCTGCAAAAGAATACAAACCAGATCAAGCATTGATTAGTCGTATTGATAGCTTAGAAGAAAAAAATAAAGAGCTAGAATTTTACATACTGCAATTTGATAGTCTTCAATACGAGTTTGATCAACAAATCATAGAATTGAATACTAGATTAGATAATAACAAAGGTAAAACTACTATCATTAAAGAGGTGTATAAAGAAAAAGGCGATAACGCTAGAAAATTTACACCAAATCAAGTAGATAGCTTTTTTAAAGATCGTTACAATTTTTAAATTCAATATATAATGAAATTAAAAGATATAATAAAAATGATAGCCGAAGAGAAAGAATCTAATTTTAAACCAATATCAGATTTAGAATCCGCTATCAAACAATATGAAAAAGGCAGTGACTATTATGATAAGACTAAACTCCGAAATATCTTTAATCAATTAAGTCCTGAAGATCAAAAAGAAGCTAGAAAGAAATACTCTAAATATCTCTAAATATATTAAATAATATGAAATCATTACTAATATTACTATTAACTTTATTGACTCTCAATAGTTACAGCCAAGACACATCCTCCGTTTGCTTACCATATCCAGTAGCTAGACAAATATCGCTTGATCTAATATCAGGTGATTCAGCTAGAGATATGCTGGACTTAGCCTATGAAGAATTAAGTATACAGGATCGAATCATATCCTTAAAAGATAGTGTTATTGATACACAAAAGAAAAAGGAACTTAATTTAACAGAGCAAGTGCGTAATGAAAGAATGGCTAAAGATGCTTATATTACAATGTACGATGGGCTAGAAAAAGAATACGATCGCGTAAATAAGCAATACAAGAAACAAAAATTCGTTAACAGAATATACAAAGTAGGATTCTGGGGCGGATTAGTAATTGGAATTGCTGGATATATAATTTTAACTAAATAAATAAAAACAATTATTATGAAAAAAGTTTATTTTGTTCTATTAGTTTGTCTCCTGACAGCCCTAACCGCATGTGAGAAATCCTCATCCGTACAGCCCAACTGCACTGTTGTAGGAAGATGGATTGGCCCGCTTGGCAATACCCTTTATGAATACAAAGATAGTTTGCAATATACCATCTACTCGACAAATGGTCAGTTCGGAACCATTGCTGATGCCATACCCAACCCACATAAATGGTGGATGGAAGGAGATTCTCTTTGTGTAAAGATAAGTGGCAGCACTATTGTAAAATCATATGTTGAATTTGGCTGTAATTGCAACCTGATGAAATTGACCACAACTAGCGTTGGTGGAACCTATACAGGAAATTTCTGGAAAGAGGGGGCTGATAGCACGAATTGCCCATAATGTTTTTTAATTAAAACAAAAACAAACAAATAGTATGAAAAAACTTTATTCGGTTTTGGTTGCATTGGCTTTGGCAATCAGTTCACTAGCTCAAACACCGCCACCAACAGGGTGTTCAGCTGCATTTACCACTACAAGACCTTCTCAATCAACAGTGGTATTCTTCCCAGGCGTAGTTGGTGATTCGCTCTACACATACCACCTTTGGATATTTGGTGATGGTACAAGTTCATCACTGCCAAACCCAGTTCACACATACGCAAACAATGGCACATATTGGGTATCGCATATTATTAGAAGATACAACGGAAGTGTTATGTGGTGTTATGATTCGACTGGGACCGTTATTCAAATCGCTCAAACGGCCGGTACTCCATGCAATACGCCAGCAAGTTTCTACTCCGTATTAGACACTAGCAACAATAGAACTGTTTGGTTTACTAATACAACTCCAACAACCGCAAATGGTACATTGGTAAAAGTGAAGTGGACATTTGGTGATGGTACTATGGACACAGCATTTGCATCCAGATATGGTACTCACCATACATACACCCATCCTGGCATATACGCAGTTTGCCTTCGGATTCAATACACTTCTTGCTTTACTGATATATGTGACTCGATTGTTATTCCAAACAACAACACTACACCATGTACTGAAAGAGATACATTCAGATATAGGAATTGTACATTCGCCGGAACTACTGGTTACATAAAGGACAGCGCACACTATAACTGTATCACTCGGACATGGAGTCAATGGTATATGGTGATGAATACTTGCTCTTCAACCGCTTGTAACTTCCCCGCAAATTATACTTGGACCAGAGACACATCAAGAGGGTTGGTACATTTTACAAATACAACTATTAGTACATCAAATCCAACAAGCGTTAGGTGGACATTTGGTGACGGTACAGCAGATAGTGCATACAATCCACACCATAGGTATATGTACCCTGGTTTGTACCGAGTATGTTTGAGAATGGTTTATCCAAATTGTATTGCTGAAAAATGTGATACCGTAAGAATACCAAGAGATACTACGTATCCCTATTCAACAAATACAAATAACTATTTAACAGCATACCCTAACCCAACATCAACAGGTTCAAATGTAACATTGAATTTGACTACAGGTGGTACAGTACGTGTATATGTTTACAACTCACAATATCATATGGTATCACAATTCACTATGACAGCCATTGCGGGTAGTAATCAAATCCACATTGATTTAACTAACTTCCCTACAGGAATGTACTATGTGAGAATTTATTGTAATGGTGTGTGGTATCGTAGTAGGATATTCAAACAATAGGCAAAAATATAAATAATTAAACGACCTCTTCCTTACCACAAATTAGCTCAACTTACTAGGTTGGGCTTTTTTGTATATTTATAAACATGGGCGAACAGCAAAATTTAAAAGAAAAAATAAAGGAAGAATTTATTAAGTGCTCACAGGATCCCGTGTACTTCATGAAGAAGTATTACACTATTCAGCATCCTACTAGGGGTCGTCAATTGTTTGATCTTTATCCGTTCCAAGAGAAAGTACTCAGACTCTTTCAAAAGTATCCTGATTCTATAATAAATAAATCTAGGCAGTTAGGTATATCTACACTCGTATCAGCTTATTCTTTGTGGTTAATGATATTTAACAAGGATAAGAACGTTCTTGTTATAGCGACCAAACAAGATGTAGCCAAAAACATGGTTACAAAAGTAAGGTTTGCGTACGATAACCTGCCAGTCTGGCTTAGAATAGGAGCAACTGCAATAGAAAACAATAGGTTAAGCTTAAGACTAACAAATGGCTCTCAGATTAAAGCCGTATCAGCTGCTGGAGACTCCGGTCGTTCTGAAGCTGTCTCTCTATTGGTAATTGATGAAGCTGCATTCATAGATAATATTGAAACAATCTACACCGCTGCAAAAATGACTCTTGCCACAGGTGGTGGATGTATAGCATTATCCACTCCGAACGGTATGGGTAACTGGTTTCACAAAACATATAGTACAGCTCAAAAGCAAGAGAATAATTTTATACCAATATCTTTACCATGGTCGGTACATCCAGAAAGAGATCAATCTTGGAGAGACGAACAGGACGTTAATCTAGGTAAACGAAATGCCGCTCAAGAGTGCGATTGCTCTTTCTTAAGCTCAGGTAATACTGTTATTGAACCCGATATACTTACTTGGTATGAACAAAATATGATATGCGAACCCGAAGAAAAGCGAGGAATTGATAAAGGCTATTGGATATGGGAATATCCTGATCCGATGAAATACTATGTAGTAGTAGCAGACGTTGCTCGAGGAGATGGTTCAGATTATTCAGCATTTCATGTTATTGATATTGATACAATGACTCAAGTTGCAGAGTATCAGTCACAATTGGGTACAAGAGAATACGCAAATGTTTTAATTTCTGCAGCCACCGAATACAATCAGGCACTACTTGTCGTAGAAAATAATAATATTGGATGGGACGTTGTTCAATCTGTGGTAGAAAGCGGATATACAAATGTTTATTATAGTCTCAGATCAGAAGGAAATTCTGATTTTATGACATATATAAACAAATATGAAAAATCTAACGGATTAGTTCCAGGTTTTTCGATGAATCAAAGAACTAGACCTTTAGCAATAGAAAAAATGCGAGATTGTATAGAAAATAAGATTGCAAATATAAAGTCAAGAAGATTATTAGAAGAACTTCGAGTTTTTATTTGGAAAAATAATCGTCAACAAGCTATGAATGGATACAATGATGATTTAGTGTTATCTTTTGCGACTGGAATGTATTTGAGAGAAACATCATTGAGATATAGGAAAACAGCAGAAAGCTTAACATATAACGCACTTAATAGTTATTCTAAAACAAGTGGAGATAATATATTATATAATGCTAATAGCCACATAAATCAAAATCCTTGGAACATGAATATTCCTTCGTCTCAAGGTCAACAACCAGAAGATTTAAGATGGCTAATATAAAATTTAATTATGGCAGAACAAAACAAACAAGATAATTTATTTTCAGCTCTTAGAAGACTCTTTTCTACAGATGTCATTATAAGAAATAATGGAGACGGAGCACTCAAAGTAATAGACGTAGATCGTATACAAAACAACGGTGTAATCCAAACTAATGCTTTAGTAGATAGATTTCATAAAATATATACAACATCTACATCATACGGAGTTAATTTAAACTTAGCTCAAAATTACCAATCAGCGCGTGTTCAAATATATGCTGATTATGATGCAATGGATACAGATGCAATCGTTGCCTCAGCTTTAGATATTGTTGCTGATGAATGTACTCTTAAAAATGAACAGGGAGAAGTATTGCAAATTAGATCGTCTGATGAGAATATACAAAAAATATTATATAATTTATTCTATTCGGTTTTAAATATAGAATTTACAATGTGGTCGTGGGTTAGAAATATGTGTAAGTATGGAGATTTTTATTTAAAATTGGAAATAGCAGATAAATATGGAGTTTACAATGTCATACCATTTAGCGCTTATAATGTAATTAGACAAGAGGGATATAATCCGCAAAATCCAAATGAAGTAAGATTTAAGTACGATCCACTTGGAGCATTAGGAACAACATCAGGTTTTACTTCGGCATATAATAATGAAGATCCTGGAGTATTTTTTGATAATTATGAAATGGCGCATTTTAGATTAGCTGGTGACGTAAATTATTTACCATATGGAAGATCATATCTAGAACCTGCTAGGAAATTGTTCAAACAGTATACTCTTATTGAGGATGCCATGTTAATCCATAGAATTACAAGAGCTCCAGAAAGAAGAACATTTTATGTTAATGTTGGCGCAATACCACCTAATGAAGTAGAGAATTATATGCAGAGAATGATTAATAAGATGAAAAAAACTCCTCTTATTGATCCTAGTACAGGTCAATATAATTTAAAATACAATCAACAAAATTTACTAGAAGATTTCTTTATACCAGTTCGTGGAAATGATACTACTACTAAAATTGATACAGCGAAAGGATTAGAATATAATGCCATTGAAGACGTACAATATTTTAGAGAGAAGTTATTTGCTGCTTTAAAGATTCCTAAAGCATTTATGGGTTATGAAAAGGATTTAACTGGTAAAGCAACATTAGCAGCAGAAGATATTAGATTTGCTAGAACAATTGAAAGAATTCAAAGAATAATATTATCAGAACTCACTAAAATAGCTCTTGTTCATTTATATGCACATGGATATACAAATGAATCTGCTGCTAATTTTAGTTTAGATCTAACAAACCCTTCAATTATATACGAACAAGAGAGAATTGCTTTATTTAAAGAAAAAGTAGAAGTTGCAAAATCTGCAATGGAAGGAAATTTATTACCAAAAGATTTTATTTACGACAAAATATTCCAATTCTCAGAAGATCAATATTTTGAAATGGAAGATTTAATTGCTGAAGATAAAAAGAAAGCATTTAGATTGAAACAAATCGAAGAAGAAGGAAATGATCCTGCAGAGACTGGCCAAGTATTTGGCACTCCTCATCAATTAGCTAGTTTATATGGTGGTAAAGGAGACGGACCAATAGATGTTCCAACAGGATACGACGAAACTTCAAAAGAAGGACCTGGTAGACCTAAAAAATACCAATCAAAAATTGGTACAGATCAATCTCCATTTGGTAGAGATCCCCTCGGAGATAAAGAAATGGGATCAGCCGCTTCACAAAGCAAAGATGCATTTAAAGTTCAATATAAAGGCGGACCAATGGCATATGAAAATACTATGAGTACATATGTAAAAAACAAAAACATGTTAGATCACATGGGTAGACAAACAAAGTTATTCAAAGGACCAGAACTATTAAGTGAAGATAACATCCAACCTGATTTAATATAACATTTGATATATTTATTATTAGTATAAATTCTTTACATGCCAATTAAACATAGTAAATATAGAAATACTGGAGTTCTATTTGAACTCTTAGTTAGACAAACAACATCAGACTTAGTTAATAATAGAGATTCTAAATCGGTCAAAATACTGAAAAAGTATTTTACTAATACAGAATTAGGAAAAGAATATAGTTTATATAATAGTCTAGTATCGAATACAAAATTAACTGAAGCAAAAGCTGAAATATTAATTTCTACACTTGTTGAACAATATAAAAAATTAGATTACGAAAAAATAAATAAGTTAAAATATAACTTAATAAAAGAGATAAAATCTAATTACGAACTTGAAGAATTTTTCAAAGCTAAAATAGATAATTACAAACAATACGCTTGTCTTTATACAATATTTGAATCTCAATACAGCAAATCTATTGACACAAAACAACTACTGCTGAACAAAATATTCATATTAGAACAGCTAACAAAAGACCAGATTCTTGATAAAAAAGCTCCTAAATCAATTATGGAGGATTTTATGAAAGAAGATAAAGACGTTAGATTGTTAGCATATAAAATACTAGTTGAAAAATTCAATGAGAAATATAGCGCTTTAAGCGAAACACAAAAAAGCGTATTAAAGCAATACATAACTAGTATTACTGATACCAAATCTTTAGTTTCATTCTTAAATGAAAGAATAGTTGATATAAAATCTCAATTAAAAAATCTTCAAAAGATAACTCCTGATAAGGTTATTAAAATAAAGCTTCAAGAAGTTAATAAACTTATTAAACCAATAAGCGAAAGTAAATCAGTAAAAGACGACGTAGTAGTAGGAATTTTACAGTGTTATGATTTAATAGATGAAATAACAAGAGCTAATGAACAAAAAGCCTAAATACGAATTCAATCAGCAATCTGCTACAAAGAATTTAATGGAGCAAGAAGTAATATTCTCCATAATAAATCCCAAATTAGATCATGCTTTTAATATGGAATTTGGACCAATGGCAGATTATGTTGAAAAAGATGACGGCATATACTATTTTTTGAGCTCACAAGACTATGATCGATTTATTGATTTTGCCATGTCCTCAGGATTTGACATACATAGTGATATAAACCAAGTTGATTCAATATCAGAACAAGGCAGCGTAACTGGGGGTGGCGAAGCATTTTTGCCTTCTTTACACGCAAAAAGAAAGAAAGTAAATCCTTTTATAAGAGAAAATCTTGATTTCTACAAAATAGAAGTAGCAGTCAGTGACGCAAGAAAAGCAATAGATATAATACAAAGCGATAGAGTTTTTTCTAGAAATGTACGAATATATTCGTCTAATGTTTTCATAATAGATGATGCGGAAGTAGCTCAAGAGCTATTTGATGAATTTGAAAAAGCGCAAATTCAAATGGTAGATTATATGGTACCAGGAGAAATGACGGATTTTTATGAAAGTATATTATCAGGCTATAAAGAAGTCACCGGATTTAGACCAGGTCATACTCCTGATAAAGGAGGATTTCAATATAAAGATTTATGGGGAATGAATGAGAGTAATAGTAAAGATCTAGATAAAGAAACTCTATTTAAAATATATAACATACCAAAGGGCGCAATTAAGCCTTCAGCAAAAAAAGAAAAGAACGGATATACTATCAAATATACAGATCCAAAAACAGGATCACTAGCAACTGGATTTTTAAGTCAGGTTAGAATAGATAAGTATTTGAAGGGTGAACTTAAAGAAAATGTAGAGCGTGATCAAAAAGTAAAGATAGTAAAAGGTACTTACGCTGGTAATACAGCCATTGTTCATGATTTCGATTCAAATAAAGATACAGCATCTGGAGATGATTGGGTTGATGTATTAATAGGCGATAAAAAAGAAAAGAAAACAGTTAAAGCATCTGAATTAAAACCTCTAAATGAGAATTATTCTAAATTTAGAAACTCAACAAAAACAAGATCAGGATCAGAACAGTATCACCAAGCAGTAAAGCTTGTAAAGAAAAAAGTGCAAGAGATTTCTAAACTGCATAGTTACATGGAAAGAATGCAACAAGAACTTAGCGAAACTCAAGAGGGTCTTAAAAAGAAGAAATACACTCAAATGGCTATTGATAAAATCAAAGCTGAAATAAAAGAATTAAATAAAAAAGTAAGAAAATTAAAGTAAATGGCAAAAGCAAAAGGCGGAGTTACTAGTAACAAAATAACTTTCGGTAAACGTAAAAAAGGTAAAGCAGCTAAAAGTTTTAATAGGCACGATCGTAAAGAAAGAAATTACCAAGGACAAGGACGTTAACATATTTATTAGTATGAAAAATATAACAAAACAATACCAAGCTCTATTAGAAGGAAAAATGTCAAGAGACAATTTCGTTAGAAATGCTCGCATGCAGTTTCCTCAATACGTATCCCCAGTAACATCTGTAGATGACGCTATTAAGATTCTTAAGAGTAAAAGAATTATTGGAGAGAATACAGATCTTAACATGGATCGTAAATCATTAGATCGTAGTGATCCTTATACAGTAGGATATGATGAAAATCATGAAGGGTATAAAATAAACCAATGTCCGTTTAAACCAGGATCTGAACAAGCAGATTTATGGAAAGATGGCTGGTTAGATGCAGAGACAGAAAAGCAAATGTCTCATGATGAAGACACGTATAGAAGAGAAACCGATGGAATGTGGGATGATAAAGATGATAAGCATCCCGCAGGATTTCCAGGAATGACAGAAAAGCTAAATGAAGCTGCAGAAAAAATAGAAGGTAGATATAAAGAAGCTACTGGAAAAGATGAATACGATCGTTTTAGAGATCTTGATAATGTTAATTTTACTACATTTTTAAGAGCAGTCGCTTTTGAAGTCGAGCAAAATCCAACCATGAATGATAGTGAATTACCAGCTCTTTTAGAGAAGGTTGCTAAAAAAATGAAAAAAGATCCTAATGCCTATAGAGAATTAGTAATAGCTAACTATGCCGACATTGCTAAGCAAGATGAATCTTTAAAAATGATTCCTGTTAACGGTAAAAATCATACTGATAAAGAAAATTCGATGGAAAAAATAAAGGGTCAAGAAGTTGCAAAAGCTACTCCATCATCAAAAAAAGAGAATAAAAAAGGTAAACCAAAAGGAGTAAAAGAAATGGCAATTACTCCAAAAAAAGCTAAAGGAATCTCTGCTGTAATGGATATGCCCGGCAAAGAAAAAGTATTAGAATCAATTATATCTAGTATAAAAAAAACTCTAAACGAAGATTCTCATTTTAAATACACAAAAGGTCATGATGTAACTACTCCAGATGGACCCGGAAAAGTGGTATCCATCACCGGCGGTACCATTACAGTAAAATTGGACGACGGCGAAGAAAAAGATTATCAGGTAAATATTCTAGATAAAGCCGCAGAAGAAAAAAATAAGTCGACAAACGAAATCACGTTACCGGGAGACGACCAAACAAACAATCTTAGTGGTATTGATTTAGGAGGTTCATTTGAAAAAATGAAAACGTCTATGGGTGATGAGTCTAAGTTTGAAGATTTAATGAAAAAGTATGATTGGTATGCTGAAATGAGTGATGATTCTAGAAAATGGGATGCTCAAAAATCTATGGAATATCAACTCAAAACATTGGCTAAATCTATAGGCGCTGAAAAAGCAACTGAAATATGGAATCGTTACGCTCCTCAAGATAGAAAAATAAGTGCGAAGTTTTTTACGATGATGGAGAAAAAAGATAAGTATGCTAAGCTCAAAGAATTTTTAAAAAAAACACTTAAAGAAAAACTATCTGTTACTGTACCAAAATGCGCAACAGATCCACAAAAAAAAGCTGCTGTAGATAAAGCAAGAGCTAAAGCAAAAGTAAGCCCAGATACACCAATAGACGTAATAGAAGCATAATAAAATGAATAAACTACTATTAATAGAACATAACCTATTTACTCCTACAAAAAAGGTAATATTAGAATCCACTAGAAATGGATCTAATAATATGGTTGTGTCAGGATTGGTTCAAGCGTGTGATAAACCAAACGCGAATAGAAGAATATATCCATATGAAACTTTAAAATCACAAGTAGAATTATATATCAAAGGACCAGTAACTGAAAATAGGGCTTTAGGAGAATTAGATCATCCAGAAACATCAGTTATAAATCTTAAAAATGTTTCTCACAATATACTCAAACTTTGGTGGGATGGAAAAAATTTATACGGCGATATCGAAATTTTACCTACTCCTTCTGGTAATATTCTTAGGCAGCTATTTGAAAACAATATCACTGTCGGAATTTCTTCGAGAGCGATGGGATCAACTTCGCCAATCGGCGAAGGTCTTGTTCAAGTAGAAGACGATTTAGAATTAATATGTTGGGATTTTGTATCAACTCCATCAACGTTTGGAGCATACGTTAGACCTGTAGCAGGTATAAACGAATCATATAATTATTCTCCTAATTACATAAGTAAATATGATAGAGCTAATAGGTTAGTATCAGATATAATTTGCAACATGGGAGGATACTGTTGCGTAAACTCATAAAAAGTTTTTAGTAAATATGCGTTTTGCATAAATACTCGGTATTTATTAGTACTATGTGTCGATTTTCTATTGCGACACTATACATTCTAAAAACTTATATTGCTTTTATCTAATAAGCAATCGAAACAATCAACCACATTATGGAAGAAATGTACAAGCAAGCGCTTTTGGACGCTAAAGCAGTGCGTGCTAGCGCGATGGCAAATGCTAAAGCAAGTCTTCAAGAAGCTTTTGAACCAAAAATTCAAGAGATGATTCGTTTAAAACTATCTGAAAAAATCGAAGAGGAATTAGACGAAGAAAAAGAACTTGATGAGTATGCTGATGCAGAACCAAAAGAAGAAGGCAAAAAAATGGAAGAGGGAGATTCAGAAATGGACGAAGCTACTCTCGAAGAAATTTTAGCCGAACTTGACAATTTATCAGAAGAAGATTCTGAAGAAGAGTCTGGTTCACCCGATTACAAAGCCGGAAAACAAAAACCTGAAATCGAAGAAATCGACGAAGAGGAAGAGGAAGAAGGCGAAGAAGAGGGTGAAGAAGAAAGTGAAGAAGAAGATGGAGAAGAAGCTACTGAAGAAGCTCCTGATGATGATACGAAAGTAATCGATATCACATTAGGAGATCTTAAGCAAGTTCTTCAATCTGTTATGCCTGGAATGGATGCTGGCGAAGAAGTTACTGACGAAATGCCTGCAGCCGAAGAAGGCGGTGGAGAAGAAGGTGAAGATATTGATCTTGATGAAATCTTAGCTAGTCTTGAAGAAACTAAAGCCAAAGAAGAAGAGTCTAAAGCTATAGTTAACGAAAAGAAAAAAACTAAAGAAGAAGAAGGCAAGAAAATGGAAGAAATGAAAAAGAGTTTAAGTGAAGCTAATAAAACTATTAATGCGCTTCGTGATCAACTTAATGAAATTAATCTATTGAATGCAAAACTTCTTTACATGAATAAGATTTTCAAGTCTAGAAATCTTACCGAATCTCAAAAAGTAAATGTTGTTACAGCTCTCGATCGTGCATCTAATGTAAAAGAAGCTAAAAATATTTACGAAACACTGAAAGAGACTATCCAACCCAAAAAGTCTCAAATTTCAGAATCAAAAGGGTTCGCCTCAAAACCAGTAGGCGTTGCCGATAGGAAACCTATTATAGAAGCAGATCCGTTTGTTTCTAGATGGCAAAAAATAGCTGGAATCAAATAATAAAAAACAATTTTTTAAATCATGGCAAATTTAGTACAATCACTACTCAATGAGTCAGCTCAAACAGCTTACTCCGACCAGTATAGCGTTGCCTCTAAACTTACTAAAAAGTGGGCAAAATCTGGTCTTCTTGAAGGCCTTAGCGATCACGATCGCTCTACAATGGCCGTTATCCTCGAAAATCAAGCAAAGCAACTTGTAGTCGAGTCTTCTCAAACATCTGCTGGTCTTGGTACTGGCGTTGGTGCAACTTTCACTCCTGGTTCTGGTGAACAATGGGCTGGTGTTGCTCTTCCGTTGGTTCGTAAGATCTTCGGACAAATCGCAGCTAAAGAATTCGTTAGCGTTCAGCCAATGAATCTTCCTGCAGGTTTAGTATTCTTCTTGGATTTCCAATACGGAACTGCTGGTAATCCTAATTTCACATCTGGACAGTCAGTTTATGGTACTGCTACTGCTAACTTCGGTAACGCTGCTGCAGGCGGTCTTTACGGAGCTGGTCAGTTTGGTTATTCACTTAACCAATTCAGCGCTTCTTTACTCACTGTTACTGCTGCTTCTGCTTCTTGGGCAGATGTTGGATTCAATGCTGATCTTTCTGCTTCTGTTGCTGCAGGTAACATTAAGAAATTAACAGTTGCTACATCAAGCATATCTTCAGATATCAATGATCTAGGTGTTAGAGCTTTCGCTATAGCATCAGGATCTGTAACTGTAGCTAAAAACTATCAAGATTATGCGACTTACACATCTGGATATATTAATTTCTTTGTTACTGCATCAACTGCGGAAATCCCCACATTGACTTCTGCGTTTACAGTTTGGTATAACAAAAAGACTGATTTCAATAGCCGTGGCGATTTCGAAGATCGTTCATCTACTCCATCAGTTCCTAATGTATACTCTCCTTCATCAATCGTTATCCCTGAGATCAACGTTGGTATGAGATCTGAGACCATTTCTGCTAAAACTCGTAAGTTGAAAGCTCAGTGGACTCCAGAATTCGCTCAAGACCTCAATGCTTATCACGCACTTGATGCTGAAGCTGAATTGACAGGTCTTCTTTCTGAGCACGTTTCATTGGAAATCGATCTTGAAGTACTTGATATGTTGATCCAAAATGCTGGCGCCGGTACAGAATACTGGTCAGCTAAAGTTGGTAGCCAAATCAATAAATCATACACTGAGTTTGATTCCAATACTGCTGGTGTTTATTACACACAAATGACTTGGTTCCAAACTTTGGGTATCAAACTCCAAAAGATTTCTAACCAAATCCACCAACGTACTTTACGCGGTGGTGCTAACTTCATGGTAGTATCTCCTACTATCGCTACAATCCTCGAATCAATTCCTGGATTTGCTGCTGATACTGACGGAGCTGCTGATACAATGAAGTATGCTTTTGGTGTACAAAAAATCGGTAGTTTGAATAGCCGTTACAAAGTCTATAAGAATCCTTATATGACTGAGAACGTTATCCTTCTTGGTTTCCGTGGAACTCAATTCCTTGAGTGCGGTGCTGTATACGCTCCTTACGTTCCATTGATCATGACTCCGCTTGTGTACGATCCTAATACCTTCACTCCTAGAAAAGGTATCATGACTCGTTACGCTATGAAGCTTGTTCGTCCGGAATTCTACGGTCGCGTTATCGTAGCCGATACAAACGTTATCTAATATTTTTAGATAAGATAAAAGAAAGGCCCAACTTCGGTTGGGCTTTTTTATTTGATTATATTCGATATTTATTCTAAATATAGTTCTATGAGTGAAAATGCATTTTCTGAAAAGAGAAAACCAAAAAACCCAATTAAGTTTTTGTTGCAATTAAATGAAGAACAAAAACAAGCAAAATCAGTTATATTAAATAGTAAAATATCAGTTTTAAAAGGACAAGCAGGATCAGGAAAATCATTAGTTGCAGCTCAAGTAGCGTTAGATATGTTATTTACTCATCAAGTAGAGAGAATAATATTAACAAGACCAGCTGTGACATCAGGAGAAGAAATTGGATTCTTACCGGGTTCTAAAGATGATAAATTAGCTCCTTATACAGCAGCTATATATGATAATATGTATAGATTGTATAATAAGGATAAAATAGATAAAGAATTACAAAATGGTACAATAGAAGTTATACCTTTAGCATTTATGAGAGGTAGAAACTTAACAAATTGTTGTGTTGTAGTAGATGAAGCGCAGAATATAACACACAGACAAATGGAACTATTGTTGGGTAGAATGTGTAACGGATCTAAAATGATATTGTGTGGAGATACTGCCCAAATAGATTTAAAAGATAAAAAACAATCTGGTTTTCATTTTATATGTAATAACTTTAAAGAAGTTGAAGGATTTTCTGTAGTTCAATTAAAAACAAATCACAGAGATCCAATAGTAGAAAAAATATTAGAAATTTATAAAGAACACGCTGATTAATTATGGCAAATCCACTCATATATGACGGAACACCGGGACCTGTTTCTGGATCCACTCCATTTGGATATTATGATTTAGATTTTCAATTTCAATCTGATGGACCAAAGGTAGCAAACTTTGTTGCTAGAAAATTAGGATACCCCGTCATGGATGTAGAATTACAAGATTTAAACATATATGCATGTTTTGAAGAAGCTATATCTGTATACTCTGAAGAACTTTACCAATTAGCTATAAAAGACAATTTTATTAATTTATTAGGTTCACCTACATCTTCTACATTTAATAATCAAGTCATAGTTCCTAATTTGAATATGATAGTTACTTTAGCTGAATCGTACGGAACTGAAGCTAATGTGGGTGGATATGTAGAAACATATACTGGATCTATAGATTTAGAAAACGGAAAACAGATATATGATTTACAAGAATGGGGAATTAATAATAACATCATAGCAGCAGGAGATAGAGTAGAAGTTAGACGAATATTTTACGAAGCAAATCCCGCAATAAATCAATATTATGATCCTTATATAGGAGGATCAATAAATTATCAAGGCGCTACGGAAAATTTTGGGTGGGCATCATATTCTCCCGGTTTAAATTTCACATTATTTCCTGTTTATTGGGACATACAAAGAATTCAACAGATTGAAATGTCAAATACTGTCAGGAGATCTGCATTTACATTTGAATTGATAAATAATAAATTAAGAATATTCCCAAGACCTGAAATAGATGGTATTAAATTATATATACAATATCAAAAGAAAAGTGAAAAATCAAATGCACTTTTAACAAGTCCATATAGCGGTAGTACAAATTTAATAACTAATCCATCAAATGTTCCATATTCAATAATAAATTATTCCACAATAAACCATCCAGGAAAACAATGGATATTTGAGTATACTTTAGCATTAGCAACTGAATTGCTTGGATTAATTAGAGGAAAATATACAACAGTTCCAATTCCCGGTGATAACGTTACTCTTAATGGATCAGATTTATCATCTAAAGGTAGAGAAATGCAAAATACACTTAGAGAAAAATTAAGAACAGATTTAACTGATATGAGTAGACAAGCTCAATTAGAAAGAAAAAAATCTGAAAACGAGTCTATGGCTGATACGCTTAACAAAATACCATTAATGATTTATATAGGATAATATGGCAATATTTGGATCGAATAGAGATATAAATACATTCAAAGGAATTACTCGTGAATTGACTGAAAATGTCATTAGTCAACAGTGCGGATATTATAAAATAATGCTTGGTGATACCAAAAAAAATATATACGGAGAAAGTAGTGAAAAGTATTATATCGGTCCTGTATTATTGACATGTTTAATAGAAAGAGGAGATTTTTCATTTGATCAATCAGATTTCGGACCAGATGTAAAAAGATCTGTAACATTTAGATTTTTTAAAGATCACTTAATAGATGCAAATGTAGTTCCTGAAGTGGGTGATGTTGTAATGTACAATGAAATTTATTACTTAATAGATAATCTTAATCAAAATCAATTAGTTGTTGGTAAAGATCCGAATTATTCCTATTCATCTGGATTAGATCAATTTGGTTCATCGTATTCTATTGTATTAACCGGCCACTATGCGTCCCCTGACGCTCTGGGCATAACCCAACAGCGCTTATGAGTATACAATCAACCAGACCATCAAACAAGAGAGAATTTATGGATAAATTGATCATTCCATATGATCAAAGATACCCAAATCCTAATCAAATTCCAAGTGAACCATATAAAGCAGGCCAACCTGAAAACGATAGATCAAAAGAAATATCTTTAAAAAACGATACTGAAAAAGAATTTTCAATTGGAATAAAAGATATAAATGAGGCTATTTTATTTTATTTTGAAAATGTATTAAAATTATCCGTTATACAGAATAATACGCGAGTAAAAGTGCCTGTAATTTATGGAAGTTCAGAGAATTGGAAAAGCGTTCAAGAAGACGGGTATTATAGAGATGCTAATTCAAAAATAATGGCTCCTCTATTGATGATAAGAAGAACAAATTTATCACAAAATAGAAGTTTAGGAAATAAATTAGATGGTAATAGTGTTAAAAATATCCAAGTTTTTGAAAAGAAATTTTCAAAGAGGAATATGTACAATAGTTTTAATATTCAAAGTAATAAACCTCAACAAAAAGAATATGTAGTCGCTATTACTCCTGATTATGTAACTATAACATATAGTTGTATGATTTGGACTAATTTTATAGAACAGATGGATAAATTAGTAGAAACAATAAATTACGCATCAAGATCTTATTGGGGAGATCCTGCGAAATTTCAATTTTTGAGCAACATAGACTCCTTTGACGATCAGACAACTTTAACCGCTGGTGAAGATAGATTAGTAAGAACGTCTTTTAGCATTACTTTAAATGGATGGCTAATACCAGACGTAATGAATAAAAATTTATCAACAATAAATAGAGTATTTTCCTCATCAGAAGTTGTATTCGGACTCGAAACCGCAACATCAACGGAAGAATTTGTTTATAAAAAAGAAAAATCGCCGGAAAAAAGATTATCTAATATAATAGCATCAGATTCTCAATCATCTGGCGGATCAACAACATCTACAATAAGTCAATTGGTAATTAATTATCTGAATACAAATAAAGAGGTAACTGCCGATTCATCTTTAACGACTCAAAACACAGCAACATTTAATGCTACATGGTTATCTGCTCCAACAGGATTCCCTTCGACTTCTATAGATAATTTTACATTTTTCTGTAATGGTCAATTAATAGAAAAAACAGCCATAATAAGCTTTATACAATCCATTGGATCATGCGTATTGATAATTGATCAGACCAAACTTAGTTATGCATTTGATAACACTGATGAAATAATTGCTATCGGCAAATTTGCATAACAATGTCAAGATTAAAATTTAAACAAATATTATCTAATTTGCATTACGATGAAATTAATGATCAATTAATTTTAAGTAGTTCTAGAATACCGACTGGAGAATTAAATTGGGACGAAGAAACACAAACTTGGGAAACTGCATTGGGTAATTGGGACGCAAGCAGAGAAGCTGATTTTGTTATATCTGGATCTATTTTTGTTACGCAAAGCGTTTATCAATCTGGTTCCATATCAATAGAAGGATTGGGTAAATTAGGAGATGATGGAACAATAGATTTAGGAGAATATTAATATTTATAACTATATATAAAAAATAAAATGTCGTCACTTACTGGACAAAAAATAAAAGATACATACCAATCTCTGTTAAAAACAGATGATAATGGTCTAATTACTACTGCTTTTAAAAACGTAACTGATGGAAGCGGTAGTGCAACAGGATTATATTTAAGAAATGATGCAGTAGAAGTAAGTGGATCACTAACAATAACTGGATCAGTTGATATAACGGGTTCTCTTACTGTTAATACAATAAACGTAGGTCAAAACACATTAAATTTTATAGACAGTACCGGTAACATCATAAATTCACTATCGGCTACAGGTACTAGCATTATTCTAGCAACTGGTTCTTTTCAAACATCAGGAAGTTCACTTCTAGAAGGAACATCATCATATGCATTAACTGCATCTTATGCTTTAAATGGAGGAGGTGGATTTGTTGATACAAGTTCGCTTGCTACAACAGGATCTAATACATTTATAGGGAATCAAATCATATCTGGTTCTATAACATTAGAAGGAGGCGTAAGTATAAGTGGAAGTGATAATTTTGATATTATAGTTAATTCACGTCAATGGACTTTTGGTAATGATGGCCATTTAGTACTCCCACAAGTGCCAGGTATAACGTATCAAGCTGGAATAAAATCAACAGGAGATATACTCATTCAAGCAGATTCAACACAGGGTTGGAGATTTATTAGCAGTAGTGGAATATTGCAAGCGCCAGGGGGTATAGAAGCTGTATCATTTACCGGTTCATTACAAGGTACAGCAAGTTTAGCTAAAAACGCCAATAATTCAATAAATGCAGAATCGGCATCTTATTTAAATAATCTAAATCAAAATTTAACCATTACAGGAGATATTACTATAAATGGGACGGCATCTGCAGATTATTTAAAAGTAAATTATATCGAATCTGCATCAATAATATATTCAAGTGGATCAAATCAATTTGGCGACGCTGCAAATGATACTCAATCTTTATTTGGCAGAGTAATAGTAACGGGTAGTTTAGAAGTAACAGGTTCGGCAAACATACCAAACTTAACAGGTTCATTACATGGTACAGCAAGTTGGGCAACAAATGCTTTAACAGCTAACACATCATTATCTCCAATATCTGTAGTTGGAGATACAATATACTCTACAAATCCTTTAGCAGGACCAATACTTTCTACAGATAATTCTATTTTTATCGGATATGCGGCAGCAGCTGGTGCTAATAATGCTAATCGATCTGTTTTTATAGGGTACAGCGCAGGATTTTCTGCATATAATGCTGAATATTCAAACTTTTTGGGATATCAAGCGGGAATGTATGCAGATAATGCCTCATATAGTAATCTAATAGGATATAATGTAGGAAGAAAAATTGGAATTGCAAATGGCATAGATACAAATAATATTATAGTAGGTACTAATATAACCTTAGAAGATAATAGAAAAAATTCTATAAATATAGGGGGTATAATATTTGGAACAGGATCTTATTCAACTATTAGTGGTAATCCATATTCTGGTTCAGTAGATGGTCGAATCGGAATTAATGTAGTAAATCCTCAATACGAATTCGATGTATCAGGATCTACACAAATAAGTGATGTTTTAATATTACCTCCTCAAGATCCTTTACCATCCGGAAAACCAACTGGATCACTAGCGGTATCAGGTTCTGGAGCTGATTGTAAAATATACTTTTTTAACGGTTCTTGGAACGCACTATTTTAACGAATGTATTCAGTTAGACGACTAAAATGGAAAGAAGTTCATGAAAAATGGAATGATATAAAATTCCCAGGTCCATATAAACAATATCTACAAGAAACGTTTGGAATAACAATAATAGATAGTAGAGTTATATGGAATCATGTTGTAGAAGTAACAATATTGGTTCCTCAGCAAGGAGGAGGACCAACTGATGACGGAACTGGAGGAATTAGAAAAAAGCGTCGTAAGAAAATAAAATTGATATTTATTATGGGAGATTTACGATCTGAAGAAACCAAAGAAGTTAAAGATATCGTATCTCCAAAAATAGTTTCTGATATCCAAAACAAGATAGAAGAACAAACACAAACAAAAATATCTTTAAAAGATGTACAGATTATTAAAGGATAAAAATAACGAGTTTCAATGCGAAATTCGACTTGAAGGAACATCAGCAAAAAATGCAACTGTAAGATTGTTCTTAGAAGGCGAAGACTGTGAATATTCATTTGACGGAAAAATTGATGGGGAAAAATGCATAGTTCCTTTGGGAAGAATGAAAAAATTTCAAAATCTTCTAGAAAATGGAACCATTAGACTTGAGGTTATAGCTGAAGATACATGGTTTGTGCCTTACAAAAGCACTTACGAACTAGATCAAGAAAAGAAAGTGACTGTTGAAGTAAAAGAACAGTCTTCTACTCCTAAAAAACCGATTGTAGAAGTAAAAGTAAAAGAGACTGCCAAAAAAGAGTACGAACCAATAAGAAAAATTATATTTTATTTAGTGGAAAACGGTAATTTTGATGGTACATATAAAAGTTTTATGTCAATAATAAAAGATAAAAAACATAAGACGTACTTTAATTTAGTTTGCGAATCAAACAATTTGAATAAGTCAAAAGTGTTGAAACAAATACTAAAATGAGTTATGAATTACTATGCCTTATATTCCACCATTAACAGACAGTTACCTAGATGAAACTTACCCCCGACTCGTTCAGGTAAGTGGATCTAGTTTTGCTGACGGATTAGGCAATCCAATCACATTTGGCACTACTGCTCCTGCTGGTCCTAATGGATCTATTCAATTTAATAGTAATGGTGTTTTTAGTGGATCTACAAATTTTACATTTAATAGTGGATCTAACTCTGTAATATTAACAGGATCATTACTTGTAACTCAATCTCATATAGCATCTCCTGATTATATTGATTTTAATACTACTGGTCCAACAGTTCAACCTTCACAAGGTCGTATATCGTGGAATCAAACAGATCTAACTTTAGAGATAGGTACTGGGGACGGTAATACTTCTTTTCCAATAGGTCAACACACAAGCTACCCAAAGATTTTTAACTCAGACACAGTAGATTTAGTTAAGGGTACTTTGGTAATGGTTGATCCAGGCCAAATAGCTCAAGGTGATCAAATTAGAGTAAAAAGAGCAATAGCAGATGGAACATATCCTTCACAATATCTTGTAGG
>Ga0075473_10000157_pt1 | contig 27221 bp, 42 predicted proteins | sample DEB19_08_DNA_FD_76340 | JGI IMG/M metagenome (GOLD analysis project Ga0075473, IMG submission 76340) | Aqueous microbial communities from the Delaware River and Bay under freshwater to marine salinity gradient to study organic matter... | ecosystem: Environmental > Aquatic > Marine > Coastal ... | reverse complement strand
CACATCAAGGGTTGTGCGGTCTTCCTCGTTAAGGTTTCCGCGTAGAGTCGCAATAGCGCAACCCCAGTTCACGGGTGTACGCGAGAGTAACTCCTTACTTAACTCGCTCAACTTTCTGCTCCTTATGGTAAGACTTCTTCTGAATGCCCTTAAGCACCGACAGTAACCGTAGCACTTCCTGCTCCTCTTGATAGCCTCTCGGGGCAATCCGTGTCAAGTATGTTTCAAGCAGTTCTGCATCTCCGGGGTGCATTTGTCTCTCCTTATATCGTTGGGAAGGAGAGGTTATCAGAGCCCTGAAATCAGCGCTATTAACATAACAATTAGAAAAGCGTGAGTTGTCCTTTTTCCTCAGGGGTGGGGTGTGTGACTGGCGCAGGCCCCGCGACAGGAGTAGTTGACTTTACTGCTTTTGCTTCTTTAGCAAGTTCTTTTTGTTGTCTATTATATTCATCATCTTCGCCAAGAGTGTGCCGACGGTACTCTGTCCAAGCAATGGCTTGAGCGGCTCGTGGGGTAATGCTTTCCCCATGAAGACCAAAGTGTGCGGCGGCTCGCCGCGTGGCTTCTTCGTTAAAAGCATGCCTAATCTCGTCAGGATCAACTGACGGGTCAAACACACCGGGCCCTCCTTTTGTTACTTTTACGTCTTCCTGTGCCGCTCTGGCCTTCCTACCAGTGGTTCCACGAGACGCGGCTTCATGTGCCGTCATCGCGTTCATCACATAGTCTTCAACGCTTTCGTCAGCACCCACTGCGGTACTTGGGTCAAAACCCGTTTCATCAGCCGCTGTCCATAGATGACCCTGACGGAATGTGGTGTGGCCACCTCTTCCATCGGGTTCTATAAACGTAGGTGTTTGAGCCATCCTTCGGAATACCTCAATGTTGTACCTGTCCTCAGGATCACTGGCGATATGTCCTGCGCGAGCATAGTTACGAGTTTTAGGAGTTGATCCTTTAGTAACTTCATCAAATGTTTTTCCGCGAGTGACAGCGACAGCCTTAATGGCGTGTTCGCGGCCTGCTGAATCCAATGTAACACCAGTAACTTCTCGCGGAGTAAACCGCTCAGAAGCAAGGGCGTTACCTTGCTTATCCACTAACCCACGGGATTTAAGTGCTTGTGTTTCTGCGTACCCAATGTAGGCAACGTCAGTGTCCGTTAGATCACCGATGCGGTAATCTTTTGCAGTTATGTCTGAGTTACCCATGTGGGGGACCATGTCAGGTGTAATTGTTACCATACGATCAGGATTAGCGGCAATATGACCCGCTGATTCAGCGGCTAGTCGCTCTTTATCAGGCGTGTTACGGGCACTGGCAATAGCCCCAGCATCAATAATGCTTCCAATGCGAGTGCCAGTTCTGTTAGCAACTTGACGGTATCCCCTCTGATGTTCGCCGTACCAAAGCGCTCCTTCAGGAACATACGACCCGGAGGCCATACGCCCAATGGCCGCTTGAACCGCGTTTACCCGTGTGGCTACCGCGTCTGCCATGCGTATTGGTGACCCATACGCACGAGTTCCGGCTTCTTCCATCGCAGTATCAAGTAGTGGTCTGTCCGCCTCATCAAAATCACGGTATGAGAGAGCCCTTTTAGGCAAGGGATACCCGGGATCGGCAAGGCTGTCGCCCTCAGAAGCAACCCTTTTTGGAGTTGCTCCTTTTTTCTTAGGAGTCTTCGGCGCTGTTTCTTTTTTAGCCATCAGTATGCCTTTTTTCGTTGCTTGGGGGGTTGGCTTGGGTTTTTGCCTGCCTGCTGGCGCTTATACGCGCTGATGCCCTTACGCCGAATACTGGCTCCAGTGGCTTTATTTGGAGCCACTGGCATGTGCACGCCACCGTATTTGTAACCCTCCAAGTCCAGTTTTTCGGGCTTGAAGTTCTGCATGGGGTCAAGAACAAACTCACCCATGCCCTCCAACTTTCGTGGCTCCAACAATGCCCGCTTGCCCCCAAGGGGGCTGGGGACAAACGGGCTCGGAACGGCGGTGTTACTGATATACGAACGCTCTGTCTGACCACCCAAGCCACTCCGTACACGGGCGAAGCGGCTCGCCATCTCCGCGTAGGACGATAGTTGCGGGGACTCCCCGATGGCGCTGATGGGTTTCGGGTAAGTCACCGAGAAGTTCTCGGTGCCGTACATATCAGTCGTAGACGACGGTCGGGTTCGGGCGGTTCATGTGGCCACCCGTGTTGTACGAGTACTCAAACTGCGGCATCATGTCACCGGCCATGGAGCCCTGAACGAACTCACCGAGCACGGTCGGAGCCTCAATCCACGAAGCCGAGCCGACATGGGCACGCTCGCGCATGGTCTCCTCAGCGTACTTGTAGAACATTTCCGGGTTGTTGTGGTTCATCCGCATGGGCGAGGGGGCGGTATCCTCGTAAGCACCAACGCCGAAGTCGTAAGGAACATCGGTGTCAGTAGCAACGCCTTCCTCAAAACGAAGCGGTCCACGGTTACCGGGGATGCTCGGAGCGAAAGAGCGTTCAAACACGGGAGTGCCCTTCTCAGGGAACATGGGAACGGGTGCAACTGTCATGTAGGGTTTCCTCCTAATAAGGGTCCTTGTGCCCCCTATCGTACCATATTTCATGTGTAGAAGGGAGAGTTAAAAGATTCAACCATAGGCATTACGTCTAAAACCGTCATAGAACAGGCAATCGCCAAGGAATCGGGGAAGTCGTCAAATGCGCCCTTCTCATCCGGAGCCGCCGCTAGCAGATACGGGCCACGGTAAACCTTCTCAAGATCGCACATCTGCTGGTTGAACTTCTTCCAAGAGCGGGTCCTCCGAGCCTTAGAATGGCCCGGAATAATCAGTTGCTCACGCTGGATAAGTTCCATGAGATGGACCCAGCGCTCGTTCTGAGCCTTGGCGTCCGACGAGACAGCCACCACCTCAATCTCGGGGAGGAGCAACTGGAGGCGCTCCGTGACGGCTCCTCCGACGCCCTGTGAGTCCACCCCGATGCGGTAGACATCAAAGTTACGGATGAAGTCAATAATCTCAAAGTACTGCTGTTCCCACTCAACATTGTTGATCTCCAGCCAGTCCAAAACGCGGTGCTCAAAGAAGCCAAACCCGTCCGGGTGATCCCAGTCCACCCATACCGCCGTGGCGACCGTGGAGTCGTTGGTACGGGCTACGTCTATACCCATAACGATGGGGCTACGCCACCACTTCTTAATCAGGGTCATGGACGGGTCATAGAGGCGCTCCATGCGCTCCTCGGTGACAAACATGCCCTTCTCCAGAATCCACTTATTGCAGTAGGACATCTGGAACTCGTCTGAGTCCTCACCGATGCGGGTCTTTTCCTTGGCGATGAACTTGGCGTAGTTTTCGTTGTACTTAGCCGCTGTGCGCCAGTCATACTCAAAGTGTGCTTGGCGGTGCCCACGGCGAGCGTTTGTGTCACGCCGTTTGTTAAATTGAATCATTTTATAGAAGTATGACTTACTACGAGTAGCAGTACCCGTCAGAACAATGGACCCGTTATTGAAGGCCAACATTGGCTTGATGGACTTTGAAATCATGAACTCGTCGGCTTCCTGCGCCTCGTCAATCATGACAAAGTGGTAAGTCTTTGATTCAATCTTGGCCTTAGGGTTACAAGTCTGCATTCGGCAAAGCGACCCAGACTTTTTAAGGCTGATGATCCGGCCCTTACCGCGGGCTCCACCCGAGGATGCCTTGTCGTCAATCTCCGGGTCCAACAAGAAGTCCATGGCGTGCTCGCTGGTCAACTTGCTGACAATACGCCCAAATACCGTGTCAGCCTGATCTTCCACAGGAGCAAACACACCACACCAGAAGCCCTTCTCAAACTTACCGAGCCATGTTGGGTAAACCTTAGAGAGACGGGGGAGGATGACCATCATGGAGGCCATCACATTAGAAAGAACCTCGGACTTACCCGACTGACGGGTAGCAACCAGAGTTAGTTCTTCGCCGTCTCCCAGAACGATGGACTCAATGATTCGGTAGGCAATTGGAACCTGATAGGGGAACAAGGTGACATTACAGAACTCTTCCGTAAACACGATTAGTTTCATAACCAATTGGTCAACGAATTCTGCCGATGTTTCGTCAAGTTCTTCCTGCGGATAATCCCCAATGTCGTCGTTTGTCTCTGATTCTTCAACATCTGATAGGTCTGTCATAAGAGTAAGTATAAATGAAAATGCCCCCTTACGGGGGCACTTTCCTAATTCTTTGTTACATAATATAAGTGAGGCACTGAAAACAGTTTGGTTAACTGCGGCGTCCGCCTTACCGTCTCAGCATTACGACAAACGACTTCGTTTGTCCACCTCGTTTAGTAGTGTGTGAAGCGTCTCAGTCGCCCTTAACGCTTCCGTATGGGCGTGCCCATGGTATCTCCAGTTGTCAAAAGCAACACAGAGGTACACTAGCGATTGTTCTCCCCATGACGCAAGTTCTGCGTTGCTCATTTTCTCAATGCGGGCGACCTTAGGTAGGTCTTTCTCTTTCTTACGCCTCAATCCCATGATCGGATGTCCTCAGCCTTGTGCTCAAGAAACCGCCCCTTGAGTGCGTGGAGCAACCCATCGTTATCTGAAAACTCAGCGGGGCGGATACAGAAACCAATCTGGAAGGTGTGGCGAGGAAATCTGATCTGGATTCCTTTACCAATCCGCCATGGATACGAGGTTTGGCGCATAAAGCCAAGACCAATCAATGGTGTATTGGGGGGCACGAGGTCTCGTGTAATCCAGTAAATGGGACCCACTGCCTGAACGGCGTTCATCGTGTCTTTGAAGATTGCAAAGCCAAGTAGCAATGCAATGATCAAAGCCGGGATAGCCATGGCATCCCAATTAAAGACGCTAATGCCAAGCCAGATGACCGATGCCAGCCATGCCGACATCACCAAAAATGACTTCATGTTGTGATCCTTTTCTTAGACGGGCCAAGAAGACTTAGTGTAGCCAAACGGTTCAAGGATACGGCGGATACCCTGACCCTTTGAGGTGAACTCACGATAACTACGGTATACATGCAGGGGCATTGGGCCGTACTTATACACACCGCTGGTGACTCCGGCGCGATTACGAAACATGACATAGGTATATCCAAGGATGTTGTAATCCGCCCCCAGTTTGGAGCGATCCAAACGAGTACTGCTCATCTCCTTGAACTGCTCACCGAGGGTGTTCATGCCCTCTTCCATGCTTTCTTCGTAGGTTTTACCCTCGGGTGTCTGCATGTCCTCAGTCAACTCGTCACGCGCAAGGACCGGAATAAACACATGCGCCACGACACAGGTGCTCAGCCCCGGACCTTGGTAGTACTGGTCTGTGGGTGATACCCAGTAGACCTCAAAGTCGGCACCGCTGGGAACTACGGCGTTTAGTCCCCTCGGGTAAAACCGCGACGGGGGGAGGCGTTTGCCAGTATCTTTGTCAACTTTACCCTGCGAACGTATGTCCTCAGCGGCCATTTGTTGCATTCGTGAGCGTAGGTCCCCCATTGCTGGGCCGAGGCCACGCTTTTTAGTAGCCATTTTTCAACGAACTCCGTTTTTTAACAACAAGCCAAGGGCAATAAATGCCAGCGACAGGGTAATAGCAAGCATCAGCCGAACATAGCCTTCCATGTCGTAGGACCGACGATCCCGTCATACACGAGGCCCTTAGACTTCTGCCAAACACGAACAAGTTCATGGGTCTTGGCGCCAAAATCCCCGTCGGGCTTTGCTCCGACGATTGCCTGCACCAACTTCACAGCATCACCCTTAGAACCCTGCTTGACGGGGGCGCCCGGGTAGTCAAACTTCATCACGGGTGCTGATGCGGCGGGAGCCGGGGATGCGACCGGTGCAGGTGCTCCTCCGAGGCTGGCAAACGCCTGTTCGTAGTAAGCAGGATCGTCGGCGTGCTCTGGGGCGATTTCAACGTGGAACCAGTCGCCACCGGGGGCCGAGCCGATGGACGGCTTCTTGTAAACCGTCCAGACAGACCGGTCACAGCGCCATCCGCGTCCGTGAGGTGCAGGCCAGTAGTCGTGGATTTCTTCCACCAAGAACAGTTCGGCGTTAGCAACCCAGAAGTCCACGACCTGACAAGCGGTGGCGTAATCACCAAAGCCCTTGTTGCCAGTCTTACGCCACGACAGGTCAGCGGCGCGTCCCGTGCCGTGAACGGACGGGCGGGGCTTGTCAAGGTTGGGGTTCTTCATGTTGCGAACCGACCATGTGCCGTTGTTCCACACGCCGTTGTTGAAGTGCTTAATCGTGAGTTCAACGAACTTTTCCAAACCGGCACGCTTACCAGAGGCGTTTGCGTCCCATCCTGTGTACTTACGGCCCATATATCCTCCTAAAGACTTGGTTGCCTATAGGTTAGCAGACGAGATTACGGCGTGGGATCAGTACTTAATGATGTAATTAAGGACGATGTAGGGCTGAAGGTTGTTATGCGCCCCACCCCCACCGGTACTTTGGTTTGTGGCCGTGGTGTTCTGGTTGGTGGGAGTAGTGTTCTGGTTTGTGGCCGTCGTGTTTTGATTGGTTGCGGTGGTATTTTGATTCGTAGCCGTTTGGTCAGCGCTGTTACCAAAAATTGTATGTTTGTGTGTCCCAGCGTAACCAGTGTTGGCGCTGACTGTGTTTGCGACGGTCGCCGTGTTTGCTTGGGGGGCAGACGTACCGCGGAGGGCGGAACCTGTATTCTCATAATCGTAGGTATGACGGTGGTTTCCTTGCTCGTCGGTGTCAATCCAAACAAGATGGTTGTGGACGTTTTGGGTGTGCGTGTGCTCGTTTTGGGTGTGCGTGTGTTGATCTTGGGTATGCGTGTGCTGGTTTTGAACGTGGGTGTGCTGGTCTTGCGTATGAGTATGTGAGGGCATCTCAGTCGTAGTTAATAGATGTGTACTGGAGCCCCCGGTCTTACCCAGTGCATTAAATACCAGTTGACTGGAATCAAGCCCGACAACTACCTTTCCCTTTAGATTGGGTAAATAGTAGTTATCCCCAATATGCGTTCCATATTTATCGCCAACAATATTGGCAAGTGCTGAGTGAACAACACCGTCAAATGCGCCACCGTCGCACAGAAAATACCCAACGGGAATACTGTTTGCGTCACCGGCATACGGAAGGATTGCCCCAGTAGGGTTGAGGGCTAGGTTTTTGGCATGTTGAATATCCCAAGATTCATGGTCTGTGTCAACCCAGATCAAGTTTGAGAACTGATCATCGTCCGATGCGACGGCAATGACGGTTCCAACCAATGGAACTTTCCATGTGTACATACCAACTGTATCATTAAAGTAACTTTGTCTACCGATGTAAGAAATAGATAGTCCATCTTCTTCACCAAAAAGATTTGGAATAGTAACAATGATCTCTCCGGTAAGAAAATCAGAGGATTTAACAAACGCTCTGTATACACGACCACCTGAATCAAACATGGCTATTCAACTACCTCTTCTTCAACCGATTCCTCAAAAACAATCGGTGGCGTAGGAAAAGTAATAATGCTGTCCTCAGTAAGTCCGTTTGTCATGTCACGCAATTGTTGTCTGTATGTTGCCCACGCTTGCTTGTCAACAGTGACATCTGAAAGTTGCGTCCAGTCCGACGAAGCAAGGAGGGTGTTACGAAACAAACGAACAACCTCTAACTTAGAGCCGCTTGGAAATGACGCCGCCCAGTCGTCAAAAGACACTCTGAATATGTCTGGTGAAAGATCACTCATTGGTGTCCTTCGTGGGCTTAACTGCCGCCAAAGAGGCTTCAAGCATGGCAATACGGACAGCCTGTTGGGCAATCATGTTTGACAGGCTCTCAACAACTTTGTTGATGTCAATCTGATTGTCAGTGTTGGTGGTCTTCGTGGCCATGGTCTTCCTCTCCTGACCACTCAAATGTATCCTCAGGATCAAAGTGGTCGTGAATGTGTTCTGGTTGGTTATCTGGTTGTTCCGGTTGCGGAGCAGACTCTTGCTTGTTCAAGAAGAAGGTGTTGACAATCCACTTGTCGCCAGACAATGGGGTTCGTCCTTCATGGGGGTGTGTCCAAAGCGCTGGGAATAACACGATGCGCCCCTGAACGGCTTCTACGCGAGCGTTATGAAGCGGGAACGCTGTTTCTCCTCCGTATTCCACGGTGTTCAAATAGATGATTCCGGAAGCAACACGAGTACCCGAATTGGTTCCGGGAAAACTGTCAACATGCTCACGGTAGAAGCCGTGGTATTGGGTGTACTTCTGTACTTGAAAACCCGTGTCTTCAATACTGTTCCAGTCCCACAATGCTCGGAACTCATTCTTGTACAACGCGACGGCGCCAAAGAATGCATCAACAAATGCTTTCTCTATGAGAGCAAACGGCTCACTAAAAGCAACGCCCTTTTCGTTAAAACCCAACTGTGAAAAAGCCGCGTCTTCACTACTTTTTGTCTGTGGGAAAAACCCACCCATGGTCTGCCCCGGGTACGAGATTCCCGGCCACAGCGAGGAAAGTCCGGAAATGAAGTCTTTACAAATAACTGGGTCAATCAAGCCATCACATACCATGATCAGCGCTTCCTTACCCGCGGGATAAGTTATCTTCATGTCACGAATCATAGCCCCCGATTGGGCGTGTATGCGTGATCTTGTCATGCAACCATTCACTGAACTCGTCAGTTAACGGAGGGATCGTAGAGGAGTCTGCGCGTTCCTGAGCATCGGGTAACCCAGCCAAGAAACGACTGACTTTTTCACCCGGAACTTCACTTAAAATCCATGTCTTTATATTCTCAGGAATATCTAGTATTTGAACTATTCCATGACTAACTTCCGCAATGCGCTCTCTATTACCCAATTCTGTGTAAGCAAAATCCCATTCTAATAGAAGTCGGAAAACTTCCTGTAGGGTTCTTGCACCATCTGAATGCGATTCTTTAATAAGTTTTACTTCATCTTCGGGATTAAGTAATTCAAAATAAAGTATGTGACCACTAGGCACTGCCTCTATTATCGGATATATTGCCGCCATATTTGGAAAAGTCAAATAGTGGTGCGCTGTCAAACCATAAGGCTCGTCTGTGCGTCCACACGAGCAAACAGACCCATCCCAAGTATGAAAGCCCTGAGGACCAGTTTTGGCCGTGGCATCACAACGAATAATATCCCCATCCATAACCTGTATGTTTTTTATTGGAAGATGTTGAGCAATTAAGAAAAAACCAACATCATCATTATGGTTTATTCGTTTTTCCCAAAAACCAACCGCACCCGGCTCTTTTGGCTCATCACTTAGTTTCATCACGACACCCTAATGATAAAGACAATGTCCACAGCGTCAGATGCGTGCGTGTGTGATGCTGTGGACGAATTGATAGTTGAAGCGTTTCCAGCAGTAAACGTGGAGTTGACGTTTCCAGCAGTAAACGTGGAGTTGACGTTTCCAGCAGTAAACGTGGAGTTCACCGTAGTAGTGGAGTTGCTGTTTGCCGCGGCGTTTGCACCAGTGAGGTTTGCGGTGTTGGTTAGAGGGTGGTTGTGGTATGCGTTTGCGTTACCATCACCAGCAACTTGAAAGCCGGTTCCTACTGTCAAGTTAAAGTTGTGAGTATGACCGGCGTTTGCTCCAGCAGTGTTAGCATTTGCTCCGCTGTTGGGTTTAAAATAACCATGCGAGTGGTCAGCATTTTGGCCACCGGTTGTTACGTTTCCGTTCCAAAAGTGGTAATGCAAGGTTGATTCAGTAGCGACGTTACCAGTAAGTGGGTGGGTGTGGGCTGTTGCGTTACCAGCGGTAAAAGACGAGTTCACACCACCAGCGGTAAAAGACGAGTTCACACCACCAGCGGTAAAAGACGAGTTAACTCCGTGTGTATGAGTATCAACAGCAGAAGCCGCCGCCGTAGAAACAGTCGTGGGAACGGTTGGAGTACCGCTTGTTAGACCCTTAGGTACTCGTGATCCAAATGATGGCAATTTAAAGTGAGACGTACCTGCCCCACCAGCACCGTTAGTTAGTGCGCCATACCGTGTCCCAATGATTGCGTACAAAGCACCATATGATGCAATAGCAAGTTCTGCGCCGTTACAAATGGCCCATCCCGTTGGAGCAGTAGAACCGGCATACATTTGTACCGAGCCAATAGGAGCAAAACCGGAATAGGCGGTGTCCACGGAGATTGTTGCAGTGGAGCCTTCTCCCGGTGTATGGGAAACACTAATACCAGTACCAGCCGAGACACCAGATACATAGTTGCCGGTGGTGTCTGTACCAAGTTCAACAGAATTAGCGGCAATAGTTGCGGTTAATGTGGCATCTGCTGAACCATCAATGGACACAGAACCCGTTAGATCACCACCAAGGGTTATTGTTCGTGCGGTCGTCCATTTAGCGGCAGAACCAGTAGTGTTCTGGTTAAGCGTTGGTATATCAGCCGCAACTATGGCTCTAAATGAAGGAGTACCACTAGCACCGTTGGGTGCGGCTAGGACGTAGTTAGCCGTTTTTGATCCATAGGGATTTAGGGTATCTCCATACGCAGTTGCCAATGAAACAGTTGCTGATGATCCTTCAGCGGGAGTATGGGACACCGATACAGGGCTGGTCCCTGAAATGTCAGACATGTAGTTACCAGTGGTGTCTGTACCAAGTATGACGGAATTGGCGGCAATAGTTGCAACGCCAGTGGAAGATACAGTGATATCACCAGAAATAGTGGTGTATGTAGGCACTCCTGAACCATTAGCCACCACAACTTGACCGGCTGTACCACTTGCCAATTTAGAAAGTGCGATAGCGGCAGAAGCGTTCACATCTGCGTTAACGATGACACCAGACCCAATAGCCGTTACTCCAGCACCGTTAATGGTTACATCTCCCGAAAGAGTTGTTGCAGTCACGACCCCAGTAGTTGTCGTTCCTAAAAGGACTTGACCAGCGGTTGCATTTGCCAGTTTGCTATGGGCAATTGCGGCAGAAGTACTTACATCCGCATTAACAATCGTCCCATCAGCAATCATTGCGGAAGTAACTGTCCCGGTGTCGGAAGTAGTCACAACACCAGTAACGGCGCCAGTCAAAGTTGTATTGATGCTCGTTACGCCTGTATTTGTAATGGTTGGAGTAGCACCTTCACCGGAGTTGTTAGCAAGAGAAATACCAGTTCCTGCAACCAACGAGGCAACGTAACTTCCAGTGGTATCAGTACCAAGATCAATTGCGTCGTTTACCCACAGTGATCCGTTGTATTTAAGGAAATCCCCCGCTGAGGGAGACCCAGCACTGACATTATGTAGTTCGTCCAGTTCATAACCGTTTTGAGTTGCAACATAAATAATGCCGTTATTAGTTGCCCGAACAACAACGCCAATAAAAACTAAGTGCGCTGGAGATGTTGGTTTAGTCTTTGTAAACTGTCCGTTAGTTCCAAGCCATAGGATATCACCAGCGGTATACCCAGTTGAAAGGTCTATACCATCAACATATCCACGGGTAACAATTGGGCCGTTGTTGCTTGCCGTGATGTCTGCACCAACAACACCAATAGTTTTGGATGATGTGGTGTCACTGGTGTTGTCGGCTCGTTTTACCGTGGCGTGGTCACCTGTGGCGCCAAACAGGTAGACACAGGTACCTGTGGTAATGGTGGTGGATTCAGCATTCCGCACATACGAAACGAGGGGGATATGGCTGTTTACCCAAGATACGCCGTTATACGAAAGACCTTGAAACTCTTCTGGGGAAGCAACAACGACATCTGACAGGTCGTTTAAGGCGAGCGAGCCAGAACCGGGGGTAGCGGGAGCAAACTTTGATCCGTTGTATGAAAGAACATTACCGGTGGACGCACCGGTTGTATCAATCTCAACCCCCTTAACAAAGAGGGACTTTAGAAAGTTAGCCATGTCTGCCTTTTAAGTTGTTAGCCGATTACAACTACCTTGTACTGGTTGCTCGTCGGTGCGGTAGCAAAAGACAGTGTAACGGTATTTGTGGTCGCATGCGTGACATCAGCAAAAACAACCTCTCCGCTGGATGCCGTGTACAGACTAACAACAACATCGGTGGTGCCAAGATTATGAGTAACCGTAATCGTACTATCTGCGCCATTACCCACACTAGCCGCATATTTCGTGGTGGCTCCCAAGTTAGTACGGGCATCGGCGGCGGTGCTAGCACCCGTACCACCGTAACCAACGCCCACAACCGTACCCTGCCAAACACCAGTACCAATGGTGCCGACCGAGGTCAGGCTGGACGAAGTAACACCAGAACCAAGGGCCGAGCCCGAGAGAACCTGAGTACCGTTGATGTAGTACGCCTTGCCACTCGCAAGATTCAGGTGCTCAGAGGAGGTCCATGCATCCGTGGCGTCAACCCAGTTAAAGGTCTTATTCGTGGCGCCACTAAGGGTAATACCACCGCCATCAGCACCAGAATCCAAAGTGTTGCCCTCAGCCAACACAATGTTCTTGTCGTCAACTGTGATGGTTGTGGAGTTAATTGTGGTAGTGGTTCCGTTAACCGTCAAGTTACCGGCAATAACCACTGTACCTGCGGCATTACCCACATTGATTGTCGTAGCGTCTCCACCAAAGTTAATGGTGGTGGCCGTGGTATTGAGCAAGGCAAATGTCGTGCTACCGGTCGTCAAACTCGTGGTGATGGCAGGAGAAGTACCAAACACGAGTGCCCCGGTGCCGGTTTCATCCGAGATAACTCCCGCCAACTCAGACGAAGAGGTAGCCGCAAAGACACTCAATTTGTCGGTAGTCTTGGCCACATTCGTAATAGCACCCGTATTACCATTAACACTCGTAACACCAGTGGAAGCCGTTAAATAAGTATTGGTATCAAGTTCCCAAGTGTTTGCGGCAGTTTTCTTCAGAAGTCCCGAAGTACCCGTCAGGGCCGCAATAGCCGCTAGATCACCGTCGTACGGTTGCCAAGTCCCTGAGCCACCGGAACTGATCTCCACCCAACTTGTGCCATTGTGATACTTAAGAGCCATGACGCTGGCCGATGTATCAAAGTACATCCCACCAGCCTTGGAACTGGGGGACGGTGTGGTGCCGAGGTTGTGAATGACAATGTTGCGAATCTCATTGCCATTTAAATCAATATTGTTTAGGAACTTAGACATAGAACCTCACGATAAGTAGGCTTTACCACCAAAAGAGGCCGTAAAGGATATTGAGAGCGAATTGACTGACGTATATGTTACATCACCAATAACCACATTTTCACCGCTATCTACCACTGTGACAGCGGGATAGAACCCCAAATTGTGCGTTACAGACCAAGTGGATGCCGAGGTGTTCTGATTATGGGTGTATGAACCACCTGTGGGGAGAACAAAGTTCAGTACTTGGGAAGGGGCAGTGCCCGTAATGCTGACCGAGGCGGCTCCAGCAGTAACAGTTCCAATAGTTAGGACATTGGCAGGGCCAGCCACACCAGCATCGTGAACTTCTAGGGTACGATCAGCGGGCTCATCAACGACCGAATTGGTCTTCGTTCGGGTAACAGTAACAAATTTACCCGCTGGGCGGCTGATCTCTACGCTACTCATGCCGGGGGTGACGCCACCGCGGCAGTAACAATGATTGTTCCAGCCGCCAAGTTATCCCAGTCGCCAGCAGTATCCTGAACAAACAGGTCAAATGCGTAACTACCCGCGGCTATGGTGTTTTTGTCGGAAACATGCATCTCAAGCGTGGCGCCAGTGGCTGGGGCCAGATAACCACGGCGATTTCCGGTGAGCGCAGTGATTGTCGCCTCACTTGGCACCGAGGAATACCAGCGCAGATCAAGTACCGTGGCTCCCGTGGAGTCAACGGCCTGCAAGTAAGCGTTCTGGACGGTAATGATAACCCCGTCCGAGTCCCGCCAAGTAAAGGTACGGCGGAAGTCCACATGTTGCTTGAATCGTATCTCCATTGTCTGTGAGTCCTCCGAAGGGGTGATGTCGTTAGATGCTTCTACGGAGATAATCCCGCGAACAACTGGCTGGGTAATCGTGGCAGTTTGCCCGGGGTACACGACTGCCCGAGTACAGGTAGCAATCACATCAAACTCAAGGTCACCCGTGGGAAGATTAAGGGTGTCCTCCTCGGTCAGAGCAATGAGTATCTCACCCTTATTTGTTATGGTAATACCGAACTCCATACGCCCCGTGGTGCTGGTTTTGACTGCCCCTCGGGCTTCAGTGACCTGAACGAGTCGGCGGGTACGACGGTCTTTTACGACGACCATCCGCTCCCAAGGGAGACCTTTAGTGAGTGTATATGACGCCCGTGAAACCATACCTGCAATAATACCTCATTCCTCGTCGTCAGGGGTAAAAACACCAGCAAGATGGAAGATTAGTGCGGCTACGGAGATAATAATGCCAGTCCGCTTGACATCACCGCTCAGAGTGATCAAGACCAGAGCGGTACCGGCTAGCGTCCACGCCAGTGCGGCGGATTCTTTCCAAAGTTTCTTCATTGTCATTTCCTCACTCGGGTGGTTGGGGTGGGCATTGCAAATACGACCGCTGTTGCCGCGACTATTACACGCCGTACCCCGACCGAGACATTAGATCCAGTGGGTACATAACTATCAAATTGTCCACCAAACACGTTTATTTGGGATTCAAACTCTTCCTTAACCCCATCGGGGGCCTCGCTAAGCGTCAAGGCAATCTGTTCCGCCTGTTCATCCGTCAAATCGGCCTCAGCAATGGATGAAATCAGCGCCTCTGTCTGAGCATCAGTTAGTTCAACGAGTACCTCGTTGCTCAATAGTTCGCCAATTACCTCAGTATCTAGTTCTGCGATGTCAATTGTATCAATAAGTTGGTCTATTTCTTCTGAATTAAGTTCAGTGATAGACGAAACCAACTCGTCAACTACCGCAGTTGAATCATTGACTTCCTCAGGAACAGTCGTAGTAGGACTGGTTGATTCCGGTATGGAGGTGCTCGTAGATGTTGAGACGACCGTTGTTGTAGTGGAGGTAGTAGAGGCCGGGGGCGGGATAACCACAGGAGGGGCAGTAGTGATAATCGGCGCTTCGGTAGAAGGCGCCACAGTGGGCGCAACCGTAGTCACTGTCGTTGATGTCGTTTGGATAACAGATGTAACAGTCGGGGCCGCAGTAGTTGTCGTAGTTGTCGTCTCCACCACCGTGGAGGTAGTTGTCGGAGGTTCCGTGACAGGGACAGTCGTTTCGGGGACAGTAGTAGAAGTTGTCGTCGTTGGTTCCGTGGATGTTGTAGTGGGGGCCCATGTTGTCGTAGTCTCCGGAGTCGTAGTCGTTGTGTTTATCGGATTTCCGTTAAAGGATAGTTCATACTGGACATTCCAAGTGTTATTCCAAGTATTCCAAGCATCAGGGTTTCCACAACAAATGCCAGCGCGAAGTCGGTAATTGCCTGCTGGCAGAGAAATATCTATGTTTGACTGTAAACCATAGTAATCGTCATTGGCGGCGACCAACACCCCGGTATCGCTGTTATATAGCCAGAGATGCGGGTCAGATGGATACCCGGGCGGGTCGTAGGTGCGTGCCGTGAATTGGGTCGTCTCTGAGTACGAGAACCAAAAGTCAGTCGGTTGCGTGATAATTGGGTTGTCAGAGGCGTGAACCGTCTGTACTGGAAATATGGCAACGGCTATAAGTAGCCATTGAAGTGCCCGTGTGATGCGCCAGTATACGGCGCGGGTCACTTCTTCTTTGCTGTGGTTTGCTCTGCGACCTTGGCAAGTTCCTTCGTCGCCTTATCAAAGAACGAGGCAATATTGGGGTTGCCCACCAACGTGGACACCCAAGCCAAAACCGCCGAGACGGCGGGAATAACAACTACAGCAAGTTCAGGATTGTTACGAAATGCGTAAGCGACTAGACCGAGGATTGCTCCCTTTCCAGTCTGGTCCATAATCTGAGTCTTCATTTCTTTTCCTCCAAGTGGCGGTTGAGTCGCTCTTCCACGCGGTCGTGGTCCTTACGCAGGTACTTTACGTCTGCTTGAACCTCAACTATTGTGGTGTGCGTGTCGCTAAGGCTATCAGAGAGCCTGTCTAGTTTCTGTTGTACCACTGCGTGATCTTTGGCATTTTGTCGGCTAAATCGCGTGATAATAGCGACGATGATCGCCCCAACCGCGGTGACAGCGGCGGCTTGAACTCCCTCAGCAACAGTGATGGCCCACATGTCACTTAACCACCGTAAGTGTTACAGAAAACGATCCCGGTCCTGTCGGGTAGGTACTAATCACGGTAGCGCTCCTCCAACCTTCTGCCTTTGCTCTGCGGAGAGCAACGGTTCTTGCATCACCGATGTAGGGGGTGTTGATGTCGTAGGTGATAATCATGCAAGAACCTCAGTACCGGGTACGGGAATTGAACCCGTCTACGAGTGTATATAAGACACCTTGCGTCAACCAGACGCACCACCCGGTGCCATCAGTATAAGGCCCGGGTGATGCGTGGTCAAAGAAGCAAGGTCAGCGGTCGTAATCCTCGTCGTCGTGCGGGTCGTTGACGTAATCTTCCTCACTACCGTTTTCGCCTACGAACGAGAAACCGTGCATGTCCTCAGGGTCAATGTAGCCCTCGGCTCCAGTGTCCAAGCGTACAGCGCGACCGGTTCCGCCGCGGCGTGCCCGCGAGCGCATAGCCTCAACAACATGCATGTGCGGGTCAGCAATCGGGCGACCTCTGTGATCGTGTGCCATTTTAAAACCTCCATAGATCGGGTGGTTTTATTTTACACGATTTTTGGGTACTACATATCCAGAGGCATCACGATGATGGGGGTTCTTTCGCCAACCCATGCACCAAGGATGTTGAAATCGGTGTACTCCATTGCGTCATCCAGCGAGAGACCGTCGCGCTCAATAAGAATGTTGATAATGGATTCCCACGAGTACACCGCCAACACAGGGGTGTTGATCCTATTGGTGATGCCAATGATTGCTTCGTCAAAGCCATCCAGCAAAAGCACCTCTTCGTCATCAGTAATGGAGACGATGTGCTCTCTAATGTCAGGGTTATTCAATGTGTTGAACATTTGTGCTCCAATTCTTATCTTACTTTTAATCCAATTTGTGTACTTTTTGGGGTGATTTGGGCACCCCTCGAACGCGCCGTTCTATTTTACCCTAGTTCGACTTCTCAACCTTGTATAACGACCACCTGTATGCCTTAGATAAAGCACGGGGTGGATGACGACAGGGTCGTCATCGCCACAAGTGCCGCCGCCTCGTCCATTGGCAAGCCGAGGGCGTTCAGTACTGCGACGGCGTCCGAACGGGTCTGAACCTCAATGTCGCGCTTTCCCTGCTTCCTGAGTGCGATGACTTCAGAAACAGAGAGCCGGGGTGCTGACGGGTTGACCGCCAGCCACTGATTCACATAATGCTTCAATTTATTCTCCAATGGCAAATCTTGCCCGTAGTGGTTCCCCCTTGACAAGTGCCGCCGCGGCGCGGTGGTGTCCTGCCAAGATTCGGTGTATTCCGGTGGACTTCTGAATATACACGAACGGCATTGCATTTCCACGCTGATCCTTGTCCGAAGCCAGCCCTTCCTTGCCCTCAAAGTAGTGCAAGAAATGAGGTGACACAAGTGACGGCTGGTTGGCGTGGAGAGCACGGGGGTCGAAGTCCCGAACAGTCTCGGGGGTGTTGTCTTGATTCAAGACATGGCCGACAAGTTCCTTGTCGTAGGGAGCATACCTATCGGTCTTCTCCCACGGGACAGACCCAACGGGGTGATAGCCCGATGTCAACTTTTCTAGAGTCAGCCCACTAGCCGCGGCCCTTGGGTTGGTTTCCAAATATTTCTTGTACTGTTCGATCTTTGCAGGGTCAGTCTCGGTCCAGCGACCAAAGACAGTGCCGGGGTCACGGCTACCGTACGCCTTGGTGACCCCCGGACGAATCACGGGGTACGCCATACCGGCGAGGTCAGACAGTTGACTTGATAGGTGATCTCGTGCGCTCAATTCTGCTTCTCAATTTTGTCGAATACTGCGTTGATCTCTCCAGCGTCTAACTTACCATCATCAATGTATGCCCGCGCAAGTCCTTCAATAACTGTGGACATACCGCCGATTCCCGCCATGAGGCAGGCTTTCCACAATGGTACCCCCGCGATGGCTCCTGCGCCAACCACACCAAGGGCGGAGGCGGCAAATACTGCCAGAATCCGCATGCTAATTGCTTTGAGATTTGTAATATCGTTCATAAAGTGCAATTATACTATGACCATGCATACTGAGGCTTGGGACTTTTTAACACTTAAATCCAAAGAACTACACCCCACCAGCATTTTGGATATCGGGGGCCGGAACATCAACGGTAGCCCTCGTGACCTTTGGCCTGATGCTCCTTATACGGCCTTAGACCACATCGGTGGCGAGGGCGTGGATATAGTTGCGGACGCAACTACTTGGAATCCAGACCGGCTTTGGGACATGGGACTCTGCACTGAGATGTTTGAGCACATATCCCCTGTTGATTATCGTAAAGTTTTACAAGTTCTGGGTAAGGCGATCAAATATCAGGGGGTGCTTCTGATTACTTGCGCCACTGATCCAAGGTACCCGCACTCCGCCTACGGAACACCGGGAATGCCCGAGGATGAGTTTTATGGCAACGTGGACCCATTAGACCTAGCACTTGCTTTAACGGAAACTAATTGGGAATGCCGTGATCTGATCATTGATCGAAACCACGGTGACCTGTATGCAGAGGCAGTAAACCTAAGTCAGAACGGTTGAGGTATCGTGCCGATTCCTACAGGCCACAGGTCGTAGGGCTTATAGAACGGGTCATTGTTGATTTTACCCACCCATGCCTCAGCCCGATGGCGGTAATCTTTCTCGCAGATACCCAGCATGCTGATGTGCTTACCAGTGGCCCACCAAAAGTTTCCTCCCCAAAAGGGATTGGGATTATCAGGGTTAATCGTGTAGTAATGACACCCAGCCGTGGTGTACCCCTCATCCAACACCTGTACGGCTCGTTGCCAGTCCACGATGTTGACTCTGGTCATTCCGTTACGCCAAATATCATTAACCGGGGCAAAATTAGCCGCACCTTTGGTGTGGGCGTAGACGTAATATGCGTCAGGGTCTTGTACTGCCATCTCGTAGAGTGGATCAAGAGTTACTTGCTCCCACCCGCCCGGTGCAGTAGCGGCGACATTGTAAGTAAGACCATGGAGAGCAAGATACTCCTGTGCCAAAACAATGTTCGTAGAGTTACCGACAAAGCCGATATTTAGAGAGGCTAGGTTCTCGTAAAGCCCGTAGTTAACCAGCGCTCGTATATGGTCAGGTACGCATAATTGCCAATTACCATCTGCGTACAAATGGTAAAAATGATGTATACGAGTACCCGACATAAGTGCTGGTCAGAGGTCAAAAGATAACTGATCTGGATGAACCGTGGAAGGTTTGCGCGGGGGACGAGAACTCTTAAGCACGCTCTTTAGTGCCTCACGCCCTGCGGATATTGTGCTCTTAGGTACATCTTCTTTGTAAATATTATTTAGGGTTGCCTCACCGAGCACATAATCGTCGTCAAAATCCAAGGCATTACCTATCTTGGTTGACACCTCTGAGTGAGGAACAATGCCACGATCAGCCATGTGCTTTAACATACCCATGCTGTGCTCGGATAGGTCGTCGGACGGTTTTAGTGGTAATCCTTGTGTGTCAGCCATATGCTTGGCGATGCCGAGCAAGTTCATGGAATGTATGCGCCCAATACGGCTACCCGCTAAGTAAGTCACCTGATAATGCTCGGGTATCCCCGGCTCGTGCTGAAATAGCACTTGCTGTCCTCCCTTTGGCACCTTTCTGTTCAACCGCTCTAACTGGTCATTAAGGCGTCCAGTGCTCTCCTCGGGAGTAGCGCCGGGTGGAGAGTCAAAGATTTCCATTTGCCTGCTACCGCGGGCGGGCATATGTTCCATTTCAAATTGCGAATGGATTTGTACTGCGGGGGGTGGGGTAACTGAATCTGTCGGTACGGTCGGCTCAACAGCCGCCATGCTTAGCATGGTGAGTTTTCCTTTTCGGTCGTATTTGGCATTCCTTATATATCGCATTACAACTCCCTTGGATCAACCGCAGATACCCCATGACGACCAAAAACCACTGCTGAGGCAAAAACATGTGATCTTGGGGAGAACCCTTTAGAAATGACGAGACCCGGGGCTGGATCAGCGAGGCCAGTTTTACCACGAACTGTTTTTCGCAATCGCACATCACCGGGTTCTGTGGGAACTTCAAATACTGTTTTATCGCCCACTGAAACTTTACCGAGACGAATACGCAATGGCTGTTCTTCCCCAGAAGGTGTGTCGGTAGTGGGGGTGCCCATGATCAAAGTATTGCGGGTCTTTGCCCTTGTGGGGTTATTAAGAGCCTGAACAAACTGAAATTTATTAATATTTATTCTGGGGTTTAGCACAACTCCACCAGCGGTCTGACCCACGGATTTGTTACCCCGAAGAACAGAGTACACCGGGAATCCCGCTTCACGACTCATAGGGGCGTGGAGGTGGACGCCCACCTCTTCACCACCTGCAAGATCGGATATTTCTCCCCAGTCAAGGAGTTCGCGGGACGGCATAAGTATTACTCCTACGCTTTTTAACTAACATGGCGCAGTTTACTACAACTGCCTGTGGATAACTCAGTCCCCGTTTAACCCAGTTGTCGAATACGAGTCATCCTCCTCTTCCCACTGGGGTTGGCGGTCATGCAGTTGGGTAACACCAAGGTATTCAATGGGCCCACCACGGCGAGCATCGTGTTTGTGAATGATGTACGAGATACTCCCCGGGTCCTCGTGGTGGTTACGGTACTGAAGTACCTCACCCCGCTTTACTCGGGGGTCTACTGGAACCGTTTCCCAAAGTGTGGGACCCGGGTCAGGAGCGAGATCATTGACACGCTTATTGCTATAAGGGCGTTCAGGGATATGTTGATCGTCGGCCCACACCTCAGAGCGAATCATGTGCCGAGGAATCCGGTAATGGTGCATAAACGCGCGGTCTTCGTCTGCTTCGGCGCGGTCAAGGGCGGAGTCCTTGGTACCACCAAAAAGATATGTTTTTGGAGAAATTTGCGACAAATGGGGTGCAACGTCATCTAACGATGAGTGGTAAAAATCCACGAACTGAGTTTGATGGAGGTTACTTCTAGCGGCCATGTTATTCAAATCCCGGAAGAGTAAGTTGGGTGTTTTCTCCTGTTTTCTTCGCCTTGCGTTCCTCCTTATCGGGGTGCATGATTTGAGCAATATGCCTCTTCGCACGGGAAGCGTTATAGGTTACGTCTTCTGCACCACGCCATTGAGAAGTATAAAGGTTGGGACGCGACCCTAATATAGAATCAGATGTTTCAAAGGAAAAGTAATTCGTAGGCCGGTGTGGGACCTCAAAGGACGGAATAGCACCAGAATCCGATAAGTGCCTCACAATTCTCAGGCTGTGTTGAGATAAGTCATCTGATGTTTCAAGTGGCTGACCCGTTGTTTTGCGAGAATCAAGATCGGCCATACCAAGTAGAGTCATGGCGCTCATTCTGGAGCCCAGACCATCCTTGGAAACCAAAAGGCCAACCTTTGGTGGGCGAGCAGGCGTATAACTAAACAACTGCAATTGCTCGTTTTCCCTCGCTGGGCGTATTGGGGCGTCATCAGGGCCGTCATAATCCCAAATGTGAGCATTAGGATTATCAATTAATCCAGATTCGTGCCAAGGTTCTACTAACCAGTGAGGATCATCTCGGTAAGCATCTTCGTCAGCCATGTCGACACCAACGGGTTTAGGGTGTTTCCTAGAAAAAACTTGGGATTGCATCGTTACTCCGGGATGATTCTCAACATCTAAGAGAGCGGATGGCTGTTCATCGGGTTGCCCATGGAGATAAGCACCATAAGTGGTCCGATTGTCATGGGGGTGGTACTGTCGTGTGTACCGTGTTATTCTGGAACCTCTGGCCATGTGCTTATTCTACCATTTATGTAATTAGGTTACTTCTAGCGGCCATGTCAGTCCTCAAACAACTTTAATTGAGTGTCATTAAGAACTGGCGCTGGCTTTGGTGAATAAATAGGCTGGTTTTTGCGCCCACGCCCTAGGCGCATTAAGTTGGTGACATGCCTGCGCGCTTGACGAGATTGGTGGGTTACATCAATACGGTATCTATCGGCGTCAGACAATGGAGATAGAGAGTTAAGCGTATTAGTTGCTCTATGAAAGTTAATACTGTTACTAGGCTCTAGATCGTAGCCGTCTTCGTCTTGCGGATGGTCAATAACCCCTGCGTCAGCAAGGTGACGCACGATCCGCATGCTATGCGGTGAGAGGTCCGTGCTTGGTGCTAGTGGCTGACCAGTACGAGCGCGAGAATGTAAATCTGCCATACCAAGCATTGTCATGGCACTAATTCTGGCCCCCGGATTATCACGAGAATACAGTGCGTCTACGCTATGGTTGCTTTCGGGTGAGTTATAGAACATTTGTAGTTGTTCGTTTTCCCGAGCGGGGCGCAGACGAGTATTAGACACACTGGGTGATTCTGACACCATGCCGGACTCATGTATTGAAACAAATCCGGGAATGTCAGTTTTAAGACTATTTATATGATCTATTGACTCTTTATCAAACGTAATCATACTGCTCATATGTTGGCCTAAAGTCAATCTGTCATCGCGCATCCGCTCAGGGGTTTTTATGTGTGTATAAGTCCTGTCCCCCTGCTTGTGGACATTCAACATGGCCGCGGGTCGTTCCTCAGGATCATCGCTAAGGTACGAAGAATAACTAATACCGCCCGGATAAGGATCAATAAAGTAACGAGCCATAAGTACCTACTTAGAGTCCCAGCCCTCTAGGGGCATAGATAGTTGCTCCGGCTTCTCAGGTTCCGCCTTGGTCTTTGTCTTGCCAGAGCGCAAAATGTTGGAGATATGACGCTTGGCGCGAGGCGCGTCGTGCGTTACGTCATCTGCAAGATGGGAAGAAGTGTGTTCTCCGTAGGTTACATCGTTGTTTAGATTAGTCTCAGCCGCATAAAAGTTCAGTCGGTTCTGAGTATCGTCTGGAACATCTGCGGCTGAGATCGCGCCAAGATGGCCTAGATGTCGCACAATACGCATGCTGTGCTCGGATAGGTTGTCCGATGGTTTAAGGGGCGTTCCAAATCTTTCGCGTGAATGAAGATCGGCCATACCAAGAAGTGTCATGGCGCTCATTCTGGAGCCCAGCCCTTTTCGGGAAATCAGAGTGTCAACTACTGATGGACGGGCAGGGGTGTAGCCAAACAACTGTAATTGTTCGTCTTTCCTTGCTGGTCGCGCTGGGACGTTGGAATTAGTTGGGTTATCAACTAATCCAGACTCATGCCAAGGTGTTGTGTCACTAAACATTGGATGCTGGTAAAACTTCTCTCTATCAATAGAGGGATATACGTTTTGATTAGAGTCCGTACCGTCATGGATTACCGTTTGGTATGTTTTCTCGGGGTGATGCTCAACTATAAGAAAAGCGGACGGTAATGCATCCCTATTATTGTCAGGATAGGAACGATAACCACTCACGAGCCCATCGTCACTCACATATCGTGTATAGCGTGGTTTTGAAGAGTCAGTCACCGCTAGCCTCCTTGGCCCACTTCTCTGCCCAGTAGTCGTGGAGATGATCGGGTGCACTCATGGTGTTATTTTACACCAATATCAGAACTTAGCGATATGTCCGTACTTTTGCCGCAACTCACGACGATTACGGAACGCCCGTCCGGCCTCCGCACGCACAAGTCCAGAATAGGGATACGGCCTGCCTCCCATGTTGTCTTCTCGCGTACGGCGAACATCAGTATCAACCTTCATAAAGAACACAGGATCATCCATCATATCGCTGTGGTCATGGGGGCTCACCTCATGCAGGTTTTCTATACCCTGAGCCATCATGGCACCTGTAAGGCGCCACAAATGCTTACCATAGTCAACCTTGCGGTTAGGGTTCAATGCTTGACTGTCCATTGTTTCTCCTTAACTTAGAACTTAACAATATGTCCGTACTTTTCGCGCAATGCGCGGCGATTACGGAATGCGTCACCGGCCCATGAGCGCGTCACCTCAGAGTCTTCAAAGGGCTCTCCACCCTTACGATCTGCGATGGTACGACGAATGTCGTCGCTCACTCCCTTCCCTAACCCGGGGTTTTCCAGCATGTAGTTGTAGTAATCTGGTTTATTAACATATGTGTTAAGGCCGTCAACTTCATCAGCCATCATTGCGCCAACGAGGCGTCGATGACTGAGGCGATCAACGGTACGATTCGGATTCAAGGCTTGTCTGTCCATAGGTACTCCTTAACTTTTCAGTAATTATACTTCTTTAACAATAACAAATTTGCTACTGCTGAAATTTTTAACGCCCGGATTTCCATAGTCAGGATCGTCGTTATACGGATCGCTGTGTATCTGTGACTCCGGACTGACCTCGTAGACTCTTCCACCGTACTGAGCGGCGTTTTCTGGGTTATCCGTCGCAAAGGAGTGCAATTCGTCCGTCCCATATCCCGGTGTGGTGTTCTGGAGAATGTCACCGGGCTGTAGGAGGTGGCGCGAGCCGTGGAATAGGCGTGGATTAAGCGCGTCTTTAGCGCTCATTACAGATGTCTCCTAGTGATTGGGTCATACACTAAAGACCGCTTACCAGTACCAATGATGTTAACAGTTGTGTTTCCGTACCGCCCTGTGCGGTGTAATTCTTCAAGAGTACCTTCTGTGGCATCAGCACTACTCATCCAATCGCCATGCTTTTTATGTGAAGGTGGAAACTCAATAGATGCGGCAAGGGCATGGGGCAACCCTTTTGAGAAGTCATCTGGATCGGTTGCTTCTGTGTACTCTGGGTGCTTCATCCCCGGTCGTTGGGCAGACAAGGAATAGTGCCTTTCGTTACCCTTTATTGTTGCTCCTAAATGATGGATATTACCCTCGTTACCAACCACTCTGGATTCAAAATAGTAGTTATTCCCAGTATCATGGGGCTTTATCACAAGATTCTGTGAGACAGTAGGTAAAGTAACACCACCAATGACGGAATGCGTGCCATACAATGATATGCCAGATGACTCTTGGAATGCTTTTAGGTGGTTGATGAACTGGTCATCGTGGAGTGATTCAGACGCGCTCATGGGTCAATTTTACCATTCAGTCGTTATCGTCGTCACGGGGGTGCAGTGGTCGCTCATCCACGCGGTTGTAGTGCACAGGTAGGCCCTCTACCTCGTTATAGGCTTTATACGACACGGGAACGAAGGCGTGGGGGTCGGCGGAGGCGATGCGGTGGTACCCGTTGAGTACCGTGATAAACCGTCCCTGCTTGCTCACCTCAACTGGGTTGACAATGCCCTCCCGCTGGATACTGCGGAAAACACCGCTGGTAACCGCCTCCTCAGCCTTGCGCTCCCAGAAGGCGTCCTCAACGGTCTTCGGGCGTCGCTGTCCTGTGTAGTCGTCCCTCACATGGCCGCGAGCATTCTCCACATCCGCATGGGTGACCTCCGTAGGGGTCGCCTCCTTCAGCGTGCTGACGGGCATGAATAACTGATCGTTAAGGTGGTGAAATGCGACCATGGGTTAATTTTACCAGAATAGGTCTACATCGTGGAATAGTGGGCCAGTTAAGACGGTCTCCGCATATGGTGTTGCACCTCAGGGCTGGTTATCCAATCCATAAGGGCGGTCGGGAGTTCATGTTCACTGACATTCAAGTGGGCACCAACAGTACCCCAGTTCTCGGGGTACTTATAGGAACCATCTTCGTTACTTTCATAGCGCCCATAATGGAGCAGATCGACTTGGAATCCACCGGTCTCGGGGTGTGCTCCCCCTGAGATAAGGACATCAGGGTCACCAGTATCCACAGCAAACTCACGACGCCCAGTATGCTTCAGTGTGTACCCAAAATCAGACAAATTTCTAATTCCAGACTGAGTTCTATTGATCTGATCCTCATCCAATGGGCCTAAAACGCCGGGACTACCATGCCCTAGTGGTGCAGGGTTTTTTGCGCGACGCTCAACGGCGTTTAACAACTCTTGTTCATACGCTGAGAACTGTGGGCCAGTGGGCTTGGGCATGTTACTCCTAGTTGGAATAGGTCTATATCGCCATTTTAGCAGTCAGTGGGGGGTCTTTCCTACCCCCCACCCGAGCGAGCGCCCCCGCTTAACCATGGGGGGGTGCAATGTTGTTGCATTTGCAACAATCTCCCCCGTGCCCCGCCCCCTCACCGGCTCAGCCTCCTCTCACTGCACAGAAAGCCAATGGAATCAGGCTGGTTGGGCGCATGGCGCAGTTTGTTGCATTTGCAACAACCTAGGCGTGGGTCTACAAGTTGTTGCATTTGCAACAAAGCGGTGTGGGGGTAGGTACTCTCCCCATTCCCCCTCCCATTATCCACAGGCTTATTGCCACCACCCCCACCCCCCTATTCACCCCTCTGTACCGTTCACGGGACACCCTTTGGGGGCAAATAAATACCCCTCATTTATGCCCTCTGAGCAGGGATTATGTGCCTAGTTTCGATCAGGGAGAAATCGTGTGTACAGTGTGTGTGTGTCGCTGAGAGCGAGGTGGTCGGGGTGACCTGACCACCAAGCCCCCAGCAGTTCCCTGACAAACACAGCCCATGCCCCACCGTACGGTTCGCACCGCCACGCTGGTTGTCCCCCCTGAGAGGGATGCCCGCACCATTCCGGCGAGTGCCCAATGCGAACGGCGCTGTCATCACAACTGCGAAGCCCGATGCCCAATCGTCGCTCCGAACTACGCCAACACCAAGGTCTGTTCGGGGCGCCACCAACGGCGACGGAGCCCACCTGAAACATCGGTGGACATCTCCCCGCCAGCATCACCTGCTTCCACCACCATCCATGCTCTGCCCACCTCGTGGGCGTGCCGGTGGGTAGGTCACCCTGCCCACCTCAGCACGAGAGCCTGTGCCCGAGACTCGGGGGATGGCGGTGGCGACGGTGGTGCCGGTGGAACGACCAACGACGACGAAGCCTCTCGTTCAGGGGACTCACCTCCCGCACACTGAAAGCGCTCGGCAGTAACCCAACAATGCGCCCCTAGCAAGGGCAAGGTAGAGGCATTGAAGTCACGGACGGGGGAGCCCTGAAACATGGGGCGACGATGCAGAATCACC
>Ga0075473_10000147_pt1 | contig 27687 bp, 17 predicted proteins | sample DEB19_08_DNA_FD_76340 | JGI IMG/M metagenome (GOLD analysis project Ga0075473, IMG submission 76340) | Aqueous microbial communities from the Delaware River and Bay under freshwater to marine salinity gradient to study organic matter... | ecosystem: Environmental > Aquatic > Marine > Coastal ... | reverse complement strand
AAATATACTGTCAATCTTGAATACTTAACGCTATCTGGATTACCATCTTTATCTAATCCAACTAAGTTTGGAAGAATCTCTGCAACTTGTTCAGCAACAAGACCTGCTTCACCCTTTGTTGTACCATCTTTTCTGTCATAGATATGACCAACAAGTTTTAGTACAACATCTAATGGATTCTCAATTGGTCTGAAGTTTTCTTTGATTGTAATACTAGATGTTTCAGTCAATGTAGCAGCCGTTACAGTACCACTTGAACATGTTAAATTGCCAGCAGTAATATTACCGGTAACTGCTAATGAAGTCAATGTTCCGACCGATGTGATATTTGGCTGAGCCGCAGTAGTTACTGTTCCTGCTGTACCACTTACTGAGCCAGTGATTGTTGCAGTAACAGTTAATGCACTTAATGTACCAACTGACGTAATATTTGGTTGCGCCGCAGTTGTTACGGTACCTGCTGTTGTTGCTGCTCCACTCAGTGCTCCAACAAACGTTGTAGCAGTCAATGATCCATTAGCAATATTTGCTGAATAGATTGTGTTTGCACCTTCTTGTACATTTCCGGTAACCGCGTTTGCAAACATTATGTATTGAGTGCCAGTACTCAATGTAGTCATGTTTGTAAAGTCAGCAACGTTTGCATATGCAACGTTTAAGTTAGCAACACGTGTTGTGCTTGTTACAGTTAGTGGGGCAGTACCAGTTGCTACGTTACTTGTTAACGTACTTGCTACAACTGATCCTGAAGTGTTTAAGTTTCCTGCGCTTGCATTACCACTTACAGTAAGTGATGACAATGTGCCAACAGAAGTGATATTGGGTTGCGCTGCCGTCGTTACAGTACCGGCTGTTGTTGCACTTGTAGCACTTGTTGCAGTTGTAGCATTAGTTGCATTTGCAACTGTACCTGTAACGTTTGCACCTGCAATTGCACTTAATCCACTACCGTTACCTGTAAACACACCTGTATTAGCAGTAATATTTACAGCAGTTAATGTTCCGTTAACGCCTAATCCAGTTAATGTTCCTAAACTTGTTACGTTTGGCTGACTTGCTGTTGTTAATGTACCTGTTAATAATGTACCACTGACATTACCAGCACTTACGTTACCTGTTACACTCAACGATCCTAGTGTACCAACACTTGTTAAACTGGAAGTTATAATACTTGATGCAAGTGTTGTGCCAGTTAAGTTGGCTGCGTTTGCTGTAATTGCGGCATTGGCTGCCGCAGTTAATTGACCTTGTGCGTTTACAGTAAATGTAGCAACTCTATCTCCGTTGCCATAACTTGCGGCTGTAACAGTTGTATTGCTTAAATTAAATTGTGTACCAGTCAATGTTAGACCAGTACCTGCACTATATGTGCCTGCGCCTGAGAACTGAGTGAATACTATAGCAGTAGTACCGATAGTTGGGTTATCAGTTGTCTGCACCCATCCTGTATCTGCTTGTGTGCTTCCTGATGTGACGAACAAGAAGTCTCCGCCTGCTGCCTCTGCGGTAGTATCATAATCTGTCGCTCTGGTTAAAACAGTAGAACTTGTATATGTGTAAATACCATTCCATGCACCATTGCTTTCGTTCTTAACAAGAATACGTGTTCCTGCAGTTTGAACATTAGCACCATCTATCAATAAGTATGTACCGGTCGTAGTTAGTGTTGCACCTACGCCACTTGAACCATTATTGTAAGTTACAGTACCGCCTGACGCAGTTGCCAATGTACCAGTGGTTGCTACATAGCAACTATCATGTACATGCAATCCTTGCGCTACGCTGTCTACATAATCTTTAGTTGCGGCATCTGTTGCTTGAGTTGGTGTTGCAACATTACTAATTCTTGCGCCCCAAACATCAACTACACCTGTACCTGTTGGTTTTAAATCAACGTCTTGGTTACTTCCAGTTGCACTTAATGTTAATGTTCCTGTTCTTGCTATAACATTATCTGATATTAAATTACCTTGTGCTGTAATATTACCACTGCTAAGTGCAGAAGTTAGTGTGCCTAAACTTGTTATATTTGGTTGTGCGCCAGTTGTCAATGTACCAGTAACTAATGTACCGCTTACGTTGCCAGTTGTAACGTTGCCTGATACTGTTAATGAACTTAATGTACCGACAGACGTAATATTTGGCTGACTTGCTGTTGTTAAACTACCTGCAACTGTAGTGAATACACCAGTTGTTGCACCTATGTTACCGGTATTAGCATTACCTGTAACATTTAAACTTGACAATGTACCTAAAGAAGTAACATTAGGTTGACTTGCTGTTGCTAATGTGCCCGTTAATAATGTACCGCTCACATTGCCGGCGGTGACATTACCTGTTACTGTTAAACTCGTTAGTGTGCCTACGCTAGTTACGTTTGGCTGTGCTGCCGTTGTTAATGTACCACCTAATGTAGTTGCTACAACTCCTGTTGCGCCCAAATTACCTACGTTAGCATTACCTGTTATATTTGCTGTACCTGTGATTACTGCGCCTGTACCTGTTACTAACACAATGTTAGCATTGCCGGCTGCACTAATTGCAACGTTAGCATTAGCATATGTTTTTACATTTGCGTTACCGTTTTGTATCGCTGTTGCGTCAATACCTGATAATTGACTACCGTTACCAATAAAGTATGCGGCTTGTACGTTGCCACTAACACCTAAGTTACCAGCATTTGCATTACCAGTTGCGTTTAATGTTCCTGCAACGTTTACACCAGTACCAGTTACTCTGAATACATTGGCTGTGCCGTTTGCGCTTAAATTAATGTTACCGCTAGTATTAACAACGATATTACTTGTACCATCAACTAATGTGTTACTTGAAGATGTTTGATTACCACTAACAACTGATTGTCCACCGTCTGGGTTGGTAAGAACAAGATTACCACCGTCAGTGGTAATTGTAGCACCACCAATATAAATTGTGCTGTTGCTTAACCATAAATCTTTAAAACGATTACTGCTAGTACCCAAATCATATGTAATATTAGCAGTTGGAATAATATTTGCAGTAACAAGTACGTTTGACCCTGTTACTTTAACAACGTTAGCATTACCTGCTACACCAATTCCTACGTTTCCACCGCTACTTGCTATTGCAACATTACTTGTACCGTTGCTGATACTATCAGTACTGACTGATAATGTTGTAAAACTTAAGTTACCGTTGCCATCTGTTGTTAAATATTGTCCGTTTGTACCACCTGTAATAAAAACAGTTGATACAAGACCCAAATTACTATTACCTGCGACAGATAGATTACCTGTGCTAGTTAAATTGTCAACCAATAAGGTGTCATTACTAGGAAGTTCCTGTATTGTAAGTGTTGACGCATTTGCTACTAACGGATATCTATTTGCCATTTCTCATGTCCTTCAATCTATTTATCTCATTGGGTAACTGTTAAATCTAAGAAAGTTCCGTTTCTCAAGCGTACTGGGTACACTCGCAAGACTGGTACGGGACTAGATAGATAAGTCGTAGTATCTCTCAATTGAACTGTTACATAGTTAGTTGGCATTGTTTTCCAACCTAACTGCTGTGTAGCGCCATCTGCGACAATACCTAAAACTTGCTGTACGGTACCGGGTGCATTTGGAACTTCAAATGTTGAGTCAGTCGCAGTGCTAGGCACAGTAAATTTAACTGTATTTCCTGATCCATTTTGGAATGTCAGTGCGTTATTATTACCTAAAATTGTTACATTGCTTACTGTTAATATATTAGAAACTTTATTCCAAACGAATTTACCACTACCTGCAAAGTTTCCGCTGTCGTTAAACTGTACATATGTGTTAAATCCGCCAGGGCTACCTGCTACATTACCAAAACTTAAATTACCGTTTCCATCAGTAATAAGTGCTTGTCCATTGCTACCACCAGTAATTGTTAAGTTACTTGTGCTACCTAAATTAATTTTGCTACCAGAAATGACCATTACATTGGCGTTTCCGTTAGCACTAAATGTTATGTTGCCACCTGCTGTGGCTATATCAATATTTGAATTACCATTGGTTACGTTAGAGACCGATGATATAATTGTGTTCCAACTTAGGTTACCATTACCGTCTGTAACTAATGCTTGTCCGTTACTACCGCCTGTAATGTGTACATTTGTGTTTGAGCCAAGATTACTTGTACCATTTACAATAATACCGTTGCCTGTTACCGTCAATATATTAGCGTTGCCGTTAACAGACATGTAAACAGGACCATCTTGAAGTGGTATGTTCACGTTACTTGTACCGTTGGCTAATTCACTTACAGTAACGTTTGCTGTTGCAAATATACTAACTTCAATCTGTGATCCGTTTGCAGGAGCACTGTCAAACGTAATATTTGCGCCACTCAGTGAATATGCATCACGTAATAATGTTACACCATTATAATTAACAAAAGTTTGATCAATATTTGCAGGAGTAACTGAAAGAGTATAAGTTGTTTGTACTCCATTACCTGTGAAGTTATCTACAGTAATGTTTGCTCCACCGCCGCCCCCACCTCCACTGGGTGTAGTCCAACTTAGGTTGCCGGCACCATCTGTGGTCATTACTTGACCAACACTACCACCAAAAATAACTATATTAGATATAGCACCTAAATTTGTTGACTGAGTAACTACTAAATTTTTAATACTAGCAGTAGAGTTAGCAACAGTTATAGTGTTTGACCAACTACGATTGCCATTGCTATCACTAGTAAAGAAACTACCATTGCTTGTGGGTACGCCTAAATCAGGTTCTGCGTTTTGTAGATTTAACCAGTTATAGCGGTTTGGGTCCGCATTCGTTGCTGGGACCTTTTTAACTCTACCGCTTAATAGTGAAACCTGTTGTCCTTGTGCCATTATGTAGTCTCAAGTAAACTTACAGTCAGTTTAATCTGTGAGTTGGCATTAGCAACAACTCCGATTGTATTGCCTGCTTCTAATACTAATTTACCTGTAAGCATACTTGCCGCATCACCTACCGGTATTGTAAAATCTTTTGTTATTTCAGTGTTACCATTTATTGATGTATAAAAAGTAACGTTAGCATCACTGTTACCCACGTTGGTAGCCTGTGCCAATAACACAATTGATGTAGTTAATGCAGGTGTAGTATAAAACGTATTACCTGCTGTAGTTACATTTACTGCATATGATTTGAACGTGTTAATTGTTGATGCCATTTATGTGTCCTTTAATTCTCTAATGCTAGTATATATGGTGTCATGATTGCAAACAAACTTTTTTCAAACGTTGTACCTGTAATAACGCCGGCTGCTTCATTGATAGTTAATCCTTCGCCTACTCTAAAGTCACCAAATTGATCAGTACTTGTATAACTGACAAGTCCACCGTTTGCCATAATAACTTCATTTGCTTGTACAGGTATGCCACCTAATCTTGGGGTAGCCGTCAATATATTTGTACCTGTACCAACATATTCCATTGTTTGTCCACTTGCGCTAATGAAACTAGGCTGATAAAAACTTACAGCAGTTCCGGCACTAGGAGTATTACCAATTGGCTGATCAAAAGTAATTGTACTAGCACCTGCTACTAATGCAGTTGCAGTTTTTACAGTATACCACGTGGTATCACCTGCAAATTGAAAACTATCATTAACTGCTGGACGTTGTGGTAAATTATCAATAATTGTAACACCATTTAAGAATGTTACGACATTACCACCGTATAGTGAACTGCTATGTCCATCTGCCCATAATCCATAATCACCAAAAGCATTGTTACTATTTGCCACTGAACATTGTCCACCGCTTTCGCAATGTACGCCAATGGTACAACAAATAGTAAAAATACTCACTAACTGAGCATAACCTGAATTCAATATGTGTATACCTTTACCGCCCTGATTGAACTGGGTGTAACTGTCTAACACCATTGATTTTAATCCACCTGCTAAACTACCGTCTACACGCATACCACAACCAGTTGTAGTAATTGAACTACAGTTTTGTACATATGGACTTGTTGTAATATTGCCGGCGCCTGCTGTAGGGAACGCAATGGCTGCAGCCGGATTTAAATGGTCTCTGAAAGTTATACCTGTAACATAACATTTGTTACGTACATGAAAAATATCTGATGTGGGTGTTGCAGGTCTTACTGTGACTGTTCTTAAGTTATCACCAACAATTGCTACGCCTGCAGGAACACTAACTGGATTAGTTTCTGTGTAATCACCTGACTTAACAAATATAGTTGTACCTGCTGTTGCTATTGCGCATGCACCAGCAATTGTTAATTTAGCACTATCTAGTGATGTGCCATTATTCCCATCGTTACCGTCTTTACTTACATACAATACATTAGTTGCATCACCAACGGTTGCCCAATTTAATATTCCACCACCGTTAGTGCGTAAAAATTGTCCATTGGCTCCGCCTGTAATTACAATATTTGCAACACTACCTAAATCTGTTGTTGCTGTAACCGCTAAATTATTTGCTGTAAGAGTAGTGTTTGTTTTATTAAATGTAAGTCCTGCATTACCTGCAAAGGTATTACCATCATTAAATTGTACTTGTGTATTGCTACCACCTGGAGTACCATTACCACCAGATGCCGCACCACTAACGTCAATTAATATACCATCTACTTCAAACTCACCATCAATTTCAATTGGTTCAAAGAAAAGACCTTGAAAGTTTTCTTCAACAATATATGATTCACCGTTGGGAATCAAATATGGCATTACGGCTGCACGGTTAGATGACCCACTGGTCATATCAGTAAAACTCAACACTCCATTGCCGTCTGTTACAACAACTTGTCCGTTGCTACCACCTGTAATGACTACATTGGCGATGGGACCTAAATTGCTAGTCCCTGATACAGTAAGGTTGGCTGCGAAAAAATTGCCATCACTATCGATGACAATGTTTCCGTTTAGTAGACCAAATCCACCTTCACTGTTTAAAGACTTTAATGCCATAATTAAATCGTTCTAAATTGTGTTGTCCAAACTGTGCTGTTACTGCTTGAAGGAGTAACTTGCAATGCAATGTTACCACCTACAACATTAACTGCTAATACACCTGTTGCACCACCTAATGCGGCTGTAGCAAATGTTACATAATCTACTGTTGTGCCATTTGTTACTGCTGTAACTGTTGCAACACTGTACTTACTACCTGTACTATCAACACCCTTAACAATGAATTCGTATCCAGTTACACCTGCTGTAGGAATTGTTGCAATTGTTTGATTACCAGTAATTGCGCTAGTTGTTACTGTGCCCCAATATACTGCTGTGTTACCTAATACAATTGAATTACTTACGTTAGCAACGTTAGCAAACAATGTACTTGATACATTTAAGTTACCAACAATGTTGCCACCGGTTGCAGTTACTACAAGTGAAGTATTTCCACCTGCTGTAATATTAACATTACCATTAGTTGTTGGTATTGCAACATTACTTGTACCATTAATCAATGTGCCAGTAAAGAAGTTAGCAGTTGCTAAATTACCTAAGTTTGCATTTGCGGCACTAATATTTCCAGTAAAGTTTGCTGTATTACCAGCAATATTATTATTAACAGTTAAGTTTGGAACTACAACTGTACCACTGAAGTTTGCTGTGTTACCTGCTAATTCTAAATTAACTGTTAAGTTAGGAAGAATTACGTTACCACTGAAGTTTGCTGTATTACCAGCAAGTTCTAAGTTAACAGTAGCATTGTTCATCACTACGTTGCCACTGAAGTTTGCTGTATTACCAGCAAGTTCTAAGTTAACAGTAGCATTACTTGTTATTAAGTTAGAACTAATATTAGCATTAGTTGTAGTAATTAAATTATTTGATGTAATGTTGTTACCGGTAATGTTAGAACCAACTGTTAAGAAGTTAGTTACATCACTGTTATTACTATAGATATTAGCATTACTATCAATATCATAACTTACTTGTAAGTTTGCACTAACAGTTAAGTTACCACCGATATTAGCAATATTACCAATACTTAAATTATTTGCAGTAACGTTTCCATTACCTGCGTTATTCCAAGTAATACTTTGGAATGTTGCATCGCCGATATTTGGTGTTGTTAAGTTTGCACTTGATTTAACAACAATGTTACCACCAACTATATCAGTTGTTACACCATCAATGTTCGCAGATATAATAGTACCTGTAATTGCGATACCATTACCTGCTGTGTATGATCCTGATGCACTAAACTGACTGAATAGAATATTAGTTACACCAAATATAATTTCACCAATTGGAGTTGTTAATACATAACTTGAGCCGGCTGCATTTGTACCTTGTTGTACAAAGAAGTAATCTCCATAACCTAATCCTGATGTACTCTTAGGATCGTATTGGTCTTCGTTTGTTGCTCTTGTCAATACCCAAGCAGTTGAGCCATTACCTACAGTTGTTACTGTATAGACACCATTCTCAAATGCATTTGTTTGACCTTGTACCAAAACTCTGTTAGTTGTTGATAGAGCAACACTATCTATAGAAAGTGCAACGTTTGCGCCTGCGTTAGTTAAGGTTGCGCCAACACCTGGATTACCACGTGCGGGCTGTGTTAAACCTGTACCATTTGTAAGTGTTGTAACCTCTGCACCATAGAAACCAGCCTTAACTGTAATTTGATTTAATGCAGGTGTACTATAGACGAAATATGCATCATTTGATATAATTCCGTTAAATGAACTTGTCCAATAAATTTCATCACCAACAAGCAATCCATGATTGGTACTGAAAGTAATTGTTTTGCCGCCTGCAATCGTTGTAGTAGTTAATGCGGTACCACCGTCAGCATACGTTGCATTTAAGTTGGTTGTACTTGTAACTCTTACAGGACTATGAATTGATAAGCCTTGAGCAATGTTATCAACGTATTCTTTAGTTGCCGCATCATGCGGTTGTGTTGGGTCACCAAGTTCTGTAATTCTGTGTAATCCAAAATCAACTACGCCATTACCTGATGGTAGTATGTAAATGTTTTCGTCAACACCTGCGGCGCTAATTGTTAAGTTGCCTGTTGGTGCGTTGATGTTTGCAGTTCTTACGCTACCAAACAAACCTTGCCCTGTTATATTGGCATTTGCACCATTTACAGTACCATTGGCTATAACATTACCATTAGCCAATACATTACCTGCTGTAGATTCAATGTTACCTACAACATATAATTGATTACCATTAAACGTTGCAATATTTGCTACACCACCAATACTAATTTCAATGTTAGCATTGCCGTATACTTTTACGTTACTGTTACCGTTTGCTAACGCACCAATTAAGTTAGGTGCAACAACATTACCAGTAAAGTTTGCTGTATTGCCATTCAACTGTAAATTTACAGTTAAATTAGGAACAATTACATTACCACTGAAGTTTGCTGTGTTACCTGATAACTCACCGTTAACTGTTAAGTTACTTGCAACGTTTACATAGTTGGCAGTTGCAACGTTACCTAAGTTCGCATTAAGTGATGTTAAGTTACCACTAAAGTTTGCAACATTACCCTGTAATGTTGTATTAACTGTTAAGTTTGGAACAATTACGTTACCGCTGAAGTTTGCAACGTTGCCCTGTAATGTTGTATTAACCGTTAAGTTTGGAACTACAACGTTGCCGCTGAAGTTTGCTGTATTACCCGCAAGTTCTAAGTTTACTGTTAAGTTAGATGTAAGTACATTACTTGCTACATTTATAAAATTAGCAGTTGCTAAATTGCCTAAATTTGCATTATTAAATTGTCCGTTACCCAATACTGTAAATTGTTGGGTCGCATCATTATAGGTAAAGTTTGCGCTTGCGGCAAAGTTATTACCCATGTTATACTGGATTTGCGTGTTAGAACCAGCCGCCTCTTGAAAGTCCCAAGGAGTACCGTTAGCATACAATAGATTGTCTGTTCTGACATTACCTGCTTGCATCGTGTTAGTAACATTTACATTACTTGACACATTGACAAAGTTAGCAGTTGCTAAATTACCTAAGTTTGCGTTAGCCGCAGTTAAATTGCCACTGAAGTTAGCAACGTTGCCAACCAATGTAGTGTTAACTGTTAAGTTGGGTAATATAACATTACCGCTAAAGTTTGCAGTGTTACCTACAAATTCTAAATTGACTGTTGCATTATTTGTAATAACGTTACTGTTAACGCTTATAAAGTTGGCTCTACCAAGATTGCCCAAATTAGCATTTAATGCATTTATATTACCAATAAAGTTTGCAGTGTTACCTGCTAATTCAAGGTTAACCGTTAAGTTAGGAGTAATTACATTACCACTGAAGTTTGCAGTGTTACCTGCTAATTCAAGATTAACTGTTAAGTTGCTTGTAATTGTATTGCTTGCAACGTTAACAAAATTTGCCGTTGCTAAGTTGCCAAGACTTGCGTTTAATGAAGTCAAATTACCACTGAAATTTGCTACATTACCATTAACTTGATTTGCAACGTTTACGTAGTTAGCAGTTACTAAGTTACCTAAATTAGCATTAGTACCAATGATGTTGCCAACAACTTCTAGGACATTTGTTGAGGGATTGAAAGTGAAGTTTGGGCTGGCAGCAAAATTGTTGCTAATATTATACTGAATTTCATAGTTGGCGCCGGCTGCGGCCTGCAAGTCCCACGGTACACCGTTACTATAATATAAGTTATCTGTTAATACACCCCAACTTGCATTGGAATTTGATATTAACAAATTGCCTGAAAATGTTGCGCCACTACCCGTAATGTATCCATTAGGGTAGATAACGTTTGAGGGGGTTTCTCCTACTGAGAATCCGCCTACTGAATTTAGTGGTTTAAGTGCCATTTAAAAATCCCCTGTCCTATTTATATTTATCAAATTTTACTCTTCGTATACAGTCATTTGTATCTTATATGATGACAAATTTGTACTCGTTGGTTCAACATAAAGCGTTACTGATGCAGGTGAAATTATATTACCTGGATCATATCCTACTGTTAAATTACCTACCAGTCCGTTAACGCTCAACGTACTGTATTCGTTATAGTTACAAGTTGCTTGGAACATAACCGCAGATAACTTACTGACTTGTCTATTACCCGAAGTTGTATCTGTTGCTATAACAACATAATCAACACTTGATACTGCGTTTGCATTCAACGATACTAATGATGTATTAGCAATCGTTGCAGTTGTAGCAAAATAAACATTTGATCTGGAGAACTTGTAAACTCCTGATCCAATTTCAATTGAGTTGGCTATTAGGTTACCTGCAACGTTAAAGGTGTTGGTTACATCGTTAAATGTAAGATACGGGCTTCCACCGAAACTACTACTACTGTTATACTGAACTTGTGTGTTACTACCACCTGGTGTACCGTTACCTCCGCCACCTCCGCCGGCAGTCCAACTTAAGTTACCTGTACCGTCAGTAGATAATACATATCCGTTAACACCACCCGATATGCGAATGTTTGCTAGTGTCCCCAAATTAATATTTGGAGAACCTGAGAAGTTTACATTACCTAAACTACGTAATGTACCTGGGTAGTTAACTCTTAAATTACCATTAACTGTAACATTACTTGAGAATGTTGCGTTGCTAGCAGAAACATTACGTGAAAGATTGATGTTACCTGCCACAATGTTACCTGAGAAATTAGCGTTACCTGAACTGTTAATGTCTCCAGTCAAATCCAAATATAGTAAATTACCTACACTTGTTATATTACTCTGATTAGGTTGTATAACATAGTTTGCTAAGTCTGATGCAATACCTGTAAGATAATAACCGTTACCTACAAAATAACCATTGGCTTCAATATTAGCATTACTTGTAATGTTGCCTGCGGCAGTAATATGACTTACTGCATTTACTGTAGGTACTGTAAGTGTATTTGTTGTCTTATCGAATACAAAATCTACGTCACCGCCAAATACACCATTATCGTTATACTGAACTTGTGTGTTACTGCCACCAGGAACTGCGGCGCCACCGTTGCCACCGGCTGCCCAAGTAAGACCACCTACTCCATCAGTTTGTAAGAAGTAGCCGTTTAATCCACCTGTGATACTCAGTGAAGAAACATCACCTAAGGTTAATGTGTTTCCGTTCCATGTAACATTAGGTACGCCACCAAAAGAACCGGCATTATTAAACTGTATCTGTGTATCGTTACCACCAGGAGTCCCTGTAAACGATGCACCATTTGCAAATCTGTAGTAAGTTGCATAAACAACATTAGCAGTAACGTTTCCAACTGTGTTAACGTTAGTAACAACATTGCCGTTGGCATCTATAACTGCGACTGGCGGTATCCCAGCGGAGTAGCCCGCAATACTGTTAAATGGATCTGCTGACATTATTCTATTTCCCTTATTACATATTTATCATAAACACGTATATTGGGTAGTCAAAAAAGAACCAACGGGATCTTTTTTCTAAATAGTAATATGCTTATACAACAACCACCTAGACCTATTTGTATCAACTGTAGAAACGCACTTGCTAAACCTAACGGCACAAGTAAGAGGGGCTTTGTAAAATGGCACAAATACTGCGCTGACTGTTCTAAGGGCATTTATAATCCTAAATATAAACACCTATTAGAAAAGAAAAGTAAATGTGATAAGTGTGGATTTGTCGCAGAGGATCGCTGTCAACTAGATTTAGTTTATAAGGACAACAATAAAAAGAATTTAGCAAAAAAGAATCTGATGACATTATGTGCCAATTGTAATAGATTGCATAAGAAAAAATCCAAAGTGAATAAGAAATCGTTATTGAATTTAACTGTAGATGCTGATATTAGAATTATTTAATTGATAGTAATTTTAATTTACTAAAGACCATACAATAAAAATATCCAATATCAAACTCAAACTTTTTACGACTCAATTTAACACTAGCAGGATCTAAATGATGATTGTTATGCAATTCTTCGCCACCTATAATAATACCCCAAGGTGATATATTACGACTGTTATCTTTAGTAATACCGTTTCTATAACCTACATAATGTCCAACACCATTGATAACGCCGGCTGCCCAAAAGGGTATCCATATCATTTGTATAACCCAAATCAATAATCCCCAAAGTGAAAAACAAAGTAAATTTACAATCAATAACAAAGTAATTCCTAACCATGGGTGCTTTGTATATACATTACGTTCTATCCAATCGTCAGGTGTCCCCACACCATACTGATTTACCATATCTTTATCTTTGGCTGCATTAGCATAAAGAAATGCGCCACCAAATAATACACGCCATATCCCAAACACTTTAGGACTATGTGGATCATTGAATTCGTCACTAAATCTATGATGCTTACGATGTATTGCAACCCATTCTTTTGTGACCATGCCTGTAGTTAGCCATAACCAAAAACGCATGAAGTGACTTAGTACTGGGTGAAATTGTATTCCTCTATGGGCTTGACCACGATGTAAGAATAATGTTACACATATAATAGTGATATGTGTTGCTATGAGGGTGTATAGGATTTCAATCATAGTTTATTTAGCCACAAAAAAGCGCACATAAAGTGCGCTTAATTGCCTTCCCATCCCGAAAGAAGATTTGATTACTGGAATGTGAGGTTCTGAACAGCGATCTCACCAACGTAGTCAGCAGCATTACCGAAAGATGATGCTGTGTTAGTTAATTCGATGTAACCATAACGTGTCATGAATGACACTACTGGTTCGAATGTTGATGGATCAAGAACAACACCACTGCTCATCAATGGAATGTATGGGCAGTAGAATGCGGCTGCGTCAGTCTCGCTTGAACCCTTATAACCAACTAATACAGGTTGTGTATCAGGAGCATATGAGTTAACGAATACACGCATTGCACCGTTCAATGTACCAACAAACTTAGTATTTGTTGGAGCCTCGAATGTACCTTCTGTTGTACGTGCAAATGCTGATGTTGTTGCTGACTGAAGAACAGTCAATGATGCTGGGCTAACAACACACCAGTTACCTGCGCCACGACGGGTACGTTGTGCGATCAAGTTAGCAACACGGTTGATCAATACTGCAAGGGCAGCATGCTCGTCACCAACATAAGTTGCAGTACCAGAAACTGTTGCCTGGTTGTATGTGAACTCAGTTGATGCTAATGTTGCTAATGACAACAAGATTTCTTGGTCAATTTCAGCAGTGATTTCTTGTGCAAGTGCTGCCATAATCTCTGCTTCAACGTCGATGCCATGCTGTGACTGTGCGTCCTGAGCGGCTTCGAATGTCCATCTTGCTTGTAACTTACGTGATTTGGCTTCAACAGCCTGACGTAAGATTTGTACGCTGATCTGCTTACCACCGTTACCTTCAAGCGTAGCAGTGTCATTACCAGTGTAGTAATTTGTGCTTGTTGCGCCTGATGGTACACGTGAGTATGCCTGAGCAATCTTGAATGGGCTCAATGCTTCTTCACCTGCTGTTACAGATGTTGCAGCTGCTGAGTTGTCAGTCAATGACTGTGCATAACGTACACGTAATGTGTGAATCTGACCAACTGGGCCGGTCATTGGCTGAACACCAACCAACTCGTTAGCAATAACTGTTGGCATCACACGACGGATAACTGGAAGAATAACGCGGTTTAATGTTGCGATATTACCTGCAGTTGTTGTACCTGCTGTAGATTCAGCAAGTAACTGTTTCTTTGTGTTCTCAAGGAGAACACCCATTGTTGAGCGGCGAGTGCCTTTTAAGCCTTCTAACAGGGCATCTTTGGTCTCGTCCCAACGGCTTTCTAATAGAACTTTTGACATTTTTAATTATCTCCTAATATGTCTTAAAAAATTAAAGCCCTGCCAGACGCTTGATATCGATAACGTTGTCACGTCCTTCGAAATCTTCTTTAACTTCTTTCTTGGCAGATTTATCCCCAGTAGCCTCTGTAATAACTGATTCAGTTAAAGTTGGCTTTTCGGCCTTCTTTACTTCTGCGCCAGTGTTAAGAACTGCTGGTAGATACTTATCAAAAGCATTCTTCAATTTTGGTGTCTGAACGCTTTCTAACAGGCTCTTCATTACTTGGGCCTTCTCATTGTTTAATGGTGCTAGAAGTTCATCTAGTACCTTTTCACGTTGAGTTGACTCTTTAATAATGCGAACTTCCTTTTCTTTGCTTTCCACTAACTTTTGTGCTTGCGCAACTTTGCTAGCGGCTTCGGCTAATTGTTTTTCCTTTTGTTGTAGTGTTGCGACTAACTTGCGAGTGTCTGCCTTCTCATTGAGATGAGTAACGCTGAATTCACTTGCAAATGCTTCGAACAACTTACGTCCAAAATTATTTTCCTTAGCCTGTTTGATATCTTCTTTAAGTTGTGACATTTCACCTTTGAGATGAGTGGTAACAATCTTATTGATTCTTGATGCACTTTCAGCAACAAATTTTGCTTTAAGTTGTTCAAGTCTCTTGCGACCTTCAGCAACCAACTTAACTCTTGCTTCAACGACTGCTTTCTTGTCCTGTGAGAATTCTTTGATTTCACGGGCAAGCGCATGTACAACGAACTTTTCAAGTTTTTGTTGATTTTCTAACATTGCTTTACGGTCTGAACGTAGTTCTTTGATTTCTTCTGCTAACTTAGTTACCATAAAATCATTGAACTTAGTAGCATGCTCACGCAACTGTAATTTTGCCTTTACACGATCCTCGTTCATTGCTTGTCTTTCTGTGTGAAATTCTGAAATCTCACTTGAAAGACTATCTGTTACCATCTTATCAAGGGCTTCAACCATCACACTTCTATCATGCTCGTAACGTTGTGCGAACTCTTCTCGTAGTTCAGCACGTACTTGCTCACGGGCTTCATTAAGTTTAACTTCCCATGCCTCATTGAGAGACTGGGCAACGTCTTCCTTAATCAATCCGCTTTCAAGTAATGGTTTGATAGCATCTAACATGCTGTTTTCCCCTTAATTGATTTTAAGATCCTTAATGAGGCGCATTACTTCCTCTTTAAGAAACTTTTCTACTTTTTTGTCGCCTTTAGCGTCCTTAGCAATATCCATCAACTTATGACCATGCCTCATATTCATCATGCCCTCATAAATTGCTTTAGGATATGCGTTTGGTGCGCTAGGTTGAGCAACAATATCCACTGTGATTATTTCAAAATCACTCACTTTGCCGTCCATGTCGTTTACATTACCTGATCCACGACTTGAAACGCCTAGTTTGACACCGCTAGTGAGCATAGTTTTTACTAACTCACCCATTGGTGTTGGTAAAATTTTCAATTTACCAAATCCGTTTGCACCGTCCATCCACATTTGAGTAATCATATGGGATACACGATCCAAGTTAATCTTTAGATCGTCCGGGTGATCTACTTCCCCTAACACTGAATAACCGCTTTGAATTTGCTCATTGAGAGTATTAACTGCATTCTCAATTTCAGAAACGGGGTAAACACGCTCATTTGCGTTCTTTACCCCACCCTGAATGAAAATCCCCTTCATGTAGAGTGATTTTCCATTATGGTCATCCATTGACTCGACCACCATGTTTGCGCGGTCAAATGTTAGATGTTCTTTGAGATACAAAGCCATTTGTTCTCAGTTTCCTTACTTAGCAACGATGCTCTTAGTATTTGCTCCGTTGTCGCCCTTCTTAGGAGCGGGAGCCTTACTTAAGTCAGCACCTTTATGTCCGGGAGCATTCTTAAACTGTCCTGCACCCTTAACTTGCGTTTCACCCTTAGAATATGGGTTGCTTGGTCCCTTAGGACTTGTTGGAACTGTTTCTGCTTGACCAGAGAATTTTACTGGCTTGCTGTCCATTCCTGCTTGTCCACTATTCTGTAAACCTGGGCTCTTTGTTTGAGCACCGTTGTCACCGTGTGTAACGCTAACTTTTTGAAGTTGCACTGCTTCCATCATTGCTTCTTCGCCTTCTTCGTCGGCTGCAACTTCTTCATCACCGCCCATGTCCTCTTCGTCACCCATGTCGCCGCCTTCGCCGCCCATGATTTCTTCGAATTCAGCCATCAACTGGTCTAATTTATCTTCGATGCGAATTACAGCATCTTCCATGCCTTCACCACCTGCATCGCCTTCGTCGCCTAAATCTTCTTCGCCGTCTGCTTCGAGGTCAAATACTTCTTCGTCCTCTTCTTCGGTTACTCCTGATTCTTCAGCATTGATTTCGTCAAGAAGGTCGCCAACTTGTCCTACCATTTGGCCTTCTTCCATGTCATCTTCCATGGACTCTTCGATTGCGTCCTCTTCCTCTTCGGCTGATTCTTCAATCGCATCTTCTTCGTCATCAGCGGCTTCCATCATCTCTTCGTCCATAATGGACTCATAGATTTCGCGGCTCTTTTCGACTACGATTTCGTGAAATAATTCACGTGCTTGTTCTTCATTCTCATTGATAATAAGGTCAATGAGTGTTTCAAATTTTTTGTTATCCATTGTAAATTTCTCCTGATTAGAAATGGCTTTGTAGAGTTATTTAGCGGCTAGTCAAAAAAATAGCACATTAAGTGCTAATTTTTTACGTTTTTGTGGTTAATATACGATTTTAAACGCTGGGTGCGCCTTCTTCGTCTTTGGCCTTAGCCCCGTATTGTTCTCTAACTTTTTTAAGATATTGCTTTTTTTCGTAATTTCTAACATCCATCATCTTACGTAACTTACGTATTTGCTTTAATGTTAGTTTAGTTTTACGGCTTGTTCTCCACACAGGTTTACTGTTATCAGAACTTAAGTCCTGATATCCTGATATAGGAGGGTCGAACATTTCAAAGAGTTTCATAGTATTATTTATGCTGGGGGAGCGGCTCCGCCGGGTGCTACTGCGGCTGCTGGGGCGCCAGTTTCGGGACCTGCAACAGGTCCTGCAACATCCTCACCACCTAATTCTGCTTCTTCTTCACCTGTTTCAAGGTCATCAGCAGTTTGCTCATCACTTTCAATATCGCTCGTAGATACACCCACACCACGTAAATCACTGCCTTTGGGTTCTTCAGATATATCTTTCTGATTCTCTTCACGCCAAAGTTTCTCGTTCTTAGTAATTTCTTCTTCAGTTAATCCTAAGAATCTTTCTAATGCAAAACGTTTACTGATATATGGAAATGCTTCCATACTAGCAAATGTGCTAACTCGGGCAGTATCTAATTCACTTTGACGATAGGCTGCAAAGTTCTGTGGAGGATTGAATTGTAATTGAAACAGTCCACTATCAATGTTGAATCCACGCCAACGCAAGAATAACTTAAATTCTTCATCAAGTTTCATTGAAATATAACTTTGCAAGCGTTCGCAATATTGATTGAACCTGAACTCTTGTATCATTGCTGTGCCAACACGACCATCACTTAACGGTGTAGTGTTATCATCAGGGCCAGTTGGTAAGTATGAACTTGGTACACGTAATCCACGTGCTAATCTGTTATTGAAATAACGCAAGTCATCAATCTCACCGAGATTCTGTCCACCAGGTAGAACCTCTACAGAAGATCCTCGTCCATCCGCTGTAACAGGGAAGAAGTAATCTTCATTCATTGATAATGGATTATATGTGGCGTCTACTACAGACTGCCCACCGTAAACAGATGGGATTCTACGCTGATGGATTTCGTTCTTAATGCGTTCTACGAATGCCATAGCCATATGACTTGGCATGTTACCAACGTCAATCTTAAACATTCTACGTTCAGGAGCACGTTGTACACGATAGATTAGAACAGCATCTTCAAGTAATTCTTTTTGTTTATAAACTTTAAATATGTTTTCTAACACACTTTGTCCAAAAGGCCAAAATCTATCAAGACCTTCTGTTAGACTTAAGTGTAGTATATGTTTACCGTCAATTGCACTTTCACTTTGACCCAATGTAAATCTACTACCACTAGTGTTATACGGCATAGCCGGAACAGTATAAGGTGTGTTTGTTCCGCCACCAGTACCACCTAAGCCTGTTGCTGGGTTGGCAGCAAAGTCAGTATTAGTTTTTTGTGCTACTGATAGATTCTGTAAATTAATGTTTAAGTCTTTAAGTACATACTGTTCCGGCTTTTTACCTTCACTCTCGTTGACGATAACTTTAATAACTTTAACCATATCGACCCAATATAACTTAAAGTTTTCTGGGTCACGAACGAATATCTGATCACCATATTTGATAACGTTTCTAAAAATTTTAAAGATACGATTATCAAACTCATTTAACTTACACCATTGCTGTAATTGCTTTTGTAATAATTCAACTTCATGGGGAGTTGGATCCTCTTTGAATTCAAAGTTAAACGGTGTCTTATTATGTTCGTTGCGTTGTGTGCTGAATTCTGAAATGATATCTAAACATGCGTTGATTTCAGCATCAACGTCCATCATTTCATATTGATTATAACGTTCTATACGATTTGGATGACCTGTGTAGACTTCAGGAAGTCTACTCATATAGTTCTTATATCCAAAATCTGTATTATTCCAACCTCCAGTGGGCATTCCGTTTTGTCCAGGACTGCCGTTCCACGCTCCGGCGTTGCTATTGCCACCGCTTATAGGGCTTGATATACCACTTTTGTTAAGGAATTTTCTTTTATAAGTCATTGATTTTAGTTCAGAGTATAGAGTATTTAGTATTAGACTAATGAATGCTTCAATAACTTGTTTGAAGTTTCATTACCATCACTCAATTGGGCAATGACTTGATCCAACTTACTTGCCATCATACTATAAATTTCCATATTGGCTGCAATCATTTCTCTAGTAGAATCTGAACCTGCTTCTTGTTTTGAACCCGAAACTTCAGCCATTACATTTTTACCTTCAGCCGATTCGGCTTGTGTTTTGGCTAACTTCATCAATATAGATTCTGAATCTAATGGAGCAGTAATTTCTAGTCCATGATGTTGTACAGGATAACCTGTTTCGGGACCGTCTGCGATAAGACCTCCCGATGCCTGCATTACACGTTCGCCACCTTGCCTTGAATCGCCGGGCATCTGTGATGAATACATCGCTACTTTTTGTAGTACTTCGCCACCTAAATAACCTTGTCCAGGTTTAATTGCTGTACCTGCAATCTGACTTGTTGCTAATAACTGTGCTTGGTCTGCTGACATTCCACCCTTAGCATCAATGCCAAGTTTACTAGCCATGCTTGTTTGACCTTTTTGCATGTACCATGCAGTAACTTCGGCAGCAATGCCGGGGTCATTTACTAAGTCAGGATTTTCAACTAATCTGTCATCACCAAATATTGCTTTACTTGCGGCAGAATAATTATTCTTGCCAGTTAACTGTATGTATCCACGACCTCTGAACTTCCATCCATCACCGGGCTCTGTATTACCCATGCCCTTACCGATCTTAGTTCCACCACCATACATCATCTCAGCCATTTGCTGAGGATCTTTTTTAATCTCACTTAACTGTTCATCAGTGTATTTTGATGCACGTTCTCCAAAGATACTGCGAATACGTTCATTACTTGTTTTACCGTAATTTAAGTTTTCACCAACAACTTTACCACCTGACTCTTTCATTACATTACCTAATACGGCTTTAATGTAATTGTCATCAGTGATACCACGTTTCTTTAATGCATCAGTAATACCAGCAAGATTTTCTTTTACATCTTGCTTCATTGGTGGAGGTGCAGAAGGCATGCTTGGTGGCATGCTACTCATAATTGGCTTACCACTGCTATCTGTTACTGCACCACCTGTACCCGATGTTACTGCACCAGGTGGAGGAGTTGTTGCCGCACCTTGTACGTCTTTAAGTTGATTTCTTATTTTACCAATATCTAATAATGCGCCACCTAATACACCCTTAATTTGATCTTTAACTTCTTTAGTAGCATCCTCAGGGCTTACTTCATCTAGTGTGCCCTTAATTAAACTATCAAATTTAGTAAAGTTAATGGCTAAGTTAGCCAGTGACTTATTAGATATATCCAACATCTGTTGGAACTGTCTCAAACTATCTGTTGTTGTTTTTCCAGTTTCTAATTGAGTTTTTCCTAAATCTTCTATTGATGTACTAGACTTGAAGATGTTCTTTTGCATATCGTCAAATATTTCTTGACTAGTCTTAGCCTTCTCATCTCCTGTACCAGTACGTGTAAGTTTCATTTGATCTTGCAAACTCTTACTTTGTATACCAAACTGTTTCATCATGTCAGCCATACCCTTGTCCGGCGTCATGATTTTTGCTATTCTTTCTTCAGCACCTTTTTGAACTTCTGCTAATCTTGCCTCAGGCGATGCCGCTGTGGCAGCAATCATGCCCGGTATCATTGAAGGTTGTTCTTTAGGTCCAGTTGGTGCTACATCTTTTTCTTGACCAAATGCCATAGCGTTAGAACGTAGTCCTAATGGGTTTGCTTTTTCTGCGGCTTCAGCAGATGTTAATTTAGCCTCTGGCTTAGGTGGTTCTTTAGGAATACCTGATAAGCCTGCACCATATTGCAATCCTAATGCTGACTTTACTCCTGCTTTCATCTTGTCGAACCAACTCATCTCTGTTTGAACAGCAGGTTTTTGTTCTACTGGTTTAGCGACTGCTGTTGTAGGTGTTGTTGGTTTAGGTGATTCAGGAGTTTTTGCTATAGGAGCCTGATCAGGTGTTGTTGGTTTAGGTGATTCAGGAGTTTTTGCTATAGGAGCCTGATCAGGTGTTGTTGGTTTAGGTGATTCAGGAGTTTTTGCTATAGGAGCAACTGTAGGAGTTACTGTTTCAGGTTTCTTCTCGTCTAGTTTCTTAGCAGCCTCATCTGTCTTTTTGTCTGCTGTGTCTGTCATCTTAGTGATGCCAGATGCCGCTGCCTTACCTACAGTCTCACCACCCTTACTACCTAACCAACCACCTAAGGCTGCACCTAATGCGCCACCGATTAATGTACCAACTACTGGTACTACAGAACCTATAGCGGCGCCTGCTGCCGCTCCTGCCCATGCACCACCTGCCGCGCCGGCTGCTGAACCTACACCACCACCTACTGCTTCTGTTTTCTTTTCTTTTGCTTCTTTTTCAGTAATCTCACCGGACTTGCGCTGTGCTTCTATGTCCTGATATTCATCATAGGCACCTTTGGCTGCTAATCCTGCACCAATCACTGCACCTGCTACAGGAACAGCCTTGGCTGCACTTGCCAACGGTGTTGCTAATTTAGCAAGAGTTCCCGCACTCTTAGCAACATCAGCGCCACCCTTAACAAATCGTCCTGTCTTTGGATCTCTTGCTCTAGGTGTTGATTTACCTTTTTTACCTTTGTCTCCACCTACTTTATCAAGCAGGCTTCCCATACCTGCGGCAGATGCTAACTTAGATAACGCCACTGTGGCTGCAACAACTGCGGCAGTCATACCTACTACTGCGGCGCCGGCGGCTAATATATTACCTCTAAATGGATTGATTGCACCTATAAATGCATCACTTACTCTACGTGCTTGTCTTTCAAGATTTTCTTTCTCAGCAGTAGCATCTAATGGTTTTTGACCCTCTTGACCTTCTTTCTTTTTGGCTTCTAAATTCTGTTCTGTTACTGTTTTACTTTTTAACCAAGCCTGACGTTCTTCTTCTGTTTTAAGTTGTGCAAACTGTGCGGCACTTTGACGCATCTTATTATCAACACCAAATACACCTTGAATATCTTTAGAAGATTGTCCTAATGCATAACCTGCTTCACCAAACGTTTTTGTAAATCTTTCTGCTGCCTGTGCTTGAGAACCTAATAACTCTGCTGTCTGATTTTTTCCTTTATTTAGGTTCTCATTCATGGCTGCAACGTCAATACCTGCTCTAGCAAGTTTAGCGTTGTTTTCAGTATAAACAGTTGCACCTTCAGTAGAAATCGATTCCATAACCGCGGCAGCATTTGCGGCGCTCATAGTGGCTACAGCCATTCTAGCGAATTCGTCTTTTGCCTTTACTGTTTCTCTAACTTGTTCTGCTTGCGCTTTTAGTTCATCTGCACGTTGAGTGTTACCCGATTTTCTTGCTTCTTGTTCTTGTTGTTCTAACGCTAAAGCCTTTTGATCCATTGCAAACTTATATGCATTAAAATTCTCATTTGCATTAGCAATGTCTATTGCTTCTTGTTGTTTCTTAACACTTACGCCAGTTAATTCTGATAATACATTTAATTGATCAATATATGCAAGTGATGCTTTTTGTAATTGTTCTGGACTCTTTCTTAATGATTGACCTGCATCTGCTTGCTGTCTAATATATGTTGATTGGGCTTCCATCAACTGTTCCTGCGTCATACCCAATCTACGATATTGCTTTAATGTATCATCACCAACTGCGGTAAACTTACTAAATGTCTTGATACCTTCGCTAGCAGAACCACCTAATCCAATTAAACTTGTACCTGCATCTTTAGCATGTTTTGTAAAGATACCTATATTGTGTGATGTGAATCCGGCTTGTTTACCTAATTCAAATATCTGCTCTGCGTTCATTGACGCGGCGCCGCCGATTTCTGCTAAGTCATCATAGGCTTTAACTATTGCGTCAGTTTGTTTTAATACTGCTCCGGTTAGTTTTCCTAAACCTTCTACTGCAAAACCCAATGCTTTACCAAAGGGACCAAAGTTGCTTAATACACTACCCATTGCAGAGGTAGTAGATTTAATTGCCCCTTCGTACTTTTGGAATCCTGCGCTAGTGTCTAATAGTGCAGTTGCAAATCCACGAACTGCACCTTGTGCAGACTTTAAGGCTGCACTATAATTCTCCATGGCTTCAGCATTTTTCTGTCTGGCTGCAGCCTCTATTTGAGATAATTTGGTATTACCCTCTACAGCCGCAGAATTCTTATTAAATGCTGTTGCAGATTGAGTTGCAGAGGTTGTATTTTTACCCATGGCGCTAGCAAGAACACCCATTTGCTCAGCCACAAACTTCATATTTTGACTGATTTCGTTGGTTGCTTGACGTATGGAATCAACTGATTCGTTTAAATTATTTTCGTCCGCCATTTTTTATCCAATAAATACACTTGTATTTATTATTCGAAAATACCCGAATTTTTAACCAGAGGATAATTTATGGATTCAGTTAACAACCCACTCAGACAGTATTTCCGCAGACCTGCTGTTTACTTAAAACTACCCAGCGCAGGAAAAGGATATGCTCCTGAAGTGCTAACAATGCCAGAATCAGGAGAAATTCCAGTATATCCCATGACTGCAATCGATGAGATAACTGTTAGAACACCCGACGCATTGTTTAACGGTGAAGCAATCGCAGAACTTATCAAGAGTTGTATTCCTGCAATTAAAGACCCATGGAAGATTACTAGCGTAGACTTTGATGCGGTATTGATTGCTATTAAGGCAGCAGGTGGATCCGGTGAACTAGAAATTGAAAGTCTATGCCCCAAATGCAATGAAGATGCCAAATATGCATTAAATCTAATGCGTGTTCTTACTACGTTAGAAGCAGGTGATTACACTAGTCCATTAGTAGTTAACGAATTACAATTTAAGTTTAGACCACTAAATTATAAAGAAATGAATGAGGCTGCAATTGGTCAGTTTGAAATCCAAAGAATGTTTACCGCAGCCGCACAAAAAGAATCTGATGAAGAAAAGAATAAAATTACGCAAGAAGCGTATAAACAGATCACTGAGTTAACTATGAAATTGTTAACGCAGGGCATTGAATTCATCAAGACCCCAAACGCAATGGTCACTGAAAAAGAATATATTTTAGATTTCTTAAGAAACTGTGACAAGACTGTTTACATTAAAGTTAGGGACCATAGTGCCGAACTTAGAATGAAAACTGAAATGAAACCACTAGAGGTTAAATGTATCCATTGCAGTCACGAATATCAGCAACCCTTTACATTAAACCCAGCAGATTTTTTCGAATAAGGCTTCTAAGTCTCGGCCCCGAGGGTATTCAGAAGCTTATTGAAACATATGAGAAAGAAGTGGGGAACATTAAAAAGAGTGCCATTTCCTATGCATGGTACCTAAGAGGTGGTATTTCATATGAGGATGTATTAAACATGTCATATGAAGAAAGAAACTACCTAAGTGATTTAGTAGAAAACAATTTAGAAATCACTAAAAAATCTAATTTGCCTTTCTTCTAATCTATTCATTCTAAGTTGTCCTTCGGACAACTAATACCTTCACTAGTACTCGCTTCGCTCGTACTACGTTCGGTATTGTTTATTTAATAGGATTTATATTGCCGCCTTTGAAGCCATGGTAGTGCTATTCAGCACTACCAATGGTTGGGGACATTGCCACGCCCTCTTGCCATTTGCCATCTATTCCCCGTTAAGTTAGCCCGTTTGCCACTTAACGCTACCGGTTGTCCTGTAAAGTTTATGGGACTGTAGTGAAATACTGTTACATATTTCGACAACGCATGTTACATATCCGCAAGATAGAGTTAGATATGTACTCATTGAGGGTTCGCAAACCTGTCGATTGCCCTCTCGGTGTTCCGTAGATTAATCTACGCTTACTCCAGAATCTGTAGGCACAGCACTACCTGTACTTCCTCAAGGAGGGTCGAGCAACCCCGACCAAACGAATTGTTTATAATTGATGTAAAGTTGATAAAACGTCAGTTGTAATTGTGTTTAATGGCTTTGTGCCTGTTGAGCCTGATGAATAAGATTTAAGTACGTCTTTGTTGTGTTGAAAGAAGTGATCAAATTCGATAATGAGCCAATCTTTATGTTTACTTGATGTATAGTATAAAAATTGATCTGTTACCCAAGTCATTGTAGTTTGTACTACAACAAATTTACCTTTGCGGTTAAATTTCATAAACAATATGTTTAAGTCATCGGGTTCGGATACTGACATAAGTTGATCTAGCCAGCCGTCTAATACTTTAGAATTACCTGCAAGTACTAGATGAAACGGAAAGTCTGCATAAGATTTGCATTCTGCGTTGAATTTGGGGAAACTTTGTCCTGGAACAATGTCACCCTTAAAACTACGCACTTGCCCCTCATGTAGATATTGCTTACGTTCTTGGTTCTTACCACCAACGTATGCACCGGATCCAGGAGCACGTATAAAACTTTCTCCGTATAGGTTACTAAGGAAGTTTGCAACTTCTCTTTCGAAACTTGATCCTTTTGCTTTCTGTGGACTAGGCATATATTAATTTATACTTTTAAAATGTCTTTGAAAATTAATTTGTTAAGTACCCAACGCTATAACTTTCGTCGGATACAGAACATTTATTACACTTCTCTTCGCATTCTATGAATGCTTTATCGGGAGATTTGAAACTGTTAAACAGTTTATCCCAAATATCATCGTTGACAATCTCTTCTAATGTACGTGATTTAATATTCATTAAATCAGCATACTTACGAAATAAACTGTCTTGTCCTTTTATTTTCTTACCTGTTATGAAACTTTCACGTTCATAATACGGAGCCGCTACCCAACTGCATGGGTAAATCTGTCCGTCAGCATTAAGATAGAGACCGCGATTACCTATCATACATAATGGAATCACGTAGTCATCTTTGTATTCATTGACGATCTCTATCCATTTTTTCTTATTTGTTTCAATATAATTGTGATTGTTTAATACTCTGTCGCTAAGTGGTATACTATAACGCTCATATCTACCTGATTTACTGATAAACTCACTTCTAGGTTCTAAACTATCATAGTTGTCATCAGTATTGTAAGTACCGAACCTACTTCCAAATTTAATACTCTTAGTAATTTGCAAACTATCACACCCATAAGCCTTAGCCATATCTTGTATCTTTTGCAAATGATCCTGATTGAAACTGAATGCAATGGTAGCCCATGTAACATGAGCCTTTTTATTTGTAGTTACTGTAGTCAATCCTTCTATGATGCTATCCCAATTACTGTTAACTCTATACAAGTTATTACTAGCATTATCATAGCCATCAATACTAAATGCAATAGTATCACGTTCGTTCGATAACTCACGGAACTCTTCCCACCATTCTTTCTTTTTATAACTACCGTTAGTAATTGTATAGATGTGAATGTTGGGATTGGTTTCTTTTACATATCTGCAAATTGCTAGATAGTCTTTGCAATATATAGGATCACCTACATCACCACACATTGTTAATCGTTGAACTTGCGTCTTTAGTAGTTCTTCACTAAAGCACTTTTTAAATAAATCTAATGTTAATTCTTTTTGTAGCCAAGGAATATCTTTTGGCATTTCTGTTCTAGGGCATCGAGGACATTTAACCGCACATTTACTGCTAGGTTCAATATGCCAATGATAAAACTGAAAGCCATACTTATTTTTCATACACCGTCATTTCTTTTATAAAAGAATTGTACAATGCATATCGCACTGCTCTGGCGACTTCAACAGGATTCATTTTAGCAACATTATGATGCCTAATCATATCAGTGTCAGTTGCCCCTGGACTAATCAATGCCATTCTACAATTATGCGGTTCTTTTATTAACTTTCTAAAACTATCACGTAATGCACGTTTATGGTCACGATATGGCCAAGGCTGACTATCTAGTTCACGTTCTATTCTAGGATAGTCTGTAACTATACTACCAATACTTATAATCATTTTAGTAGTATCTTTCCATTCATTATAGAATGCTTCTAATAAATCACGCTGATAGAATCCATCATATGCATTATTGATAAAGATATCTGCATCTTTACCTGCTTCTAATATCCGTTGAGTATCAGAAATTTCATAGCCATTGGATCTACTTAAGCCAATAATAGTATTGCCTTTAAGATT
>Ga0075473_10000144_pt1 | contig 27949 bp, 33 predicted proteins | sample DEB19_08_DNA_FD_76340 | JGI IMG/M metagenome (GOLD analysis project Ga0075473, IMG submission 76340) | Aqueous microbial communities from the Delaware River and Bay under freshwater to marine salinity gradient to study organic matter... | ecosystem: Environmental > Aquatic > Marine > Coastal ... | reverse complement strand
TTCAGGAGTGCCTACATACACCACTATTTCTGGTGATATCACTGTATCTTCCACTGGCGTTGCAACTATTGCCGCCAACTCTGTTGCTCTTGGTACAGACACTACTGGTAACTACATGTCTGACATTTCAGGGACCAGCCCTGTGTCGGTATCGCACACGCCCGCAGAAGGATCTTCAGCAACTGTGTCGTTGGCAAGTGGATATGGCGATACGCAAAATCCGTATGGGTCCAAGACGGCAAATACATTTTTGGCAGCGCCCAATGGTTTGTCTGGTGTTCCTTCGTTTCGGTCTATTGTTGCTGCTGACATACCTATACTTAACCAAAACACCACGGGTAACGCAGCAACTGTAACTACAAACGCCAATTTAACTGGAGACGTTACGTCAGTGGGGAACGCCACAACTATTGGCGCAAATAAAGTAACTCGTTCAATGTTAGCCGTAACAGAACAGATGCCAATAGGTACTATTCTTATGTGGGCTGGAGGTAGCACTACTACAGCGACCTACACAAACGATGACGTACCATCTGGGTTTTTGCTTTGTGATGGCCAAGAAGTTTTGCGTACAGGAACATACGCAAACCTATTTAGTGTTATTGATATTAGATATGGCCAAGGGGATGGTTCAACTACTTTCAACTTACCCAACCTTATTGCTTTTGCCCCAGTTGGTTCTAAACAAGCTTCTGCAAAAACAAATGGTATTCGTGGTACCGCTAATGCTGTAGCAAGCAGCTTCACAACAACCGGAGCTACCACAACAACAGCGCACCATTCACACTCACTGACTGGCTCAAACTCTACTGCTTCTAATATTGCTTTAACTGGTTCTAATACCGGTGGGTCCAACATTTACATTACTGGCGCAAATAGTAACATCGCAGATAACCAGCACCGACATACTTACCAAAAGCCAACTGCTAACTACTTTCAAACCGACACTGGTTATACATATGCCATATCTGGAAGCAACAGCAACATCGGCCTTGCTGGTTCTAACGCGGGCGCCTCGAATATTGGGCTTAGCGGCAGTAACGCTGCGGCTTCTAACTTTTCAGCCGCTACCATAACTTCTGGAAATACAACTGCTCATAGCCACACAATCTCCGGGCACGCAGTTGTTTACATCATCAAGTATTAAGGGCTAAAAATGACAGAGTTTCCTAAAAAGCTTCAAGACTTTTCCAGACCTACAACAATAGGTAAGTTTTATAAAAAGATAGGTAGGGATGATTCTGTTGGGGTCTTTAGTTTTACACGAATGGTTGACCCAAAAAATGCATTAGATATAGATGAAGCAGGCGCACAACGATGTGATGCTGGCTTTAAAAAAGGACCATCTGGATTTCATGATTGGGACGACGCAACAAATACCTGTAGTTGCGGGTCTACTAGTAGGCCCTACGGCCTAACACACCATCACTACATTAAGTTTAACCAACTTGTGTGTATGCACACTGTGATGGATATTGCACCGTGCAGCGTAATTATGTACATGGAACTAAAGAACCCAGAGGACGAAATTAAAACCATTGAAGATTACCACCACGAGCACGCTAGGACGCTCCAAGAATTGTTTCGATTGATTATCGAATGGGATTTTGCTTATACAAACCTTGGAAACAGGGAAGAGACAGCTGTTGTTTGTAATAGCATTATGTCAAACATAAACATGCCCATTGAAATCAAAAACTGGTTTATAGAAGAGATGCCATCAGAAAAGGTTGGTAGGTATTTAGAAGGTAACACAAACGCTAGAGTTAGGATTCCTGAGTTAATACCGGATCTACCTGATTTTGTAAGTGAATGGTTTTTAACTAAAGTGCTGTATAATAACAGGGGTATTGGAAAGTACGATAGTTTTGATTCCTGAGACTTCAAAAAAGATAACCGATGGTTACGGTGACGACAGCCATCCCGGATACTTTTACCGTAAACCAGGCATTGACGACAACAAGGGTTTATTTTGTGTCACTAAATTTGATGTGATTCCAAAACAACTATTAGATAATGGTGACTACATCAGGTGTGACGCGGGGTACCCAGGCCCACGCAGCTTTCACTATTGGGACGGTACTGAATGTTCCTGTGGACTTTCCACTCCTCCTGATCCCTCAACAGGACACCACATAGTCCATCTTGATAATGTTCGAGCATCTCTTCCTGTTATTGATGCTTATCCTTACGGGGCAATCGTTTACATTGAATTGCATCCTAAGGAGTTAGAAGACCAGCTAATACGAGAACCACACCACGCTAGGACGCTTCAAGAATTGCTACGGTATATAATTGAATGGGACTGGGCGTACACAGAATTAAACAGCATTGAAGAAATTGCATTAATTAGTAATGGTATAGTAACCGTTTTAGATATTCCAAGTTCTATAAAAGACTGGGTAATCGCCAATGTTCCTGAAGAAAAGTTGGGCCGCTTTCTCAAAGGTGAAACAAACGCCAGAGAAAGAACAACAAAACAAATACCAGACCTTACCGAAGAACTCGATGAGTGGTTATACTCAAAAATTAGCAAGTGCAGGACATACCAAGAATTTGGAGAATAAGATGAAGGAGAATAAGATGAAAGTGACCTTTCCTGCCGGAAAGTCCGGAATGATTGCGGTCTACGATGGTTTGCTTGCTGAAAACTGGTGTTCTTCTTTAATACAAAAACTACAGCCAGTTTATGATTTAATTTCTTTTGATGGCCAAACAATGGATGGTGTGCAAAAAGCAATTAAAAGAACTTCTGACCTACCGTTTGTAGACATGGAGCTATTAAATAGTAATGGTTTATCGTGGGAGTCTGACTTTAAAAAAGTTGATGAAGCAATTGTTGAAGGTATAAAAACCGCGTTGTCCCACTACATGCAACAATACAGAGCCCTGCATAGCCTAGTATTCCCAGTTGATTCTGGTTTTAATATACAAAGGTACACAAAAAACGAAGGGTTCTATAGAGAACACGTGGACTGTGTGCCCTGGGACACCTCTTCAAATAACAGAATACTTGCAGCGGTCGTGTACTTAAATACTGTAGAACACGGTGGCCACACTAATTTTCCCCTACACAGAGTATCTGTCGCCCCAGTTGTTGGAAGAATTGTGTTGTTCCCAACGGCGTGGACTCACCCCCATGAGGGCTGCCCAGCTTTCTCAGAAGACCGTTGGTTAATCAATACATTTATCATGTCAGGCCTTGTTGATAGTATTCAACATAGCAACACACCTATTCCGCACAACCACGATCATGACCATGACCATTTTGATCCAACAGACGAATTTGAATGGCAAAACCAGGGGTAAAAAAATGCCTAAAAAAGAAAAACAAAAACAGTTTTCTTACGAGCAACTTGCAAAACTACAGGAAGACTATATTAAAAAATTAGTCGACGATTACATTAAAGAGCATCCCGAGATATCGGATTACTCTTTACCACCTGAAACCCACCCGTTTTATTAGGAGTCCATCATGGAAGACATTCAACTTGACGTTAATAAAGTAATTGAACACCTTACTGCCCAAATTGCTCAGCAAGCCCAGCGTATAGCGGTCTTAGAGGCTACAATTGATGCCATACAGAAGGCCAAACAGGAGGTCGGTAATGCTAACAAAGCAAAATAAAGCCCTAATTGCATCCTATGCCCGTAGCGTTCTAGGTGCAGCTGTAGCTACCTACAGCGCTACTCAGGACTGGAAGCTAACCCTTAACGCTCTTTGGGCTGCGGCTTTGCCCGTAGCAACCCGCTTCCTTAATCCCAAAGACACCGCTTTTGGTAAGGGGGCCGAGTGAACTACCCATACATTAAGTTAGTCCTACCCTCAGCCCTAGCAAACCACAAGAACGGGCAACTACCCCAAGAACTGCTCGCCAAGGTCAATACCGGTGGTTTGATGTATAAACCAGTTGCTGAGCAATTTAACAAGATGTACGATGCAGCATTGGCTGCTGGTCACAAGCTTAAGAATGTCGGTGACTACCGCTCGTTCCAGGGCCAGTTGAACATGTTCATGGACCGCTACGAAACGTCAGACACGGGCCGCGTACCCCAGGTTACCCGTCAGTACGAGGGTAAGACTTGGTACCTCAAGAAGGGCAAGGCTCCTAGCGCTGCCCCAGACCCCACCGGCAAGAAGGGCTCTAACCATGGTTGGGGCCTTGCTATTGACCTCGGTTACGAAGCCGGTGGAAAGCTCCAGTCAATGGGTGGGGCTTGCTTTGAATGGATGTGCGCAAATGCTCCTAAGTGGGGTTTCTACCTTCAGACTGGTGACAAGAACTCCAAGGAGTTCGAGTCGTGGCACTGGCAATACTGCCTCGGTGATAAGGCCCCAGACGGCACTGTAGCGGCTCCTGTGGAGGCACTCAAGCCCTCAGGTGGCTCGCCAGAGGCGGGCCCAATGCAGTTTGATTACCCAGGCACCCCAGTACAGCGTGGCTCTAAGGGCCCAGCTGCTGCCCTGGTTCAGGCGATCATTGGGGCTACCGCAGACGGTGACTTTGGACCCCGCTCAGAACAGTCTCTAAAGGCATGGCAAACCGCTAATGGGCTCAAAGCAGATGGCATCGTTGGTCCTGTAACATGGAAGAAAATGTTTGGCTGATAGGAGCCGTAAATGGCAGTTAGAATACAGATGCGTCGTGGTACCACGGCACAGTGGGCTGCAGCAGCAGGTACAGCTAACGCTGTACTAGCAGCAGGTGAAATAGGCGTAGACACCACAAGTAAACAACTTAAAGTTGGTGATGGTACAACTACTTGGGCTTCTTTACCTTTCTTTAACTCTGGTACCATCACTGGAGTTGTAGCTGGTACTGGTCTAACTGGAGGTGGAACCTCAGGATCGGTAACACTTACCGTTTCTACGTCAGGCTCAACTGGGTTAGTTACACGTGGAACATTAACAACTAAAGGCGACATCCTGGTTGCCACAGCTGCAAGTACACCCACCAGATTGGGTGTTGGTACAAATGGTCAAATGCTGGCAGCTGATTCTAGTCAAACTACGGGCCTTACTTGGGTTAACGGTGCTACAATCGCCGGAACAGAAACATTAACAAATAAAACACTAACCAGCCCCACCATAAACAATGGGACTATATCCACAGCTACCGTTACCAACCCAACAGTTAGTACTGGTACGTTTACATCACCATCTTTAGTTACACCAGTATTTACCTCCCCCATAGAAGTATGGAACGTTGTAGGATCAGCTCCATCAGCTGCTCAAGATATCAACGTAAAGACTTCTACAGCATGGTTGTACACCAGTAACGCAACTGCAAACACTGTTTTAAACATACGTGGGGATGGTTCAACAACCTTAAACTCCATGCTTTCTAACAACCAAAGCATTACGGTTGCTGTTGGTGTAACAAATGGTACAACTCCTTATTACCCAACTTCTTTAAAAATTGACGGCACAACCATCACTGCAGTTAAATGGCAGGGTGGAACGTCTCCAACAACTGGAAACGCAAGCAGTATAGACGTGTATGCTTATACAATAGTAAAAACTGCTACTAACACATATACGGTGCTTGCCTCACAGACTAAGTTTGCGTAATGCCCTTAATATCTACGTTTTCCTCTGGGTCATCTCGTTCCCTTGGTTTGGGTAGTGGTATTAGACCTGGCGCTCCAACTATAACCAGTGTTGATTATCTTAATGGTACTACTGGGGGGCGTTTATCAGTCTCTTTTACGGAGGGAACAACAGGTACTACAGTTACAACTGACTATCAGTACTCAACTGATAATGGTGTAACGTGGACAACCCGTTCTGGTACTGCATCACCAGTAGTAATTACTGGTCTAACAAACGGCACAAACTACACTATAAGACTACGGGCTGTAAACTCAATTGGCCCATCAAACGAATCCAACTCAATAGTTGGACGTCCAGTGGCTCTACCAGCAGCGCCAACTGTCGCTGTTACCACACACGCAACCGACCTTGGTAAGATAAACGTAGTTGTAACAGCCGGAACAGCAGGAACAGACAACTCAAACGGTTCTACACCATATGAGTATAGTCTTGATTCAGGAGCTAACTGGACTGGTGTGTCTTCAGCTAACTTCACTATAAGTGGATTAGCTAATGAAACTTCTTATACTGTTACTGTCAGGGCAATAACCACAAACAACGACCGATCTACTAGTGGTAGTGGTAGTGGTTCTACAATGGCAATTGCTCCAGTTATACCCAAACCTACTAGCTCAATTAGTGGAACAACTGTAACGGTTTCTTGGGGTGCTATAACAGACGCCAACAGCGGAGTTGCATCAGCAACCCTTTATGAGTTGTTTATCGGAAGCACTAGTGGGTTTGTAGGGGGGTCAAGCTACTCAATACCATCTAATCAATGGTCTGGTGGATCTACTACATTTACAACACCATCTAATAGACGGACCACACCTACTAGTGAAAGTTGGCAAGTTACTTACTACATAATAGCTACTGACAATGTTGGAAAATCTGGTCAGGGAGAAGCAGCAACCAATAGGTGGACTAAACCACTTGGTACATTCTATATAACGGCCTCTAGCCACGGTACATACGGATCATCAAGTGGTTGGCGTAATGATCTTGGAAACTATGGAAGCATATTTGCTGGTTGGTGGAATACCACATATGGTTACCAATATGGACACTGGTTTTATGGATCAAATGTTTACAACACAGCAAAAGGTTTTGTACCAGACACTGCAACAATTAGAACATACAGAAGCAGTGCTGATGGATGTACTGGAGCAACAGTAGCTTTTGCTACGCATAACTACGCTTCTCAACCTTCTGGTGCTGCAGCAAATAACATTACATATTACTCTACAGGTACAGAACAATCTCAAGGTAATGCTAGAGAGTTTGATTTAAGCGCTGCAACGCGCGGTCGTATGGCAGTTGATTCCAACTTTGGTATGTTTGTGTATCCGGGTTATTCCAATGGTGATATAAACAGTACGGCAGCTACAACATGTGCCAACGGTACCACTTACAGAATATTTGATTCTCCAGGATCGGATGTAAACTCAGGTCGTTTAACACTTGTCTACAACTAAGGAGTAGTTTATGGCTAATGAGCCCATGGACCCAGAAACTCGTAAAAAATTAGCTGCTCTAAAAAAACGTAGAGGTTTAGGCAGAAGTTTAGGAGAAATCTTAGAGGAACAAGAACCATCAGAAGTTCTTGGAAAAACTTTATTTGCTGATACTTCAGAGCCCTTTACAAGCACAGCTGACCCTGATGAAGGGCTAACAATAACTTGGGATAAGTTATACCCGCAGTACTTTAATATGATTAATATAGTAGAAACTACTACTTATTACCAAGGGCCTAATCGCAGCAGTAGAGTTAGGCGTTTTAAATTTTCTACAGATGCACCAGTTACAATAAACAACCAAAAAGCATTAGAAGCTGGTACTCTTGAGGGTGTCGTAATAGTTGAGTTTATTAAAAAAGCTACTATTTGTGAGTATGGGCCAATGCCTATAAAAGACTTTATAGAGTTTAAAGATTCGGTAAGTCTTGGTCAGGCAGTAACCGAAATATTAGAACCTCACACTTTTAGGTATGTATAAAGTAAGGTTAACAAATGATATTAATAATTGTAGTATTAGTAATCCTAAGCTTGTGTCTGTATCTCTTGTTTAGGGATACTCTCAATAGACTTCAATATATAGGGCCTGTTTATTGGATAACACGCGATAACACACCAAAAGGAACACCGTTGTTATCTATTGGTTTTATGAGACAAACAAACTTTCCCTGGAAGATTGGAAAAGGTATACAAGTTAGTTTACATAAATACTCTTTTCAACTTGGTATTTGTAAAAAATCAAACCATTCTGATGAAACAGAAGGTATCCTGGGGGCCCTAGGTGGTAGGTACTTAGATACGTCAACAAAAGATATACGGGAGTGGTAATGTTTTTTAAAAAAGAACAACAAACAAAAACTGTTAAAAAACTTCCTAGGATTGAAAAAATGGATACACCATCCATTATTAACTGGATGGATTTGACCATAATGAATCTTGGTCAAACTTTTGATAATTGGCGATACAAAGATCTCCCAGAGGAGGAAGTATCTCAACATTTGGAGATTGTAAACGGACTTTGGGAAGAACTTTTGAGTAGAAAATCAAATTTGAACAACAAGTAGTGTATTATTAATCGCATAGGAGATAACTAATGGTAAATCTAAATAAACGAGACAAAGAAAACCCTCATCCAAATAGAAAAGCCTTGTTAAGAGGGAACGGAAGAGATCGTGAGTACCTACACGAGTTGGTCAAAAGTATTAACCACCTTGGGTACGAATTTGGTTCTGTGTCACAAATAGTCTCTGGTGAACCCGAGGATTACGGTTACCTAGTTAGCTTGCCAGATTTGTTCTATTTAATTGACAGAATTGCAGAATCTATCGGCATGCCAAAAAAGCCTCTAGACATCCCCAATCAGGGAATACTTTTTACTGACGAAGAAGTATAATTAAGTAATGCAACAAGTAGCAGAAGAAGGTTCAATACCTGAAGATATTGAAGCTCTAGAGCTTGACGAAACTTCTCAGGAGTTTATTGATCAATTAGTTATGAAACTTATACTCTTTACCGAAGAGTTTTGTAACGTAACCTTTTTCCCGTATCAAATACCTATTGCTTATCGGATGATTGAATCAATAGTAATTGGTGATGGTGAAGAGATAACACTTGTAGCTACCCGTCAGTCTGGAAAGTCCGAAGTTTTGTCAAACGTTTTGGCATCGATGATGGTGATTCTTCCTAAGCTTTCAAAGGTGTACCCAACATGGTTGGGTAAGTTTGAAAAAGGCTTTTGGTGTGGGGTTTTTGCCCCGGTTGAAGACCAGGCCGACACCGTGTTTAGTCGTATAGTAAACAAGCTCACTAGTGATCATGCAATGGATTTCTTACTTGACCCTGAGATTGACGATAAGGCTACGTCTGGCGGGTCCCGAGGTAAGGGCAGGATCATAAGCCTTAAGCATTCAGGCTCTCTTTGCCGTATGCAAACTTGTAACCCAAAAGCCAAAATTGAGTCTAAAACATACCATTTTGTGCTTGTGGACGAAGCTCAGGAAGCTGACGAGTTTATGATTACCAAATCAATCAAACCCATGTTGGCGTTCAATAACGGAAGCATTGCATTAACAGGCACAGCTACCAGGAATAAATCTTATTTTTATAAGATGATTCAATTTAATAAACGCCGCGATGTTAACTCTCGTCGTAACCACAGACAATGCCATTTTGAATACGATTGGAAAACGGCAGCAAAATACAACGAAAACTACGCAAAATTCATCTCTAAAGAAAAGATAAGAATCGGAGAAGATTCAGACGAGTTTCAAATGTCTTACTGTAACAAATGGATTCTAGAAAAAGGAATGTTTGTTTCAGATGAACGTCTATCACGTATGTACGACCAGTCTATGGGCCTTGTAAAACAGTGGTGGAGAACACCAGTTGTTGTTGGCATTGACGTAGCTAGATCAAACGACTCAACTGTTGTGACAGTTTGTTGGGTGGACTGGGACCATCCTGATGGTTTTGGGTTCTACGAACATCGAGTTTTAAATTGGTTGGAGATCAACAATGAAGAATGGGAATCACAGTATTTTGAGATTATTGATTTTCTTCGTAATTATAATGTTTATAGAATTGGTGTTGATGCCCAGGGTGTTGGAGGTGCTGTAGCCGAGCGCCTACAAATACTTCTTCCAAAAATAGAAGTGCTAGCAGTAACTTCTGACGCCAAAAACCAAAATGAACGCTGGGTGCATTTAACAGAGTTAATACAAAGAGATCAGCTGATTATTCCTGGTCATTCAAAAGCACGACGTACACGATCTTGGAAAAGATTTAATCAACAAATGTCAGACCTAGAAAAAGTGTACAGAGGACCATATCTTTTAGCTGCGGCCCCTGAGGAAAAAGGCGCTTTTGATGACTATCCAGACTCCCTAGCCATTGCTTGTTCAATGTCTGTTGCAGACACTATGCCGATGGTGACGGTATCCGAGAGCCCATTCTTCAGATAAGTCCATTAAAACGTGGTAATCTACATATATACACGTCCATTCCAACAGGAGGATAACCTATGGCTGTAGCCCCCGCCCCAATGTTCCCAGAAAAGGGTGACCCACAATTTGAGCTTGCACTTGCTCCAAGCATCCCAATGAACCGTGGTCCACTCCGCTTTGAGGAAGGCGTAGCAACCGACACCGACGTTCCAATGGACTTCAGCATTGGCGCTTATGAGGACACCGCTCCTTCGCCCATGCGGATGAACCACAACAATCCCGAGATGTTTTACAAGTACCCTGAGGAAACCATGCGTGAGCGCGCTCACGTAGGTTCCGCTACCTGGATTGAAGCCCCTGATCACCTCCGTGAGTTTGTTATGGGTTCAATGTCCGGAGATGGCATGCCCCAGTTTGAGTACTCCTATAACACAGGTGGGCACATGAATCTTCCCAACAAGACAGTTGTTTCTGGCTGAGATCTGATACAGTAAATGCTCCGTCTAAAAGGAGCATTTATGAACATTCTTCAAATAGCAGCAGCTCTGAAGTACCTTCAGCGTGTAACAGCTCGTGGAGTTGAAGAAGAGCAGGAACTGTACGCATTAATCCAATCACTTTCAAATGCGTTGCATAATGCAAAACCTGTGTATACTACAAGTGGCTCAACCGCCGCATAAACACACTCTTAACTAGAGTGGTATCACAAGGAGTATTAGATGTCAGATTCCAACGGTCTTATAAAAGACTTAATGGAGCGTCATACGGGCTCTATAAAACAAAAGTGCTCGTACACTCGCATCAAAGAAAGCATGCCCGCTGATGAAGCGGAGGCTGTTGAAAACGCAGAGAAAGCCATAAAAACTGATTCTGGCAATGGTAGAGCAAAAATCTATTCATGCACTTGGTTGTCAGAAATCCTAACCAAGAATGGCTATTCAATAAGCGCAAGCACAATCTCCCGCCATATGAATGGGCGGTGTGGTTGTGAGTGATCTTGTCAAAGCCTTAACAATTGCTCCAGAGTGGCCTGTAGTACAACCAGGGCCGTCTGTGCGTATGCCAAAGCTTTCTACAAAAGCTTCATCAAGTAAAGATGGCTACGAAACATGTGTTGTTCTTCCAGACATGCAAATTGGTTATTTTAGAGCACGTTCTGGTGAGCTTGAACCAACACACGATGAGAACGCAATAGACATTGCTTTTTCAATTATCAAAAACTTAAATCCAGATTTAGTTGTGCTCGTCGGAGACAACCTTGATTTTCCTGAGTTTGGAAAGTACAGATTAAGTAGTGCTTATGCATTAACTACACAAGCATCAATTGACAGAGCAACTGTCCTTTGTGCTCAGTTAAGAACTGTTGCACCAAACGCTAAAATAGTTTGGTTAGCAGGAAACCACGAAGAAAGATTGGTGAACTTTGTCCTCGACAACGCAAAAGCAGCATTCGGAATCAAACGTGGGGTCAGCCCTGACTCTTGGCCTGTTCTTTCTATCCCTTATCTCTGTCGCTTCGATGATTATGGGGTGGATTATGTACCGGGCTATCCAGCGGGACAATTTTGGATCAACCAAAGACTCCGTGTCATCCACGGCACAAAAGTACGCAGTAACGGGTCGACAGCGCATGCGTACCTCAACACTGAAAAGTCCTCAGTTTTATATGGGCACATCCACCGCCGCGAATGGGCAGAACGCTCACGCGACGATTTCGATGGCCCAAAAACCATCATGGCCGCATCCCCTGGTACGTTGGCAAGATGTGACGGAACCGTACCATCGACAAAAGGATCTATAGATCTAGATGGTAGACCAATGACTATTGTTGAAGATTGGCAACAGGGTATTGGCATTGTGACCTACCAACCTGGCGAGGGAAACTTTTTCTACGAACAAATTCCATTCCATAATGGAACAGCATTTTTTAGAGGGAAGTTTTACAATGCACAAACCCAAAAAGTCTAAAAACCCCACTACTCCTAAGTTAGCCATTATCACGTGGTTAGACGCATTTGATGGACCGACTGGGTGGGTAGATCCTTCGGATTACAAACCCCGCCCAGTTCGTCCCATCTCAGTTGGATGGGTAGTAGACGACTTTTTGAAAGACCACATAACGCTGGTCGGTACCTACTTAGTAGACCTCAATGATTCACAAAATCCGGTGTACTATAGCAATCCCTCTCATATCCCTTTGGGAATGGTACAATCAATAACATACATTGACGTTCCAAGTTCAATAGAACAACTCATTATTAATGATTTAAACACCAGGGGATTTAATGCCGATTGATTTCTGGTCACCAAGTTACAGAGCTTCTTCTAGTGACTTAACTGTTGCTATATCACCCCTTGGTCTAGTTGAGTTAGCTGACGAAGAGTTTGAGGTACACGGACCTAGGCTGAACAGATACAGCGCTTGTTGGGCTTGGTACCTTGGTCACCACTGGTCTTACCGTCGTGAACAGGGTGAGCAAAACATCACTCTAAATTACACAAGAACGTTTGCTGACTACATTACAAACTTTTGTTTTGGTAAAGGTCTTCAATGGAAAGTGCCAGAACAAAATGCTGCAATCATTCCCCATCTATTACATAAAGTCTGGGAAATAGACAACTCAAAGCATAATGTGCTTTGGGAAATGGGGCAGTTAGCCGGCGTTACTGGTGACTGCTTCGTAAAGGTTGCTTACGAAGAGCCATACATTGACCCACTAGGAATCATGAATGAGGGACGAATCAGAGTAATTCCTCTAAACCCAGCGCACTGTTTTCCCGAGTATCACCCACACGACCGTGATCGACTACTTCGGTTTAAACTTAAATACCGATTCTGGGGTACTTCACCTGAAGGAACACGCCAGGTATACACCTTTACAGAAATACTTACTGATGACAGCATTGAACAGTACATCAATGACGAACTAGTAGATCAGTACCCTAATCCAATTGGGCGTATTCCCGTAGTGCATATACCAAATATGACAATCTCTTCGTCACCTTGGGGTCAGTCTGATATCTGGGATATCATTCCCTTAAACCGTGAGTTAAACGAAAAGATGACTGAAATATCGGACATCATTAACTACCACGCAGCTCCGGTAACAATCATTATTGGAGCAAAAGCCAGTCAACTTGAACGCGGTCCAAAGAAAGTTTGGGCAGGTTTGCCAAAGGATGCATCTGTAACCAACCTAGAATCTCGTGGTGACATGGCTGGAGCGCTTCAGTACATTCAATTCTTAAAGCGTGTAATGCATGAAATAACAGGTGTACCTGAGACTGCATTAGGTCAATTCCAGCCGGTGTCAAACACGTCTGGTGTGGCGCTGTCTATTCAGTACCAACCTCTAATGAACCGTTATAACATGAAACGGATTCACTTTACAAAAGGTCTAGAGAAAGTTAATGAAATAATTATAAGAACTGCTGCTATTTTCCAACCAGAGTTGCTTATATATGATCCCTCTAAAGCTGAGGCCCCAGAGGGCGATCAACTACCACAGCTAGATCCATCTGATCCCCTTACCTATAAGACACAGGTTCACTGGCCAGAACCACTGCCAGTTGATGTACTCATTAAACTTAATGAAGCTCAGGCCAAAATGGCAATGGGTCTTGAATCCAAAGAAGGCGCTTTGCGTACTCTTGGTGAAGAATTCCCACGTGAAAAACTTGCTGAGATTTTTGAAGAACTGCGAGATGACGCTGTTGATCAGGGAGCGCTTGACATGCTTCGCGCACAGATTAACCAAGCAGTCATGCTTGCCACAGGCTTGTTACCTGGCCCCGAAGGTACCAGCACGGTACCCGCTGGAGGTGCTAATGTAACAAGTGCAGGTTCACCACAATCTGGAGGTCCATTACCCGGTCCTCAAGCAGTTGGTGGTCCTGTAGAAGGAATGGTAAACAATATAGTTGCAAAGGCATACGGAGCTAGGCTCGCCCAGCGCCGTGTTCCTGATGAAGAATAAATAGTTGTTTTAAAACAGTCATTATCAGCCCAACTAAAAGAGGTTAACTTATGTCAAAATTTGAAGATGGTATTCAGGTTCCCGTAGATCCGGAAGAAGCGCCGGCTCCAAAGGTTCAGGAAGAAAAGTATTTCTCCGAAGAGGACATCCAAAAGGTGCGCCAACAGGAGAAGGAAAAGATGTATAAGCGCCTTGAAGACGCTGATCATCGTGTCAAGTCAATGGAAGAAAAGCTAAACATTCTTAGTAGCGAGCGTGAAAAGGCTATTAAAGAAGCCGAAGATCGCGCTAAGAAAGAAGCTGAACTCATTCGTCAACGTGAGCTTGAAGAACTGAGCGCCAAAGAACTCCTCATAAAGAAAGAGGATGAGTGGAGCCAGCGCATCAATCAAGTTGAGCACGAATGGGGCCAGAAGTTTGCTGAGTTAGAAAAGCAACGTCAGGCGCAAGAAGCCATGCTTGAAAAGGAGCGCTATCTCCAGCAACTAGAGTCTTACCGCCAGAGAAGAATCCAGGCGGAATCAGAGACGATCATTCCAGAGCTGCGTGATCTTATTTCAGGTAATACTGAAGAGGAGATTGAAAACAGCATCACCGTACTTCGTGATAGAAGTACTGCTATAATTGAATCAATCCAGCAGGCGAGTACCCCTCGTTTGAAGGGGGCTCCGGTAACGGCTCCCCCGTCTGGGCCACTGGACAACCAAACGGATTACCAAACGGTTAGCGCGGAGGATATCCGCAATATGCCGATGGATCAATATGTAAAAATGCGTGAAAGATTACTGTCAGCAACACGGACTCAGCAACGAGGACGTTACTAAACCCAAACTAACCCTATCCATCGGAGGATATTAACATGGCATTACCCGCACCCGCAGGTGGAGCAATTACAGGTACAGCTACCGGTTCAGTGACCGGTTATACTGACGGTAGTTCCGCTCTATCCCCAGCAATCCAGCAAATTTGGTCAAAGGAAATCCTTTTCCAGGCCATGCCCGTACTTCGCTTCGAACAGTTCGCTGTTAAGAAGACCGAACTCGGTGTCATGCCCGGTTTGACCATCAACTTCATGCGTTACAACAACCTATCAGTTGATGAGTCAGCAGGAGCTACACTTAGCGAAGGTACCCGTATGGAGCCCGTAGCTTTGTCCGCAAGCCAAATTCAGATCACCGTAAGCGAGCATGGTAAGGCTGTGGCTGTTACCGAGTTGCTGCTCAACGCATCTTTCGATGACGTCATGGCATCAGCTTCTCGTCTACTTGGTCGTCACATGGCCCAGAGCATGGACATCCAAGCTCGTAACACCCTCTACAAGAACGGTGTACCGTTCGGCGGTGGATCAGCAGTTCCTCCAAGCGTTGTGTTTGGTCGTACGGCTGCTTCTACCCGTGGAGCAATTAGCCCCTACGACGCCGGTACCCTTGGCACCGCTTCTTCACCCGGTTACCTCAGCCCAGCATCCATCAAGGATGCCGTTGAAGTTCTCGCCGGACAGAACATCCCACGCCTTGGTGACACCTACGTATGTTTCGTACACCCAAGTCAGAGCCGTTCACTTCGTGACTGGCCCGAATTCATCGAAGTCACCAAGTACGCCGCTCCCGGCAACTTCATGCTTGGTGAAATCGGTCGTTTGTACGACGTAGTTTTCATTGAAACCACCCAAGTCAAGAAGGGCCTAGATGCTACTGCATCAACTGCTCCTCTGTACGGAATGGGTTCAACCCTTGACACCAGTGCTACTTCTGGTTTCCAAGAAAACGCCGACGCTTACAACGCCATCATGATCGGTGACAACGCCTTCGGTCACGCAATCAGCCTCCCGGTTGAACTTCGTGACGGTGGTGTCATCGACTTTGGTCGTGAGCACGGTCTTGCTTGGTACGCCATCTGGGGCTTCGGTGTCATCACCCACGAAAGCCGTGTGATTCTAAACACACTCGGTGGCGCAATTTCCTGAACTTAACGTTCAGATGATGTAGTATGGTGGGGGGTAATTCCCCCACCATATTGCTTTATATGGTAAAACAAAAAGGAGAATACAATGCCTCGTAAAATTACAACCACTACAAATTGGGCAGAACCAGCAGAAAATCAGGAAGAAGACGAAGTAGTCGTTGAAGAGCCAATTACGGTTTCTAACACCGACGGTGATCTTGTTAAGGCAAGAGTAAAAGGTACATGGCTCATGATCTGGGGCCAAGCCAAGTTTGACTTCAAAGACGGTAAGACCTACAAGCTTCCTAAGGATCTTTTTAACTATCTTCGCGCAAACGGAAACATCTACGACACTATGGCTTGAGGTGTAAATGCCTTATATAATCCCCAACGCAACTGATGTTGACGGTACTAAGTTTATTGCCCTTGATCAGGCTGAGCCAGACTCACTTGATTTTCAAATATTGGGCGATAGATCTACTGGAGTATTGTCTGGTTGTGCCGTAACTGCTTCTACAACATCTGGAGCGGTAGCTATCGCTAGTGGGTATGTTGCGCTAAGTGGAGTAGTGTACACAGTATCTGGTGATTCAAGTAAGGCTTTAAGCACCGGCCCGTCATCTGGGTATCGTTTTGATGTCGTTGTTATAAGGTGTAACCCTGCAACAAACACCTCAGAGATTACCATTATTGATGGTGTACAAAGTGTTACAAACCCAACATATCCAAAGTCTGCTGCTAGACTACTTACAACAACTGGGGTAAGTACCTCAACTTACATAACAGAAAACGATGTTGTCTTAGCAGTCGTGTTCCGACAAGGAACAACCGCTCCATCTAACGCAAACATCATTGACAAACGTGTTAATGTTCCGTCAACTACATCTTTGCGTGGTAGCGCAATACCATCAAACGGCATTGGTTCTGATGGAGACTTTTATTACAAAACCACGGTTGGAGCCAGCTCTGCTGGGGTTTACGTAAAACGAGATGGGGTTTGGGTTGAACTTTTGTTGAGCGGTGATTCGGGCTCTGTTACACCCATTGGCGCAATAATAATGTGGCCAAGTAACTCCACTAGCCCCAACCCAGCTGGTAAATCTTATTGGTTAGAGTGTGACGGAAGTATGGTATCTAAAGCAACTTATTCAGAGTTGTCCGTATTGCTTGGAACTACTTATGGAGCAGACACTACTACACAGTTTAAACTTCCAAATATGTATTCCGCTACATCAAACTTTGTATCTGGCAGTTCAACTGCAGGAACAATTGGTGGTAGTTCAACAATAAATATATCTACTAGTAATTTGCCCGCGCACAGCCACAGTTTGAATGGGCATACACATCCTGTTGGTGACCACACACACAATATGGCACATGGTCACGGTTCTGGAGAAACAGTGACCAATGGTCAACATAGTCATCAACCTTTGGGTGGACAAGATGAAACACCATCAGAAGGTATTGGTTTTGTTACTAGGCTTGGTCAAGCAATAACAGGTGTTTTGTACGGTGGTACTTTGGGCTGGTTGAAGGGGTATGTTGTTCCTGGCTCAGCAACTAATGACTTAATAGCTGATGGTCTTACCGGTGTTGTTGGACAAGGAATGCAAGTTCACTATACATTTAATACTACTGAGCACACTGGTCATAGGCACGTGTTTGTGACTCCAGATTATACTGGTACAAGTGGCGGCCTTGTTAATGCATCAGCTGCAACCGGAGCCAGCAGTGGTAATACGGGAAACACAGGAGATGGTTCTCCAATAACCTATACACCACCAAACATTAGTATGCGCTGGTTTATTAGAGCAAAATGACAGAAAAACTGCCTAAACCAACTGGTACTGTTGACCAAATTAAATTACGAAAAGTAACAGCTGTTACGTCTATGCGGGTTGAACAGCCGGCGCTAAACCAACCGTTGCAAAAAACAGTGCCTGGTAAAGACTCTGCAGATACCCCTACATAAGGTAAACTTATATCATGGCAACAATTACAGACATTGAAAATATAGCAAGAACTTATCTTCGAGATTTTCCTAAGTTCTTTCAAACGTCTTTTGATATTGTTGGTAGAACTTATGATTTAAGTCATATAAATGTTGACTCAGACTCACTATGGGTTGCTGTGTACGCAACGGGATCTGGATCTGCATCTGCACTTAGCGCAACTGATTATAGTCTTGATGAAAGAAACGGCGTACTAAGACTATCTAATACATATTCTTCTGGAACAAAGGTTATGGTAGAAGGCTACTACTATGAATGGGTAACCCCGACCGATTTATCTTTCTACACTCAACGCGCACTAGAAAAACACTTACACACAATTAACCTATCGGTTGACCAATTAGCCGATGTAGTGATAAACGCAATTGGTATTGCAGCTATATGTGAATGTTTGTGGGCGTTGATGACTGAATACAGCCGGGACATTGACGTCATTACTTCGGAATCCGTGCATATTCCAGCCAGCCAAAGGTTTAGAATGGTTCAAGGTTTGCTGGCACAATGGGAAAAAGAGTACGAACGTCACGCCGCAAACCTTAACATTGGATTTGACCGCCTTGAGGTTATGAACTTGCGCAGAGTTTCTCGCACTACTAATCGTCTTGTTCCGTTGTATAAGCAAAAAGAACTTGGCGATTTTTCTCCAATGGAACGGCTATGGCCAGAAATTGATGATGGCATCGTTACTCCAGAAGTTAAGGGAGACCGACTACGCGAAGACGTGTATGTTGACACAACACCACCATCTGGTGCTACTACCAACGCATTCTACTGATGAACCTTCATACTGAACTTTCATTAATAAACAAGCATTTCACAAAGCGTCATAAAGAAGCTGGTGAAGAATTCATTGTATGGTATGAGTTTGTTCCACTAGGAACTTCCGCAGCTACAAACAGTGTGTATGACGATGTGTACGACGAGTCTCCATCAGGTATTGGTGGACGCAAGTATAAAACTGGTGTTGTTTTACCAGTGCTTTTGGTTTCCGAAGCAGAAGACCAGCGTAGAGCAATTCCAGAAGGTCGTCTAACTTTAGAAACAATTGATGCTTTTATACCAATAAAAGCTATGCGAGATTCTGGTATATCAAATGTGTGGGAATACCGTGAGCATTTAAACGACGTTTTTATGTATGATGGCCGATTTTATTCAGTGTTTGACTACAGGGTTAGGGGCCGCCTAAAAGAGGAAGTGTTTGTACTACTGCAAGGTCAAGAATTGTATGTTGACCAGGAGTTTGTCAATGATGACACATTTCCTACTCTTACAAGCAACAACTTGCCGTGGCCTACATCCCTACCTCAAATAGGGTAAAATTAAGATAGTTATAGCGAGCGCTATAACAGTCAACGCCTAGAACTGTAAGGAGACCCAATGTTTGGGAATTCTAAATCTGTATCTCCTACGTCCAGTTCTGACGTTCAAATCTCAAAGCCAAAACCACGAATGCCGTGGGCTATACATTCCTGGATTACTCGGCTAGAGAAATTTAATGACGGCATTGAAAAAGCCGTAAGTAAGTACCAAGAAGAGGTCAGGCAAGAAGCAGCTCCCAACTGGGGTGAAGTTGCATCAACTATAGTGGTTGAGTTTGACAAAAAAACTATGACCGTTAATATTTACTCACCACACCCTGATGCAACACATCTTGAATATGGTACACCTGAGGTACCACCAGCACCAGTTATACGTATGGCAGCAATACGAGCTCAGGAAAAGTTAATACCATTTATTAAAGAAGAGTTTGCCAAAATTGGGCTATCTAGAGGTGGTGCTCATGCCTAATAAGGGATTTCTCCTTGCAGAAGATGCCGCTGTAAAAAACAGGTTTAGCAACTTAACTGTATCTGACGACAGAGACGCAAGTAGAGAAGTTCAAGTGTTTTTTAGATACCCAGAAGGCGAAACAGAGAAAATATACCCATTTATAACCGTCGAAATGGTGGGGTTATCTCATGACACTCGACGCCAGTTATCAGAGACTACTCTGTATTACAGCAACAGTGCGTCAGCCTCAAATAATGCTAATTACATTAATTACTACCCATCAGAATTGACTGAATCTGAGATGTCGTCAATGGTAAATAACTCTAATGTTTTAGCTGTACACTCATTTATACCAGTTAGTTTGGTTTATCAAATAACCACGCATACCAGAAGCGCTCTGCATGACCGGCAACTTTCAAGTAAAATACTACGTAGAGTAGTGCCGTTTAGGCAGGGCTTTATTGAAATACCTGAAGATGGTACTATTAGAAGGTTTGATTTGATGTCATGGTCTACTTCTGACCTATTGGATAGAGAATCTGGTTATAGAAAACGCATATTTAGAAAGATGTTTACAATCCAAATGAACGCTGAGATAGCTGCAACTGATCTGACATCAATCAGGAAGGTAGCTTCTGTAGTTGGTAATATATATGATAACGATACGGAAATTCACACCCTAACACCCCAAATTTCAGAGGAGTTTTAAATGCCTGAATATAAGAATCCAGGAGTATACGTATCCGAGTCGGCATTTTTGCCGAAGGTTCGTAGAGGAGTAACCTCAAGATCAGCCGCTGCCTTTTTTGGTGAAGCTTCGCGAGGCCCTTCAGACGCTACTTTAGTGCAATCATGGTCAGAATATAAGACCCTCTATGGAGATCTTTCTCAAACCTCTGATCTTGGTTTTGCTGTTTACCACTATTTTGCAAACGGTGGTAGAGACGCCTGGATAAACCGAGTTATTGGAAGCACTGCGGTAACCGCCAGCACTACCGTAAAATATTATCCCAACGGTTCTGGAAACGCTTCAGCAGCACTTTTTACCGCTTCTGCAAAGAGCAAAGGTGCCTGGGGTAACAGTCTTACTCTTGAATTTTCAAATGGTAACACTGCTGCTACTGGAACAGTAATGCCCAGTTTTAACCTCGTTGTTAAGCTTAACGGTGAAGAAGTTGAGCGTTGGAATGACTTGTCACCAAACATCGCAAACAGTCGTTACTTTGTTACTATTCTTAATAACTACTCAAGTTATTTAACTGATGTTGTAGCAGGTGCTTCACTTGTAGCCAACGCTAGCTGGGTATTCAACTCAGTAGCAACCACCTTTAGCTCTGGTTCTAATGGAAGCGCCGTACAGGATTCTGACTATCTAACAGCACTAAATAACCTTGATGCAGTTGAAGGAGTTTTGCTACTTAATGCAGTTAACAAAACTTCTGCAACTATCATTAACCAGTTCTTGTCAAAGGCAGAATCGCGTGGTAACTCATTTGTGATCATTGATCCCGACATGACCGCTTCAGATGTTTCTACTATTGGTGGTTCTGTAGTTGGAAGCTACACAAGTTCTAACTACGGAGCTGTGTATTACCCACACCTAACCATGGTTGATCCTTCTAAGACTGGCCCCGGTGCCGTACGCGCAACTGCTCCAGGAGGCGCAATTGCTGGTACATACGTTCGCACAGAGATTGAGCGTAACGTCGCTAAAAGCCCAGCTGGTTACAACGTAACTGTTCGCAACGCCCTTGGTCTTGGTACCTCATTTACTGAGGCCCAAACTGGCACGTTGTACTCAACATACAATGTGAACGTGTTGAAAGCCGTTCCAGGTGGTGGAATCATCATCAATGGTGCCCGCACCCTAGACAAGTCAGCTCCAGGCAAGTTCATTTCAGCTCGTAGAACCTTGAACTACCTTAAGCAAGCACTCAAGGAAGGTACTTCATCAGCAGTGTTTGAACCAAACGACTCAAGACTTTGGGATCAACTCACTGGTTCGGTTTCAGCTTTGCTTGGAGAGTTCTGGCGTCAAGGTGGCCTTAAGGGTAAGAACGCTTCAGAGGCTTACTACGTAATTTGTGATGAGTCAAACAACACGGCTGTAACAGTTGACAATGGAGAAGTACATATTGAGGTTGGCGTTGCACTCCAATACCCAGCCGAATTTGTGGTAATAAACCTGTCCCAATGGACCGGTGGTTCAAACGCAACAGAAACACTCTGATAAGGAGAGATGATTAAATGGCACGTTCAGCGAGCACAGATCCGGTAAGGAACTTTAAGTTCCAAGTCCAAATTCAACCCACCAGCAACACAAGACTCGCTACTGTCCTAAGCGGGATTGGAGACCTTGGTTTTGCGGCCATGACCGGTGTTTCAGTACAGCACCAAATGGTTGGGTACCGAGAGGGTGGGATGAACACCCACACTCATAAACTAGTAGGCCAGTCCGACTTTGGACCAGTTACATTTAGTCGTGGTGTAATTGCCGAACAAAGCCATTTGTGGAAGTGGTCAGAGTTTATTCACTCATGGAACCAAGCTGCAAACAACGCAGGATCAGATTCTAACGTAGATAATGGTAACGACTATCGCTGCCATATTCTTGTACGTGTGTTTGACCACCCTCACTCAGTTGGTAACTACCAGGAATCTGGTGTTGTTCCATCATCTGCAACCAACCTTGGTAAGGCACGTCTTGGTATTAAGTTGTTTAACTGCTGGCCTGGTGCCTACACCCTCAGCGACCTTTCAGCTGGAGACTCAGGCATCATTGTTCAACAATTGACAGTTCACCATGAAGGGTTTAAACTTGCTTGGAACGCAACAGATATTGCTGCCCTTGCATCTGTTAACTAATTTATAAAATAACAAGGAGAACAAATTGGAAAACTCAGTAGAAGTTGAGTCGTTTGATAACGCATTTAAAGACCCAGCACCTTCAATTGCTTTACCTGAAACAGTAATTGTTGAGCTTCACAGAGGTTTGTTAAATCCCAGCACTGGGCAATGGCAAACAACAGCCGAAGTTCGAGAACTTACAGGTAAAGACGAAGAGTTTTTAGCATCCCTTGAAAGTAACAAAACAATAACGTACGCCATGTACGTTAATCAATTAGTTAGCCGAGCTACTGTGCGTATTGGTGATACACAGATTCAAGGAAACAAATCCCTTATTGAAGAGCTAATCACCGGAGACAGAGACACGTTGTTGCTTGGAATCATTAAGGCAACCTACGGACCAGAGCGCACTTTTACATATCCATGTGATTCTTGTAGAACACCAAACTCGATAACTATCGAACTTGACACTGACTTTCCAATGCAAACAGCAAAGGAAAATCTACGTGAACCTTTTGAAGTGGTATTTAAAAAAGGAAAAAAGGTAAAGTTTAGGTATCCAGTCGGTTCCGACAACATTGCAATGGGTAAGGGTGAAACCACAGCTCAACAAAGTACAATATTAATATCTCGTTGCGTGGTGTGGCCTGAGCATAGAGACTCTCTGTTTAACGAAGAGTGGGCAAAAAACCTATCTATGAACGATAGAAACCTAGTACTAAAGGCTCTACTTTCACCAAAAGTTGGCCCCAAGCTAGGGGAGGTGAATACCCAGTGCGTGCATTGTGGCGCTGATATAACTGTAAATATCGACTGGGTATCCCTTCTACTCGCCTAATCTAAAAAGTATATACTGGGAATACGAAGGTGTGGCCTCTGTATACAAAGGGTTTAGTTTAAACGACATACAGGACATGAGCGTCCGCCAAAGAGATTTTTGGTTTCGTATGGCTAAGTGGCGACTAACGGACGGAGGTGGTTAATGGCAACTGATGACGACATTCAGAAAATGGTTTCAAAAGAAACCCAGTCGATGGCTAGAGCTGAAGTTGGTATTAACGCCGACACTACCGATCTAAAAAACATTACAGACGCCCTCAAGAAAGCAAAAGAAGAGGGAGAACGCCTAGCTGTATCTTTGGGCAAAGCTGTGCAAGCTATGAAGAGCTTGAAAGAAATGGGCCTTGTTCAAGTATACGACCAGTCCGCGCATTGGAGCGGTGGTCAAGGAGGAGCAGGAGGTGCCGGCCAATTAAGTGTTGGAAGCACTCCCGTAGCTGGGTCTAAGCCAAGCCACCCAGCTCCTGTTGTTCCAGCACCAAACGCTGTTGTTGCGGCAGGAGGAGCTTCACCTGGTATATCAGCGGTTGCAGCTGGATCACCACTTGGTTCCGGATTTGCGGCGCAGTTCTTAAGAGGAGCAGCAGGTGCTGGAGCACCAGGTGTTCCTGGAATCCTCGGTGGTGGTGGTACTGGTGCAATTGGTACTGCCGGACAGCTTGGAGCAGGTGGTTTTGGGGCCGGAAACATTGGAGCAATAGTTGGCAGTCTAGGTAGCCAAATTGTCCAAGCAATTGACAAACGTGTTGAATCTGGCAGAGCCTACACCTTAGCCGCAGACAAGAGCACATTGGTTATGCAGCAACTCACTGGTATGAGCCAAAGTGGGGTTATGAATAACTTAAGAATGCCATTAACCCAATACAAACTTGGCGTTAACGGCATCAATGAGATGATGGACTTACAAGCAAGGACGGGCATAAACGCGGCTGGACAGGCTAGAAGCGTTGAGTTCATGAGAACCCTGAGTGGGTTTACAATGGGGGCTGCTGGAGCTACTGGAATCATTGAAAGCCTTGCTGATCCAGAGACTGTAAACAAAATGTTTATGATGACTGGTATGAGTTTAATTGGACCAGGTGGTAAACAGCGTTCAACTCAGTCACTTATTGAAAACCTTGCAAAACGTGCTGGGTTAATGGACCCTAAACTTGCAGCAACAGCAATGGCCCCGGGTTCGGTATCAAGAGCAACCCTTTCACAAATGGGTGTTACTGGCGATATGCAAGAACAAGTTTTAAGATTTGCCCAATCAAACGCAGCGTTTCGTAAACGTGGTGGAAAAGGTACATACGATCCAACAAAAGAAGAAGATCGTAAACTTATGGGTATTGATGACACCTTTGCTATGGAGGCAGAGGAGACCCAACGCAGACGTGGCAAGCGTGAAGAACAGTTTTATAGAGACCAAGCTGACGCTTATGCAAAACTTGAAAGGCAGACCCAAAGACTTACTGACGCTATGGCTAAGTTTGAACACGCAATGGAAGGGATTATTGGTGCAAGAACCGGAAGTCGAGTAGGTCAAAAGTTGCTTGGTGGATTAGCCGGTGCAGGAGGAATGGGTTTACTTGGCATGGGTGTTGCAACTTTAGCTACTGGTGGAGCTGCTGGTGGGTTATTGCTTGGTGGAGCCGTTCTTAGCGGCATAGGAAAAATACTTGGTGACCCCAACACAAGTGATGACTTTGCATCGTCTATCTGGACACCACGTTCAAGTAGTTCTACTGTTGTTGGTAGCAGTACAGCTACTGTGCCAGCAGGCACACCAGCAATACCTATAACTCCTGATGTCCCTGCGGCAATAACTCCAGACCCAGAAACCGCTCCTTTGCAGCTTTGGGAAGCTGGTCAATACGATGTGTTTAGGACTGGGTTAAAGTCAACCTTTAGCGATTCATTTTTGCAAACTCAATATAGCGGTAAAAGTGAACACACTATAAAAAATAGTGGTGAGTTTAATGAGTTAAATGGTGCCCTTAGAAAAGCCATAAACAGTATGGCTGACAGGGCAATGGTTGAGGCTGGCTTGGACATCAACCTTGTAAGCGGTCGCCGTTCTACCGATGAACAGTTAAAACTTTTCCTTGAAAGATACCAAGTAGCACCACCTGGGGTAAAAGAATACAAAGACGCTTTTGATGGTAAATACTATAAAGTTAAAAACTTTTATGGTTCTAATTGGATGAAAAAGCCTCAAAATAGTGATCCTCCAGTAGCTGTGCCAGGAACTTCTTTACATGAAATTGGCATGGCCGCAGACATTGATATGTCTGATCCAAGAGTTGCTCAGTGGGTAAGAAACAACAAATGGAGATTTAACTTAGTCAATGGAGAAGGCGAAGAACACCACTTGCAGCTTGCTTGGACAAAAGATATGACCTTAAGTCAATTTTTAGGAAAAACAGGTTTAAGTATTGAACAGGCAAGTAAGAACACACATGTTGCTATGCAAGGTAGTAGTCGTTACACAAACTCATTTAGACCTGGATTTGGAGTAGACATAAATAGATTTTCTGAAGCGCTTCTTAGAAGATGGGGTTACACAGTAACACCAGAGAAGGTAATGCTTCTTAGAGCATGGTCAGATAAAGAAGGAACAGGTGGTTCCTATAACCCAATGAACGTCATTTCTGGAAACAACAGAGTTGATCCGTCTACTGGATACGAGAGAGCCGAAACAAACTATAACAGTAATGGTGGTGGCATGTACCCAGTACAAAACTTTGATAGTTTTGAACAAGGCGTTGAGTACACTGCTCTTCATTTAGGCACAAACAACCAAGCACTTATGGGAATCTTGGCTCAACCACGTCCAACAATTGACCAAATTAGAACAGTGCTGTCATCTGTAAACAGAAAAACAATGCTTAACATTTTTAACGGGTATGCAAATCGCTACCAAGATCCTGACTATGGGGTAAAAGGGCTCTACAATGTAAATGGAATGGATTTTGGAAAAAAACTAGCTGGTTATTCTGGAGATCCACAGCGATCAATGAGTGGTTCTACATTGTCTCCAATTTCTATGCCATCAACTGCTGCTGCTGCAACTCCGGTTGTTGGTAATAACCCTGTAGTTCAACAAGGTAGCACTATAACTATATCTCCAGTAATTAACATGACTACTACTGGGGCTTCAGGCAGTGTTAGTGAATATGACCTAAGATTAATGGCAAAACGAATTGCCAAATTAATTGAACAAGAAACCAACCTTGATAAAATTAGGAGATCATAGTCATGGCTTATAAGACTGATCGTAATAGCTTATTTAGTCAGCTTCCTCCTGGCGTAAGACAGGGTGAAGTCACTAACGGTCAAACCGTTGAAAACCAAGCATTTCAATTTCCAACCAATATTGCTAGGGTTGCTAGTAGTGCTAATCTACAAAAAGGTGCATTGTCCGACGCTAACGCTGAGAGCGTTACATTAACGCGTGGATTTATGCGAAACCTAATGACCAATCTTGGTGAAAACCAACCAAGATTCCCCGACGTTAGGTGTTTCTTTCAGTTTAACCCACAGGATATTGAACACGTAATTGAAGCACGAAAAGACATGTATCTTCCGATACTCCAAGATCCTCAACAGCTACGCCAGCCAATGGCCGGTAATGCGATGTTCAACTTTGAACTAATCTTTGACAGGACAATGGAAGTTAACACACAGACATACAAAACTGTTTCTCGTGGTGGTGAACCTATACCAGATTCAACATCACCAGGTACTGTTGGTGTGTTTCATGATTTAAGAGTATTGTATTCAATAATAGGCCAAGGCCTTAGTGAAGAGCTACTAGCCGCACAGCAAGTAAAACTAAAAAATGATGCTAAAGCATTTGCTATAAAAAACTATAGTTCTTTAAACGTTCAATACAACGCAGAAAGTGACGCGTTCACGTCAAATAAAACTCTTACAAACCCAGAAGACGATGTGTATTCCGATGATCCCAACTCAGTTGCAACTGCCGACTTCCTAAACAAATTAACATCTGATCCAGCATCAATTAACAGTTTCCTTGCTGATTTTAATATTGGAAACTCTGCATTTTTAATACCGCAACCATGTCGGGTAGTGTTCTCCCCTGTGTTTATGGTTGATGGATTTGTTATGGGTACTAAAGTATTGTTTACTAAATTTAGTACAAAAATGATACCTACTCAATGCAAAGTATATATAACTATGCAAGCAACTTATTTAGGGTTTGCTAGAGCAAAAACATTTGTAACTGAGCAACTTGATGAAACAGCTAGGCAAAACACTGAGGATGAGCGCACGGCGGTTTCCGAGGTTGGAGCCGTCGGTACTGAACTTTCTTCAGCTGTTTCAAACACAGTAGTAGGTTTTTCTAGTGATCCAAGAGTAATCACACAACCAAGTGGTTCTTCTTCTGGTGAAAACTCTATAGTGTCTTATGAATCAAAATTAAATAACATATCAACTCGTGTTGGATGGGCTTACCAACCATTATGGTTATTTGCTACAAAAGACTTTTGGTATACTCGCCCAA
>Ga0075473_10000143_pt1 | contig 27955 bp, 23 predicted proteins | sample DEB19_08_DNA_FD_76340 | JGI IMG/M metagenome (GOLD analysis project Ga0075473, IMG submission 76340) | Aqueous microbial communities from the Delaware River and Bay under freshwater to marine salinity gradient to study organic matter... | ecosystem: Environmental > Aquatic > Marine > Coastal ... | reverse complement strand
ACAAATAGTAATTTATTAAATACCAATTTCACTTCAACTAATGCAGTTGTATCTCATTTATTAAATACAAACATTACTTCAACTAACGCAATTATTACCAATATTGCTTCCACTAATGAAACTAATAGCAATTTCTTGAATACGAATATGACTTCAACTAATGCAGTTGTATCTCATTTATTGAATACTAACATTACTTCAACTAATGCAATTATTACTAACGTTGCTTCCACTAATGAGACTAATAGCAATTTCTTGAATACAAATATGACTTCAACTAATGCAATTATTTCAAATATTGATTCAACTAACCAAACTAATACTAATTTAGTAAATACCAATGTGACTTCGACTAATGCAATTATTACTAATGCAGTTGTAACAAATGAAACTACTAGTAATTTAGTAAATACTGCTTTTACTTCTGGTGGAGCAGTTATTACAAATCTTGTAAATACTGCATTTACTTCTGGTGGAGCAGTTATTACAGATTTAGTTTCTACAAATATAACTTCATCGACTTTACAAGCATCAAGTGTTGTTAACTTTACAAGTATAACAGATGCTGTTAATGGTACAAATGGTGGAACTTTAACTGTTTTAGGTGGAGCTTCTGTTGCAAAACAATTATATGTTAACACTGTTAATGTTACACCAAGTTTAGGAGATATTTCTCAGGAAAGAAGCTTTACATGTGGAAATGGTGTTCTTAGTCCATCAAGTATTACAGGATTTGCATTTAGTAATGACATTGTGAGGGCGTTTAATGCTATTGTTTCAGTTGATGTTATAAAAAGTGTTGGAACAAGTTTATTCTCTAATTATGAAATCAAGGGTTTACAAACAACTACTGGAGCTTGGATAATTAACAGTTCTTATATTGGTGATAATACTGGTCATAATTTCACTATTAATGAAAATGGTCAATTATTATATACAAGTGTTTCTCAAGGAGGATTTTCATCTAGTACAATAAAATTCCGTGCTTTAACAACAAGCAAATAAATTATTTTTTAGAAACGATTAATACAAAAAGGTGATAGAGCCTAGAACTATTATTATGGAGTAAAAATGATAAATGATAACGAAAATATATTTTTATAAATTTATAAAAATATAATTAAATAATGATGTAACTTTTAAAAAGTTACAAAGTAATGTTTTTTAAAATTTTTGAAAAATTATTTATAAATGTTATAATTTTGAATTTATTTAAATTTTGGCGTTTTAGATAATAGTGTGCTCGGCGTATTAGTCGATCTGTTTGTAACATATTATTAATTTCTAAATTTATTTCATAGTAATCATCATGATTTGATGTAAAATATAATGGATAACTTTCTCCTAATAATTCAACGACGGCAGGATGTTTATTTACAATTATTGGAGTAGCACGTACAATACATTCTATAATTGTATTAACGGCTGATGCGTCGACTAAATTTATATATACCACATTTTCTGATAATAAATTATCATAATCATTGTTTTCTAAAAAGTTTATAAATTGCATATTATTTATTTTTTTAAAAATATCATTATAAAAATGTTTATTCCAATTGTTATTAATGGTATTGTCAGATGAGCAGTTTGCGAGGGTTTGATTAGTAGAACAGTTAGATTGTATATTAATTTCACGTCTTAAATGGTGTAATCTTTGTAAATTAGTTTGATTTGTAGAAATATTTTGGTTATATTGTATTCCATATTGTCTTAAATAATATAATCTAACTAAATTATCTATTATGTCTTGATTATGAATTGATCTTGATAAATTTATTTCATTTGGATTGTTATCTATATTATTATTTATTTCATTTAGATTATCAATTATTTCATTTATTTTGTTTTCAGTATGATTATTAGATTTAATTAATAAAGATTCGAGATCTGATAAAAAAGTGTTATTTGGATAATAATTATTCATATTTTTTCCTTTTAATGAAATTTTTTTAATAACGTGATTTGTATATCCATAAGGTTTTAAGGTTTTATCACCAAGTAAAAATCCTGAATAAAATTTTGTAGATTGTGGTAATACAATATTATAAAAGGAATAAACATTTCTTAACCATCCGCCTATATGGATTAATAGTTTATCTTTATTGTTAACAAAATTTTGATATGTGAATGATTTAACATTTAATTCTGTAGGATGTATTAATTCATAAACATTGATGTTTAAATTATGTTTTGTGAATTCAATATCAAATAAATTTTTTAAATATTTTGATAATACAAAAAGTCCTTTACAATATTTTAAAGATTCTTGAAATTCTTTACAGTTTAATAATGTATTACAATTATAATTACTGAATGATTCGTCGAATGTATGATGTATAAATCCTATCCAAGGATTTTTATAAGGTATTAAATTTAATATACAATTTAATTCCAAGTTCCAATGAAAAGTTCTATCGACATACAAGTCTAAAAATAATGGACTATTATTATTGTGAAATGTTTCTAAATTTTTATAAACATATTGCCACCCGGATCTATGACATCCAGAATAATCTTCTTGATCAATATATTTTAGATTAAATAAGCCGTTTTTATTTGTATAATGTAAAGATTCTTTTTGTAATTCATTATTAATAATCCATTTCCATTCAGTAACGTGATTGTAATTTTTAGTAGTATCAAACATTTTTTCTTGTAATCCGTAATTATATTCTGAATTTATACGTCCATTTGTTAATTTGTATGAAATAATATTGACAATTAATTGTTGTAGATTTAAATCTTTTATGTCAGTTAAATTGTTATATCCTTTATTTTGAATAAATTTGTTTATAAAATCGTATATACTACTGATTAATTTATCTGTATTATTTATACTATTTTTATTTTTTGGTTTGTTGTATTTTATACAATTAATAAGATTAGATATATTGTCATTAAAATTTTTATTTAAAATGTTATTATTAATATAATTTAAACGAGTTTGTAAATTTTTGTCTTTTTGTAATTGTTTATATGTATATAATAGTTGATTTAAATCTAAATCGAGTGGTATATCTTTTTCATTTTTATCAAGTTCATATTTATATTCCCATTCTAATTCATTTAATAAATTTTTAATTTTACGAGTAGTATAAATAGGTATTATAGGTGTATTTGTATAAATTGAAAATAAACAAGCATGAAAGCGCATAGGAATTGACAAGTCGGCTAATTTAAATATGGATAGAATGTTATTAGCATATAATTGTTTATCGATAATTGTAATATTATCATTTATATTATGTAATAATTCGATGATGTCATTGTGTATAATAATGTCATTTTCGTTTGTATTAATAGATGATGTATTAAATGGTAGAAATACTATATGATAATTTAGGTTAATTAAATTTTTACAAAATAGTGATAAGTTAGTAATTATATTATTATAATTTGTTAAGTAATTTTTATTATAAATATGTCTAGATAAACTTAATACGACAATTTGTTTATTGGTTTTTTTGACGTTTTCTAGTTTTTCTATATAATTATTTATGTTGATATTTTCATTTTTTATTATTTCTGGTGTGATAATATTAGTAATATGTGTGATTTGTGATGTTTGTTTTAAGACCAAGGATATATCAGGAAGATAGAAAATTCTATCTTCAAAAAAGTATTTTTTGAATAGATTTAAATCAAAAGTGGTTCTTAAAAAAATATAACTAATAATATTTAGTTTATCAGATTTAATCAAGGTTTCAACGTATGGTAAGCCTACGGAAACTGCTAATATTAGATTATTAGTATTATTAAAGCGTTTGTGTATTTTATCTAAAAAATAATTGTTTAAAACATCTCCTCCACCTAATATAATAATATCACGCTCGTCAAAATGTTTGTTATAAATTTGGTCGCAATCTAAAAAATCACATGAATATTCTGAATTTAAATAAGTGTTTAATATTTGTAAAAATGATATTTTATATTGTTCGTCGCCGGTATTATAATGATTATAATATCCTATGATTTTTATATTTATCATTTAATTTATAGAAATAAAATAATTTAATTGTAATTAAATGAAAAATATAAAATAAATACAATGTAAAAAAAAAATAAAAAATAATAAAAAAAATTTAATTTTAAAGTTAAAACATAAAGTTAAAATATAAAGTAAAGTTATAAAATGGAATCTATTATAAAAAATACAGGTAGTGAAAGATATACAGTTTTTCCAATTAAATATCATAATTTATGGAAATTTTATAAGCAACATTTAGCAACGTTTTGGACGGTAGAAGAAGTTAAATTAACAGATGATCTTGTAGATTGGAATAATAAATTGAACGCAGATGAAAAACATTTTATAAAAAATGTGTTGGCATTTTTTGCAGGAAGTGATGGTATAGTTAATGAAAATTTACTTGTTAATTTTTATAATGAAGTTCAGATTCCAGAAGCGCGTCAATTTTATGCAGTACAAATGATGATAGAAGCCATACATGGAGAAATGTATAGTTTATTAATTGATACATATGTAAATGATACAGAAGAAAAAGCTAGATTATTTAATGCTATTGAAACTATACCAGCAGTTAAAAAGAAAGCAGATTGGGCTATTAAATGGATTGGTGAAGGAAGTACATTGCAACAAATGATTCCTGATAAATATATGGAGAGTTTTTCATTTTTACATAGTTCTAATGAATATGCTGATATGCCATTAGCTGATGAACACGTAGAAGCACTTGATTATCTTGTAAGAGAAAGACCAAGTTTTGCACAAAGACTTTTAGCATTTATTTGTGTCGAGGGGATTTTCTTTTCAGGGTCATTTTGTGCTATTTATTGGTTGAAAAACAGAGGTCTTATGCCAGGACTTAGTACTGCTAATTCTTATATAGCACGTGATGAAAATTTGCACGTAGAATGTGCAATATCACTGTATAAAATGTTGGAAAATAGATTAGATGAATCTACAGTTCATGATATTTTCAAACAAGCTGTTGCAATTGAAAAGGAATTTATAACAGAAAGTTTACCAGTGTCTTTAATCGGTATGAATTGTAATTTAATGAGTCAATATATAGAAATGGTGGCAGATAGATGGTTAGTTTTATTAGGATATAACAAAATTTACAATACACAAAATCCATTTTCATTTATGGAAATGATTAGTTTAGGTGAAAAGGTTAATTTTTTCGAAAATGTCGTAACAAATTATCAACGATCTAATGTAGGAACTACTGAAGAAGATCGTCGTATTGTATTTGATTCTGATGATTTCTAAAATAATTAATAAATTAAAAAATATATTATTTATTTTATTATTTTATTTATATATAATAATAATGTCAGAAAGTGTTTCTACAGCAACAAAAACTATTAGTACACAATTAACTAGTGAAAATTTTTTATCAAGTGAATTTGGAGGTTGGTTATCATTTAATTTAAAGATTTTAATTATGTTATTTGTAGTTTATATAATATTAAGTAGTATAATGTCATCTTTAATGCCAATGACGCCAGTAACAGATGATAATATTGTATTTGCACCTCCATGTATGAAAGGATGTGGGTGTAGAAGATGTCTTAGACGTTGTCCTTGTGAGAAATGTAAACGTTTATTAATGGAACAATTTGGTAATGAAGCTACGTATAAAAAGAGTCAATATTCAGATTATCAGTCAATACCATTATTGGCTAAAAATGATGAGTTTAATAATCCTGAAAATTTATTATTTGGTCAAGCTAATCGTTATATTTATATTAAAGATGATGTAAAAAATATAAGTTTTGAAATATATTGTAATTTATTTGTGTTAGATGGAAATGTATATGGTCAATCTAAAAAGGTAAATCAAAAATACAAGGTATATTTATTAGATGATAAAACAAAAGAAAAAATGTATTTAAAAGATTTACAAAAGGATGGTGATGGTTTGTATAAATTAAGAGTAGACAGTAAAGATGTAGAGAAATTAGAAAAATATAATGGTATTCAGATTGTATATTCTTTAGATGATAAAGAATTGGTTGTATTAAACGGCAGTTTTAAATAAATTATGTTACTTTTAAAAAAGTAATATCAAAGTAACTTTGATGTTAGTTTTTTAAAAGTAATTGGGGTCATATCTTAAATTATTAGTTTCGTATTTTGTAAATACTAAATTATTCGCTATCTCTGGTATATTTATAGTGTCTCCACTAAATAATTCGTTCCAATTTGTTGTTTTAAACGGTATTTTAACGCGGTTTCTAGAGTCATTGATTGTATAATATTCTTGTTTATCACTTCTACCGGGGTATTTATCTCTTGCAAAAACAGGATATTGTTCTCCATTACCAGATAAATAACCGATCATTTGGAATTGTTGATAACTGTCATAGCCTTTTTGATTTAATCTACCGCCGCTATAAATGTTTTCTGGTGGAGTTAATGGGTTATAAATTTTATCAAGGAATTTTTTTTGTATATTATTACTATTATTATTAGATATTTGTTGTAAATTACGATTACAAATTTGTTTTTCGATAGTACAATTATATAATTCTTTATTTAAAGATGTAATTTTGTTTTCGAGTTCTTTGTGTGATAATCCTCGATTTAAATCGATATTAGTCATTGTATCTTTTGATTTTAAGGCGATATATATTAAATAAACTATTAAACAGAATAATATAAATATATATAAATTTAAATCGGAACGATTAAAACAAATATTTGGTCTATCCATATTATAATATAAGAATATAATATAATTTTAAAATTTAAAAATAATTGATTTTATTTATTAAGATTGAAATATAAATAATGACAAATGATAAATTATTTAATTATGATATACATAAAAATTATGAGTTGATTCTTCCTAAAAAAACATATAGTGGAAATGGATTAACTGGATTACTTAATTTGGGTAACAAGTGTTTTTTAAATTCTGTTTTAGCATGTTTAAGTAATACGTTAAAATTAACTGATTATTTTTTATCGAATAAATTTAAAGAGGATGATCCGGAATGTTTAAATAGGCGTAAACCGGAATATTTTGTAGTATTGAGTTATTTAAATATTATAATAAATGCATGGGATAAAAATCAGATATTAAAACCGAGAACATTTGTTGAAAATTTAAGTAAATTTGTGAAAAAATATTATACTTATGAGCAACAAGATTCACATGAATGTTTGATGTATATATTAGAAATTTTGCATAAAGGTCTTGCGTATGAGATTGAAGTAGAAATTAATGGTGAGGTAAAGACAGATACAGATTTATTAGTAAAAAAGTCATTAGAAAATTGGAAAGAATTTTATGAGAAGAGTTATTCTTATATAGTTGATATTTTTCATGGTATGTTTTATAATAAAATACAGTGTAATAATTGTAATGTTATAGAAAATGTTTTTGAACCGTATAATTCAATTTCGGTGACGATACCTGAAAATGGAACAGTTGATTTAAAAACGTGTTTAGATAATTATTTTTGTTCAGATGAAGTGATTAATTCTTGGAATTGTGAAAAGTGTAAAAAACAGGGGTGTAATAAGATGATTAATGTATGGTCTTTACCGAATTATGTTATTATACATTTAAAAAGATTTACAAATTCTGGTAAACGTATTGATACAAATGTGAATTTTCCAATAGATGATTTAAATTTAACTAAATATATATCGGGTGATAAAAAAGATCCGAATAATTATATATATTCATTATATGCTGTTAATTATCATTCAGGAAATGCAAAGTCTGGACATTATTGGAGTATTTGTAAAAATTTAGATAATAATTGGTATAAATATAATGATGCAGATGTAAGTGAATTTAATGATATAAATAATATATCATCAAAGGAAAGTTATATTTTATTTTATTATAGAAAATTTATTAAAAATTAAATTAATATGTTTATTCCCATATTAAGTTATATGATTCTTTAACAGATGGATTAATTATTAAAGTTTCAAGGTTTAAATTTATTTGAGTTGGTTCGTTCCAAGTTGTTATTTGTTGATTATGTAATTGAAATGACCAAAAAACACTAGGTATTTTAGAAATAGTATTAGTTCTAAATGATATGAATTTATATAAAATGACATTTGGGTCATTTATTTCTTGAAACATATTGGTTAACCAGTATTTTTTAGAATACAACATATTTGATATATTATAGGTATTAATTTTAAAACATTTATTTGTTTGTTTATTTAATTGTAATATGTGATCGCCAATTAATAAATCTTTTCCGGATAATAGATAACATTTAATTATATTTCTAAAGGTTTCTGGGAAATAAATTGATGTATCGAAAAAGTTAAAAATAAGATTATTTGATGCATATTTGACACCTAAATTTAATAAATATCCTAAAGGTAGTATTTTTGGATCTGTAATAGTCGTTTTGTTTTGTATATTTATGATTTTAATTCGTTTATCATTAGGTATAACGTTTTTTAATTTTTTTTCTATATTTAGATGATCAATTACAATTAATTCTAATTTGTCCATAGGATAATCTAATTTTAGAAATGTATGTAATAAATGTATAAATTTTGGGGCATCACTAATTATACAGATTATACTTATACTTGGTAATATAACATATCTTTCAGATGGAGTTTTGGTTGATAATTTACTATCAAAATAATTAATTGTTTTATTCCAGTCTAATGAATTTATATTTAATAATTTTAATTTATTAAATGCTGTTTGACTATAATTGAGTAGTATATTATTTTTTTCTGTTTGTAATGTTTTTTTACAATTGTATTTATCATATGGGAAATGTATGTAATGGTCTATTTTTTCAGAAAAAAATGATTGTGTAATACCATAAAGATTAAATGTGTTTAGGATTGGTATAAATTCAGAAAGTGATTTACAAGTTTTTAATTTTTCAAGTAACGTGTTAATTATTTTATTATTAATAATAAAGTGGTTTGAATTTAAGATTTCTAATTTAGACCAATGAACATTTTCATTATTAAATAGATAATTTTTTACATCGTATTGTAATGTTAAAATGTCCCAGTCATTTGGGGGTTCTGGTAAATTTTGTATATTATGTACAATAATGTTTTGATCAGTTAAAATACAAATATTTTCGGTAGATTTGTTTTGTTTAATTTCTATTAAGTTTTGTTTTATACATTCTAAAATATTTGTATTTTTAATTGATTTAAATAAATGTGATATTTTTTGTTTATTAATTTTTCTTTTAAGACGTTTAAAATTTTCAGAATTAGGTTGTCCAATTAATAAAAAAGATGTGTTATTTGTAATTGAATTCGTCATTTAAATATAATGATGAATTTAATAAAAAATTTTAGGCGTAATTGTTTAATTTAATTCTAATTTTTTTGTGTTAACTGGATTTTTGGTTTGGTCGTATACAATAGGGCGTTTTGCTCTAATGTCTTCATATTTTAGACAGTAATCTTGATCTTCTTTACAAGTTTTTGGATTTAAATATAACCATTTAGCAAATTCATTTTGTGCATTTGGGATAGTTGTCCAAGGCATTGTAAAGAATTGTCTTTGTGAGTTCATTTTTCCAAAAACGTCATTTACATCTTTATATAGATTATTATCAAAATGTTTATCTATTTTTTTTTTAATATCGGGGTTTGATGTGCTACAAGCTGGTGGTCTATCGATTATAGATTGTGTTTTTGGATCAATATTTAGATAATCTTTCATAGTAACATTCATGAAAGGATTATCTATTGTTGGTTCTGTACAATTTGTATTAGTTGGTTCTAATTTTTCGATTAATCCAATGGTTTCACGGGGTACTTTACTGTCAGACGTAATTTCTATTTGATTTGGATTATTTATAAATAAATAATATGTTATTAATAAAGTACCAATGAGTATAGAGAAATATTTTATATCATTGTGATACAAATACAGGATTATTGAAAGATAAAAAGAGAATCTTACAATAGAATTAAATCGTTCTTCTAAAGTTTGATCTTTTGTAGGAAAAAATTCGGTTAAACGATTAGAATTCCATAAGATATCAGATTGGTTATACCAAAAAGGATCTGAAATTTGTGTATTCATGAATATATTAATATATTCATTTAAAAAAAGTTTTTTGTAATTACATTACTTTTTTTAAATTATATTTAATTTTGAGTTGGTGTGTTATGTTGATTTGTTGTAGTGTTTTGATTAGTTGTATTGTTTTGATTTGGTGTAGTCGCTTGAGTTGGTGTTGTAGCTTGATTTGATGTATTAGTTGGAGTTGGTGTATTGTTTTGATTTGTTGTATTGTTTTGAAATTGATTTAGGATATTTTTAGCTTGTGATTCTAATAATGATTTATCAATTTCGCCTTTATTTATTTTATGTTCTATTTTTTTAGTAACATTATTTACTAAATTTTGAATTTGATTATTTGGTTTACCAGACATCATAGATGATAATAATGTTAATGGGTCGATATTTTGATTTTGTATATCTGTACTTAAATCATTTGCTATATTCATTAATTCATTATTTGACATTAGTGATTTAAAAACATTATCTAATCCGTTTAAGTTGGATGGATTATTAATTAAATTCATAATGTTATTCATATTCATATTATTATTTGTATGATGTGAATGTCGATTATGTTGTTTATTGGTATGTTTTTTCTTTTTATTTTTAGAATTGGATGGTTGTTGGGAGACTTTTTGTAAATTTTCTATAAAAGATGTTAAATTTTGTCCAAATTCTGTAGTATCAGTTTGTCTACCGAATTTTAAAATAAAACAAGACATATATAAATTATATAAATAAGATACAATAGTTCGTTTTGTATTTTTATTTTCGTCTTGAAATACATTAAATTCTAGGATATTATTAAATAAGGTAATATTATTTAAAAAATCATAATCGGATGATTTTATTTTATGTTTTCCCATAATAATATATGATAGATTACTTTCATATTGTTTTAAAATATTATATGTGGTTTCAGAAAAATTTAAGAGTATAATATCATCATTTAATGTGGTACTGAAGTCTCTTAATTTATTTATATATTCATTATTGATATAATCAAAGACTAAGTCTAATTGTGTAATAAATGATGTTAGTGTAGAGAGGATTTCGTTTTTAATTAATGGATTTAGATTTTCATTATTAGATGATGTTGATGATTCCATTATAGGTTTTTATTTATTTTACAATATAAAATAGATAAAAAAGATTGCCGCACGATATAATTTTAAATGACTTTTTCTCCTGCTTGGATTAATTTTTGTAAATAAAGCCATATATAAGCTTTTTGTTTATCATTGATATTAGATGATATCCAGATATTTTTAACTTTAGAAATTAAGATGAGATGATCAGATGTAAATCCGATGTTTTGGAGTTTAATGTTATCGAAATTTAAAAAAAAATATTCATTACATTCAAATATATATTTTTTAAATGGATAAATGCAGTTAATGTATTGTTCAACGACTAATCTGGGGTTACTTCTTCTTATAAATTCGACAGTACTTCTAGAAAGAATGATATCTGAACGGAAATCTATAAAGTTTGTTTCTAAATAATCTAAAAATTGATCTAAAATATCATTAAAAATTTTTATTTGAACTATTTTGCTCATATTAAAGTTAATAAAGAAATAAAACTTGAATTTTTACCGATAATATAAAATATTAAAACATTAAAAATTTTTAAATTTTTATTTAATGCTTATAGTTTTTATTATTGTTTATTTCGTTACATAAAAAAAACTAAAATAAATATTTTAATTAATTAATGTCTGATAAAAGTATTAGTAAGAAAAAATTGTCATTAAATGAAAAAAATAAATATTTAAATGACATTCGCCATGAGATTAAAAAGAAAAGGTTAATTTTTGATGAAAGCAAGGATAAATTTGGGTTAGATGAGTTTACACAATTGACAAAGGTAAAAAATACATCGGAAATAAAGGGATATCCTTTTAGAGGAAAAAAAACAAGGTTTAATAATACGCAATTTGGTATTAAAATTGTTCCAATAGAAACTAAATATGAAAAGCATGAACATCCTTGTAATCTTGAGAATTTAATATTAAAAGAGTTGACAGATAAGTTGGTGAATAAAAATATATCGCCTCATATAACATATTATTTAGGTACACAAAAAATTAGTAATAAAAGTAAAGCTTTAAAAATGTTGAATTTGAAACGTTTAGAAGTTGAAGATAAAATTAGAACACATTCAAATATGTTAATATCGGAATATGTAGAAGGTGGTAGTATTGATAATTGGGTATATGATGTTTATGAAAATGATAAAGAAATAACTGATAATCAATGGAAGTCAATAGTTTTTCAGTTGGTGTATACTATATATATAATTCAAAAATATTATAAAATGATGCATAATGATTTTCATTATGGAAATATATTGGTAGATAATTCTATAAAGGCATCAGGATATTTGGTATATGATATAGATGATAAGCGTTTTTATATAAAAAATACTGGTATAATACCGAAATTATGGGATTTTGAATTTAGTATGGTGTATTCAAATAATATAAAGGATTGTTACCCTAATAAATTTATAATAGGATCATATGAGTATGATAAAAAGTTAAATAAAACTATAATAGATGATAATGATAGTGATTCGTCTTTAAAAACAGAAGATTTAAATGTTCCATTTAATTATAATGAAGTGTATGATTTACATTATTTTTTAACATCATTATTAGATTTGTATATTTCTCAAGAATTATTTGATTGGATAATAGGACTTTATCCAAGAGAATTAATACCAGATGAAGAAAATTCGTCTAGTGAAAAATCATATACATCATCTGAAACGACGTCGTCATCTAGTAAAAAATCATTGATTGGAAAGTTATCTAAATTAAGTGTAAATTCAAGTACAACAGAAAGTAATATAGAAAGTACTACGGAAAGTACTACGGAAAGTAATACGGAAAGTAATACTAGTTTAATATCAGAAACAAAATATTTAAGTAATGGAAGATTGATAAATGGTATAGAACAGATGTTTAAATTACCTACACCATTAGATTTAATTAGAAATAATTTTTTTAGTGAATTAACTATTAAACCAAAAGATTTTAATGAAAAAGATGCTATTTATTTTAAATGTGGTATGTGAATGCGCGTATGTATTATATTTTTTTTATTATATAATTATAAAAAAAATGTCAATGTCTACTAGGATAGATGATTTACCTGGTGAAATAGAAGATTTAAATGATATATCTGAAATTCAAGATGAAATAAATAAAAATCCTCGCCAAATAAATGAAATTGATGATAAGAATGGATCAAATGTTAGAATGAATATTAAAAAACGTGTACATTTTAAGGAAGTTGATGATGAAAACGAGGAAGAGGAGGAGGATGAAAGTGATTTATTTCAATATTTAAAGTTTCAATTTTCAGAGGAAAATATATTAATTTTTATATTATTAATTATTTCATCAAGGTCAGAATTTGATAATTATATGACAAAGTTGCCATTTATTAGTAGTTATATAATGGAATCGTCAATTATGACTACTATTTTAAAAGCTATAATATTGATGATTATTTATATATTATTTAAAAGATATATATTATCAAGTATTAAAATGTAGTAATTTTTAAAACAACGGTATTGCTAGAAATATGTGTTGGTATGAGAAATTAATAAAAAAGAATTTAAAAGATTAAGATATATTAGAATTAATGGAAAGATTATTAGATAATTTTACAGAAATATTTAATAAAGAAATAAAATTACATAAAAAAATAAAAGATGATGATATAAGGTTGATTTATGGTGAATCTAGAAAAAGTTTATATATTATTGATATAAATGATATAATAAATAATAATAATGTACATATGAACAAGACGGAATTTGTGGATACATTAGTTCCATTTATAAGATTTTCATATTATGGGAGTGATTTTAATATATATTCGTATTTAAATTTTAGAAGTAAAGAAGAGATGAATGAAGATCATAATATTATAAAGAATTTTAATGTTTTTTTAAAGGGTAGTGTTTATAAAAAGGAATTGTTTATAATAGCTAAATTAAACAAGGTAGGTGAGTTGTATTATATATCATATTATATTAACAATGATGTTTTAGAAGATATTAAAAAAAATAAGAGAAATTATAGGATAAATGTTCTTATAGAAATGTTAATAAATGATAAACGAGAAAAAATATATAAGGAAAATAATAAAATTTTATCATTGATTTTGAATAGAACATATAATTATGAATTATTTAGTAATGTATTAGAGGAAAATGATGATTTATTAAAAACAGGTATAAAATTATATAATTATCAGATAGATGATATTAATTGGATGAATTGGATTGAAATGAATATTAAAAATGATAGAAATATTATAAAATTTTCTTATTCACCAACATATAATGTATTAAATGATGAATGTTTACTTTATAATTATAGTTTATTTCCAAGTGAATTAATAAATGAAAAATATAAAAATGATGTGACGTTTAGGTATTATGGTGGGAATTTGATATCAGAAATGGGGTTAGGTAAGACGTTAATTATGTTGTATTATATTTTAAAAAAAAATAATAATACATATAATAATTTTGTGGAATATAGTGATAATTGTAATTATTTTTATAAAAGAGGTCAATTAAAGGGTAAAGTATGTAAAAAAAAATGTGAAATAGATAAATTATATTGTAAAGAACATATAAATTCATTATTTGTAGATAAACGTAATATAGTTTTAAGGAATTTATCAGAATTGAATCCATTAGATTGTGTTATAAAAAGAAATAATAGGTTATATATGAGGACAAATAGTACATTGATTATTTGTCCAAATCAATTATGTGATCAGTGGTTACAAGAATATTATAATAAATTTAAAGAGACATATAGAATTGTAATGGTAGTAACATATGATCAATATAGAAACCTTACATTAGCAGATATATTGTTTTCTGATATGATTATAGTATCATATAATTTTTTATTAAATTCTAGATATATTAATTATACGTATAATATAAAAGAAAGTGTGATAGAAGAATTTATGGAGGTAAAAACTGAAGAAAAATTAAAAGAGTTATTATATTCACAAAAGTTTAATATATTTAATTTATTTTATTGGGAAAGAGTTGTATGTGATGAGGTACATGAGATAGAATCAATGTTAAAAGGAAATATATTACATAAATATATTGTATCATTACAAAGTGATTATAAATGGAATATTACAGGTACGCCATTTCCGAATAATTTACAAAGTTTTATAAATTTAATGACATATAATACGAATTATTTACAAAAATGTATGATTAATGATAGTAATAATTATTCTACAGATAATTTAATAAATATGGGGTTTGATGTAGATATAATAGAAAGGAGTAGTATATTATTTAAAAGGGATACAAAACAATCTATAGTGGAAGAATTTTCAGGAAATGAAATTTTGGATTATGTGAAATTATTAAATTTTACAGATCAGGAGAGGTCTATATATGATAGTTATTTAGAGGGTTCGAAAAAAAAATATTCTGATTTTTTGATTCGATTGTGTTGTCATCCTGAGTTATCATTGAATACTAGGGATTTGATAAAAAATTGTAAATCATTGGATGAAATACAAAATGTTATGTTAGATTGGAATAAAAGGTGTTTAGATGAAGAAATAGGTAAAATAAATGTGTATAAAAGTGATATAGAATATTATCAAGGTAAGATAGATGTATATACAGATATTCAAGTGAATGGAGATATTGATATAGAATTATTCAAGACAAAAGTGGCAACATTAAAACGTCAATTAACAATACATAAAAAGAATTATGAAGAATATTCAAGGACATATAATTATCTTAAATCTTGTATAGAATCGTTAATGAATAAAAATGAAACGATTACATGTCCGATTTGTTTAGATGATATAGATGAAGATAATATAACAATTACAAAATGTGGTCATAAATTTTGTTGGGATTGTATATATCAGACACATAATGTTCAATCATCTTCATATAATAATGGGTTAATAAAGTGTCCGAGTTGTAATACATTAATGACGAATAAGGAAATATATTTATTACATGAAAAGAATAATAATGAAATAATTGGAGATTTGGATAAAATTATAAATGATGTTAAATCGACTAAAATAGGGAATATTATATATTTTTTAAAGACATCACTTGAAAAAAATGATAAAGTTATTTTATTTTCTCAATGGGATGAGTTATTACATAAAATTGGTGATATATTAACGAATAATAATATAAATATTGTATATTGTAATGGTAGTGTATATCAAAGAAAGCGAGCAATTAAGAGTTTTTGTAATAATGATGATATAAATGTAATATTGCTTTCATCGAGGAATGCGGCAAGTGGTATTAATTTAACAGTAGCAAATAAAATAATATTATTAGAACCAATATATGGTAGTAAAGAATATCGTTATGATATTGAATCACAGGCTATAGGTAGGGCTGATAGGATTGGTCAGAAAAATGCGATAAAGGTGTATAGATTTATAATAAAAGATACTATAGAACAAGATATTATAAATAATTTTATAGACGATAATAAGATTAAACAATTACAGATTACATAGATATTATAGTTTTATTTATATTTTAATTAAATAAAAAATGATTTATTTATATCAATATAATGAATATAATGAATATAATGAATATTGATATAAAGAAAATTTTACATATAATAAAACAAATAAATGATAATTCATTTATATTAGAAAATGATATACAGATATTAATAGAGAAATGTTATAAATTAAATAATACGTTAAATAATACATATTTTGATAATATTTTATATGAAATAGAATTAAATAGACACGATGAATTTTATATATTTGAAATTGTTGATAAAATAAGATTATTATTAAATAATTTGTAGTTATTTTAAAAATAAAAAATATATATTATATTAAATGTTAAAAACATATCGAGATAATCAAGTACAAACTGAAATAGATATTGGTGATAATATAAATAGAGATTTTAAGACGCATTTAGAATTTGCAGGTCAGACTTATTTAGAACATTTTGTAGATGCAATGAAATATAGTGGTAAATCTTTAAAGGCTAGTTTATGTTTTTTTATTCATGCTTTAATACCTGATACATTTACACAATCTGGGTCACAGTGTATACATGAATTAAGTGAAATAATAAAAGAAAAGTATAAAGTAAGGTTGAGACAATTAAGGTAATTGTATAAAAAAGTGTTTTCTAAATTTTTTCATTTCGTTGTCTTTAATTATATTAGACGTTATAGTTTTAAAACTATTACCTGATAATCGTTGAATAATGTAGTACATTGCATAAACACCACATTCTGAATTTCCATATTGATGTTTAATCTTATTTATTTTGATGTGATATTTATGTTTAAATAATTTTGAAATTTTATTTATAAATTCTTTGATATTTTTATTAGGTTTATCTCCTACAGAATCATAATATTCAATTGTTTTAGATTTATTATCAATTAAAAATGAAACCCAATGACTTCCGGATTGTGTATGATCATCTAAATTGAATATTATACCAATAGTATGGTATTTGTATAAATCTGTCCATTTTACTTTAATTATCTTATAAAAATCGCTAGGAAGTGCGCCGAGAAATTTAAAAGATTTATAGATTTCTTGGTATTGTTGTAAAACGGCATTAATATCTTTTGTATTTAACCATTTATTTAATTGTTTAGTCATTTTAGGTTTAAATGTGAAATATTTAATTTTTTCTCTTAAATTTAAATCGTCTATTTGTTTAATAAAATCTAGATCTATCCAACAACTTTCATATTTACAAATTGGTCTAAGTCTATTGTATATAGATTTCCATAATTGTGATTTAGATTTATTTTCTAAACGTATTTTATTTAAATTAGGACAATTAGATTTTTTACAAGTTTTATTGTGGTCGATATATATATTGAATGCATTGGCTATTTGTTTTAATTCATTTAATGTAAAACAAGTCCAATGGGTTTTAATTTGTATATTTGGAGCACATGTATTTATATCAGCCATATCTATATATATAATTTAAATAAAATTTAATTTAATTTTAATAAAATTGAATTTAAAAATTAGGATTTTATATAAATATAAAAAAATGCCAAATTACAATGAAATTTTTATGACTCAATTTATTCAAACACTAGCTCAGTTATCAGCTGGTGTTCTAACTGCTGTTTTTGCTGTTCCGGTTTATTCGTATTATGTAAAGGGGAATTTAAATGATGAATATAATCAGGAATTAAGTGATATTAATAAAGAAAAATCAAGTAATGTTAATAATGATGATAGATCTACTGTTAATGACACATCTGATACAGAAGTAGATGAAGTAGATGAAGTAGATGAAGAAGAAAATGAACACTAATTATAAATTACAGTAAATTATTTTATTTATAATATATATAATAAAATAATGGATCAAAAAATGATGATAATGTTAATAATTGGAATATGTTGTTGTATTTTAATTAGTATTGGTGGTGGAGTAGGAATTTATTTTGCAACAAAAAAAGAGGAAACTAAAAAAGAAGAAGATACAGAAGAAGATACAGAAGATACAGAAGAGAAAGATACAAAAAAAGATACAAAAAAAGATACAACTACAACTACACCTGCTGCTACAACTACACCTCCTCCTCCATTGGTGTTTAAAAAATCAGTAGAAACTAGCAAGTATGGTGGGCAAGGAGGAAGTCCTGGTGTACTTTTATGTGATCAGGGTGCTTTTATAAGAGAAGTTTATGGTGGTTCTGGTGCTTTAATTGATAGAATTGGTATTAAATGTAGTGATGGGAAAACATTAGGGCCATTAGGTGGTGGTGGTGGTGGACCATTTACTGTAACATCACAGGATGGTTTTGATAAAATGGAAGTAAAATCTGGTAATTTAGTTGACAATATAGCTTTATATTATAAAAATAATAAAATTGGGTCAGCTGGTGGTGGTGGTGGTAGTGGTCCTTATTTACTTGAATGTAAGGGGAAATTGATGGGTTTAAATTTAAGAACTGGTGGATTAGTTGATAATATAGGTGTGATATGCGGAATGGAACAATAAATTAAAATTTCTTATAATTTTATAAAATTACGTTAAAAATTTTGATTTAAAAACAATTATTAATATAGATTTATAAGAAATTATGGATAAAAAAGTAGCATTGATTTTTGGTATAACAGGTCAAGATGGAAGTTTTTTAGCTGAATTATTATTAGAAAAAGGATATATTGTACATGGTGTTATTAGACGTTCTGCAACGTTTAATACTCAAAATATTGATCATATTTTTGATAAACTTTATTTACATCATGGTGATATTACAGATAGTATGAATGTTTTTAATATTATATCAAAAGTTAGACCATGCGAAATTTATAATCTTTCTGCTATGTCACATGTGAAAGTGAGTCATGATCTTGAGAATTATACTTTTCAGACAAATACATTAGGTGTTCTTAATATTTTACAAAGTGTTCGTTCTTTAGGTATGGAAAAAACTTGTAAAATATATCAGGCTTCTACGAGTGAAATTTATGGTAATATTACGGATGGAAGTTTTAAATTAAATGAGGAATCACCTCAAAATCCATGTTCTGTGTATGCTATATCAAAATATGCGTCTCAACAATTATGTAATATGTATCGTGATGCGTATGGGATGTTTGTTGTGAATAGTTTACTTTTCAATCACGAAGGGCCAAGGCGTGGTCATACATTTGTAACGCAAAAAATTGCAGATTATGTTGCTAAATATGTAGTTTCAAAAGATAAGGAAGATTTGAGACCATTGCAATTGGGTAATTTAAATGCTAGACGTGATTGGGGTTCAGCGAAATGTTATATGGAAGCGGTGTATAAAATGTTACAACAAGATAAACCTGAAAATTTTGTTATTGCTACAGGAGAAACACATTCTGTTCGTGAATTTGTAGAATTAGCATTTGGTGAAATAGGTATTGATGTTGAATGGCGAGGAGAAGGAGTTGATGAAGTTGGTGTTAAAAAAGGAACTAATGAAATTTTAGTTCAAGTTAATTCGAAATATTATCGTGATATTGATATAGAATGTTTAATAGGGGATGCTAGTAAAGCAAAAAGTGTTTTAGGTTGGTCATATGATTTAAAGTTTAAAGATTTAGTGAAACAAATGGTATTAGCTGCTAAAAATAGGTTAATTCGTTAAATAATTTTTTTTTAATACTCGATTAATAATAATGGATGATATAAAATGTGTTTGTTGTAATAGTGTGATGGATTATTTTTTAATATTATCAGAAACGAATATTATAAATGTTTGTAATAATTGTTTTCATTTGCAGAAATCGGAAGGGTGTGATAATGATTATAGAAAATTGGTACATTATGATGAAGTGAAATTTATGAAATTTATATTCAAGACTATTAATAAATATAAAAAAGAATATAATGGTGATATTAAGATGAATATTTTAAATATTAATGATAATGATACAAATTTGTTGGATACATTGTTAACAAATGTGATGAATAATATAGAGATACCAAAGACATATATAAAAACGGTATCTTTATCGTTAAATTTTAAGCCTAGTTATTTTTCTAAACATAAATGTTATAGAGATATATTATGTGAGCGTAGTATTGAATATTTAAAGAGTGATTATAATTCGTTTGATATAATAATTCTTAATACAACATTATTAACAAGTGATAATCCGAATAAAATTTTAACAATGTGCAAGGATTTATGTGATTTAAATACAAATATATTTGTGATAAATTATCATTCGATGAATCCGATAGATTATTTAACTGTAGATAGATTTGCAAAAAATTTATTTACTACAAATTCTTTAAAACGTTTATGTACGAATAATGGGTTTGAATTAGATGATGTACAGACTGATAATAATTATGTATATTATAAGATAAGTGTTGGTAAACGTGATAAAGTTTCGCAAAATATAGTTTCATTATTGTATGATGAAATGAATGATAATATATTTGATATTGAAAGATATTATAGGATTAATAGGGAATGGTATAATGGATTACATGAAACTAATAAAATATTAGAAAGATATATATTAAATAAATATGAGATTATATATATATCACGATGTAAGTGTTGTATAGGGGATAATTTTATAAATAGTAATAGTAAAATTAAGTATAAAATTAATGATTTAACAAAATTAAGAGAAATTATAATAAAGAATAAAGATTATGTATTTATTATATTTAATTTAAATGAAATTGATTTAAAAGAATATTTATCGAAAATAATGGTGAATGATGTAAAATATTTAATATATGATATAAAAAATTTAATAACACATCCTATTTAGGTTTAAAATAGATATTTTAATTCGGATTAAAATATATATGAAATTACCGGTGGAAATATGGTTTGTTATATTGAAAGATGTATCATTGATAGATTTAAGTAAATTAATGTGTGTGAATCGTTATTTTTATAAGTTAATTAGTAGTAATAAATGGAGGTTTATAGATAATTTAAGTGGTAAATTGTGTAATTTAATTCCGAAAAATGAGGAGACATTTATAAATTTTAAATTAGTTATAGATTGGATTGGTATGATATTAGAAAATAAATCGAATAAAAATTATATTCCTGATTATGTAATAGAGTGGATTAATGATAGGGAAATATTAAAAACGATGTGTATTTATCAAACGTTTTCAGAAAAGACTATTAGACGAGTATTTAGTAAGATAAATTGGAAAATGTTATTACTTTATCAAAAAAAAATACCATTAGATTTAATTTATTATATAGTTGAAAATTATGATGTATCACAAGAAGATTGGAATTTGATTTGGTTAAATGAAAAATTAGATTTAAATTTTATTAGCAAGTATATAGGTAATGTTAAATGGCACGTGGTATCTTCAAATAAAGAAATAATATCTATTGATTTAATAAGGGTTTATGGTGATAGATTAATATTACAAGAATTAACAAAGCATGGTATAAATGAGGAAATTATTACACATTATTTATCAAAAATGGATATGATATGTTGGACGAATGTGTCACAATTTACAAAGTTATCAATGGAATTTATAAGGCGACATATAGATAAATTAAATTTACAATTTATATTAAATTATCAAACGATAGATGAATGTTTTTTAGAGAGTTTAATAGAAAATGTTAGTGATTTTGATAAACCGATGTTTTTTCAATCTATAGGGTTAAATCAAAAGTTATCCTACAATTTTATATTAAAATACAAGGATGATTTATATATAAAACATTTAATTAGAAATAAAAAGGTATTAAGAAATGATATATTTATGATTTATGTTTAATTTAGATTTAAAAATAATTTTCATTATATATATATTAATGAAAATTTTAGTAACAGGAGGATATGGGTTGGTAGGCAAATCTTTTCAGAAAGTTGTTAAAAACTGTGGTAATGTAGAAGATCAATTCTTTTTTTTATCAAGACAGGATTGTGATTTAAGAAATATGGAGGATGTTTATAATACATTTGAGAAGATTGGACCAGATGTAGTAATTCATTTAGCTAGTTATGTAGGAGGTGTATATGAAAATATGTTGAATAATTATAATTATTTGTTAGATAATACTAGGTTAAACTTAAATGTAGTTGACGCATGTAATAAATTTGGGGTTAAACGGTTAATTAATATTTTATCTACGTGTATATTTCCAGATAAGGGTATAGTTTATCCGTTAACAAGTGATCAATTACATAATGGGTTACCTCATAATTCTAATATAGGATATGCTTATTCAAAAAGAATTTTACATTTAACATCGGAGTTATTAACAAAGAAGTGTAATGATTTTCAGGTAATAAATTTAACACCAACTAATTTATATGGTTGTAATGATAATTATAATTTAGAGTCTTCACATGTAATACCTGGATTAATACATAAAACATATAATTGTAAAAAGGAAAATATTGCATTGAAAATTAATGGGTCAGGAAAAGCTGTAAGACAATTTGTATATGTAGATGATTTATGTAGAATTATTTATAGATTTATTTATTTAGAAGTTTTAGATAAAAATGTATCGGTTATAGTTAGTCCACCACAAGAGGATGAGATATCTATAAGTGAATTGGTGAAAAAAATATGTAAATGTTTTGATTATTATAATTATTATTATGATACTAATTTTTCAGATGGACAATTAAAAAAAACAGCAAGTTGTGATGAATTATTGAGGTATTTACCTGATTTTAAATTTACGTCATTGGATATTGGATTAAAAGAAACAGTAGAATTTTTTGTTAGAAATTACGATTTTGTTAGAAAATGAAATTTTATTTTTTTAAAAAAAAGTCATGTAATTGCAAGGTAAATATGTATTGTTTTTAATATACTCTAAAATAAGATTTACAGTTTGTATTAATTGTGGGTTAGAATGTCCTAGACCAATAGTACAATGATATGTTAAACTATATTTTTTTATATTATTTATTCTTAGTGATTTATAATCTATATTTAAAGGGATAATTCCGTTGTATTTTAAATTTTTATTATATATTATTTGGGTGGAATATTCTGTATATGTATTTAATAATATGTTTTTGTTTGTTTTTTTATGATTATCTAGATTGATAAAAAATGATAAAATGGTGTATCGAATGTCATTGTTATTATATAATAAAAATTTTTTTATATCGTTTATTTCGTTGGGTTTATGAGAAATACAGAAAACGATATAATGTGAGTGTGTTTTATAAAAGATCATTTTAAATTCAGAATACATAAATGATAGATAAAAATCTTCAAAATTATGAAATTTAATATGAAAAATGATAATATCATTGGAAACAAAAAACCAAGTGTTGGTGGTTTGTTCTTTTAGTATACTAAAATTATTTTGTGTGTTTTGTTTGATTGGAAAAATTCGTAATAGATGTTTGTAATTTTGTTCGAAACAATATAAATAAAAGTTTAAAAGGTCTAAATGGAAAATGTTTTCATTAGTTTTGTCTATTTCAAATGATCTATATGTATCTTTAAAAAATTTAATTAAATCTGATTTTAATATTTGAACAAATTTGTCGGGTAATCGTGTAGAGTTTTTAAGACCGTAATAATTAATCATAGTTAATATTAGAATATATTAAAATAAATTGAATTTAAAAACGGATTTTTAATATTAAATGGATTTAAGTTATATATTTAGTTTATTATCATTGATTTTTTATAGTATAGTGTATATACCACAATTTGTGTTGATATATAAAAATAGATCGTCGAAAGGTATTTCGATTTGGATGTTGATTTTATGGACTCAAGCTGATGCGTTAAGTTTATTTGGGACAATATTATTACATTTACCAATTACGTTTGGATTTATGAGTTGGTATCATTTTTTAATAGGTGTAATATTGATTTGTTTTGTATTATTTTATGGAGAGCAATTTCGTAAGTTGGAAATTTATTTTTCTGTTATATTTATTATAATAAATATTTTAACAGGTATTTTGTTAATTATTTTTATAAAAACGTCATATGATTTAGTAGGTATGTGTATTTCATGGATAACAATGTTTTTGTATATAATTGGTAGATTTCCTCAAATTTATGAAAATTACAAAACAAAAACAACTGAGGGATTATCATTATTAATGTATATTTTTACGATTTTAGGAAATATATTTTATATAGGTGTAATATTTTCTACTTTTGAATATTTTGATAAAAATATTCCTTGGTTAATTTCATCTATACTTTCTATTTTATTAGATATTATTATTATTTCTCAGCATTATTATTATAAAAAAATAAATGAAAAACTCAATAAAAAAAATAATATATTAAATATTGAAACGCATGAGCGCGTTTAATTTTATTTTATAAAAAGAGATTTTATTTATAAAATAAAAATATATATATATTGTATAATAAATGTCTGAATATAACGAAAATGCGTATTATTATAAACAACAAGTTGTTATTAGGGATACAACTGGAGCTGGTTCTACAAGTGGTGGTTTAGTTGTATTAGGTGGTATATCTGGTAAGGATACATATGTTACTGGTCACGTTTCAGTTAATAATGTTAAAATTACACCTAATAAAAATGATATAATTTTTGAACAACAAGCAACGCTTAGCAGAACTGAAGTTTTTACTGATGTTACAGATTTTTATTTTGATAATTCTATTGCAAATTCTTTTAAGGCTACAATAAATGTTACTGTTAGTGCAGGAATTTCTAAATATGCTTTATGGGAAATAAATGGTGTATACAAACCAGCAGGATGGGTTATTACATCATCTTTTGCTGGAGATCAAACTGGTATTAATTTTAAAATAGTTGATTCAAGTGGACGTGGTCAAATTCAATATACTAATTCTAATGTTGAAGGTACAACTACAACAATTAGATATAGAGCTACTACTACAGCGCCTCCAGGTAGTACACCATTAGGTGATGGAACTAATATTATTAACAATACTAGTGGACCTTATATAGCAAATAGACTTTTATATTCAAATTCAACAGATACTATTGCAAATACAGATATAGTATATGATAGTAATGTTTTTACAATTGGTGGTACATCGAGGATTTTAGCTCAAAATGCAAATAGTTTTACCAATTTTTCAAATGGAGGAGGAATTACAAGTATGGGTGATGCGTCTGTTGCTAAAAAATTTATAGTTGGTGAAAAAGTTGGTATTGTTACAACAGCTCCACAATTTCAGTTAGATGTAGCAGGAGATATTAATTTTACAGGAAATTTTTACAAAAATGGAAGTTTATATAGTGGGTCATCAATTTGGGATACTAATGCAAATAGTGAAATATATACTGAACAAAATTTAGGTATAGGAACTTCTGATCCAACTTATAAATTAGATGTTTCTGGTGGAATAAGAATAACTGAAGCTATTACTGCTGGTGCATTACATGTAACAAATGAACTTGCTACAAATATATCATCAAGTACACTTAATTTAACGACAGGATTAACAACTAGTTCTGCTGAAATTACAAATGCAAATGTTACTACTTCAACAATTGCTACTTTATTAAATACAAACATTATTTCAACAAATATTAGTTCCGCAACACTTAAGCTTTCAGATTCAATTACTACTTCTAATTTATACGCAACTAATTCTAATATTGCAACTGGAACAATAGCAACTTTATTAAATACTAATGCTGTTTCAACGAATGTAAGTAGTGGTACATTAAATTTATCAACTGGGTTAACATCTGGAACTGCTAAAATTACAGATATTTCTAATACAAATGCATCTATTGGTACTTTAAATGTAACTGCTTTGACAGCAGGAAATATTAATTTTACAGGAACTTTATATGAAAATGGAACACCTTATGTAAATTCACAATGGACAACTGGTACAGGTGGTAATTTATCTTATACAAATGGAAACGTTGGTATTAATACAACGGCCCCAGAAGCAACGTTGGATGTTAGAGGGACAGTCAATGTGTCATCTGGATTAACAGCTGCAAATTTAAATGTAAGTGGAGCAACAGTTGTTGGTGGTATTACAACTGGAACAGTGACGGCATCAACTATTAATTCTAGCCTTGTAGCAGCAAGTACTATTACAGGTGGAAATTTAAGTTTATCAGGTGATCTTTTTGTAGCAGGTAGTTTAACTGCTGTAAATATTACAACAACCAATTTAATGGATACAAATATAACTGCAGGAGTTGCTAAAATTACAGATGCCAACATTACAACTGCAACTATCGCTACATTATTAAATACTAATGCTGTTTCAACAAATATAAGTAGTGCTACGTTAAATTTATCAACTGGTATTACATCAGCTTCTGCACAAATTACAAACCAAAGATCAACAAATGTTAGTGCTGCTACACTAAATCTTTCTACAGGAATAACAAGTAATAGTGCTCAAATTACTAATCTTAATGTTACAACCTCAACAATCTCTACTTTATTAAATACTAATCAAATTTCTACAAATATTTCTAGTGCTACGCTTAATTTGTCAACTGGTCTTACGTCTTCAAGTTTACAATCTACAAATGCTAATGTTACAACAGCAACGGTTGCTACTTTGTTAAATACTAATCAAACGTCTACAAATGTGAGTAGTGGAACACTAAACGTTTCAACTGGAGTAACTACAGCTAGTTTACAAGCAACTAATGCTAATGTCACAACCTCAACAATTGCTACACTTAGAAATACTAATGCGGTTGCTACAAATATAAGTTCTGCTACATTAAGCCTTTCAACTGGACTTACTTCAGCTAGTGCAGAAATTACAAATGCTGTTGTTACAAATGTTACATCAACAAATGTTGTTGCAACTAATTCATCTCTAGGAACAATTAATGCTTCTGGTGCAACTATGGGTGGATCTTTAGTTCCATCTACTAATATAACTTATGACTTGGGTTCTTCTAGTTTAAGATGGAGAGATCTTTATTTATCTGGAAATACTATTCATTTAGGTGAAAAACAATTGACATTAAGTGGAGATGCATTTACAATAGAAAAAATTAATTTGACGTCTACTGATGATACTACTTCATCTACATCTGGTGCCTTTGTTGTAAATGGTGGTATTGGTATTTCTAAAAGTTTAAATGTAAACGGAACTGTTTCTTCATCATTAGTTTCATCTACAAACATTACTTCAACTAATGTTACAGTTTCCAGTCTTCAAGTTACAAATGAAAATGTTACAAATTCAACTATCTCTACAGCACGTGTAACAGCTAGTTTATTAGCTACAGGAACATCAAATACTATAGGAAATATTTTTACAAATAATAATAATCTAGGTATTGGTGTAGTTAATCCTAGTTTACGTTTAGAAGTAAGTGGTCGTGGTGTGATGAAAAATGCAGGAACCGGAACTAGCGGTGCGCTTTATTTAGATGACACTAATAAAGGTATACAATATTCTGGTAACAATGGATCGGTTAATAGTTATTTTTT
>Ga0075473_10000133_pt1 | contig 28482 bp, 25 predicted proteins | sample DEB19_08_DNA_FD_76340 | JGI IMG/M metagenome (GOLD analysis project Ga0075473, IMG submission 76340) | Aqueous microbial communities from the Delaware River and Bay under freshwater to marine salinity gradient to study organic matter... | ecosystem: Environmental > Aquatic > Marine > Coastal ... | reverse complement strand
AAGATGCTTACCGTGGGCAGTATGAATCCAAAGGTCAATTCACCGAACAATTTGTGAATGACTGTTATTGTGTGGATCTTCCTGCTTTTCTTGTGATTGACTGGGAAGAGAGTTTCGATTCTCTTGATTTTGTCTTCACTGACAATGGTTATGTGTTTGATACTTGTTTTTAATTATGCTTCTGAAACTAACTGACATTAACTGCTTTTAATTATGCTTCTGAAACTAACTGACATTGAGTTTGATTTTGAAGATTCATCTGGGGAACTTCCTTATGATGAACAGGTCGCAGTTGCTAAATCTGTGATTGGAGAAGTCTTTGAGGTTGAAGATGAAGATGAACTTGCTGATTTGATTTCCGACCAAACTGGTTGGTGTGTAAAATCATTGGATTATCTTGTAATTATTGAATCTCATTGAAATGTCTGATTTTAACCGTCAAGAACTTGTTGAAGCATACATTGACCGTGTGCTTGATAATATGAGCACCAAAGATTTGATTCGGATTGTTGGGGACCAACTGGAAGAGAATCTCTCTACTTACAGTGATGAAGAACTACTCACTGAGGTTGAGGGATACTATCCTGAACTCCTCGGTCTAGAGGAATCTGCCTGAGTCCAATGATACCCTGTGCCACTTGTTCTAGTGGCACAGTAAATGAGCACGGTGCCCAAAACGTGCTATATTAAGAGGGTGGAAGGGACCACCCCACCCACACTGTTCACCTTAACTTTATTTTATCATGACTGCTGTTGCTACTCTGCCCCGTGATGTGATGGTTGGTATGCTCCGCAAGGGAGAAACTGGCAATGACATTCTGAACATTCTGAATGTCATTGTTCCTGACAATGATGAGGTTGCAGATGCCCACGATGTTGAGTTCAATCGTGAGCAAGCATGTGAGGATCTCGGTATTGCTGATTGCCCCGAGAATGATGATGAGATTGCACGATACATGGAATCTGCTGCAGTCTGAGTTTAATTTTGGGGGGAGATTTATTCTCCCCTCTGTGGAATAGTTCTTTACCCTTGATTCCAATGTTTGTTATCTGTCCCGCATCTTTTGATCTGATTGAGGCAGAATGGTTTGATGATCTGTATGATGCAAAAGAGGATGCACTAGATTGGAGTGTTGAACTCTCTGGTGAAAATGTGATTGTGTATGAAGCACAAGAAGATGAAGATGGTTCATATGACTTTAATAAACTCTGCTCCATCTGTGCCTGAGTCTAGTGTGAGACTGTGCCAGTTGTAGCACTGTCCACTATACCCCCCAAACGACCCCCTGCCCTGCTATACTGAACGGAGTTCAGACAAACGCAATGGATCGCACTCAAGTTCTTGCTAAGATTCAGTCCATTCTGAAACTGCAAGAGAATACTACATTTGACGGTGAGGCATCTGCTGCTGCCGCAATGATTGATAAACTGTGCAAGCAGTATGGTATCACTATCAATGAAGCAACTGAAACTCAAGTTCTTGATGAAGAGTTTCTGTCATTCAAGAGAGTTAATACTGCTCTCACTCTTCTGCTCAATGCGATTACATCTTTTTATGATGCAAAAGCATATCTGAAGAATGGTGATACTAAGTCTCTTCAGGTGATTGGTAGTGAAGCACAACAAATCCAAGTGCGACTCTATTATGATTATCTGGTGCAAGTGATGGAGAAAGAAGCAGATGTTGCACATCAAGCAGAGAAAGTTCTTGCTTCTTTGACTGGTGCTACTGTTTCCCGCAGTTTCAAGATTAACTTCCGCAAAGCATTTGCTGATAAAGTTGCTCTGCGTCTGCGTGAAATGAAAGAAGCAGAAGGTCGAGTTCATGATGATGCAGAGGCAGTGAATAACAAACTGTCTGCAATGCGATTTGGACGTGCCAAGAAGATGAATGGTGCGAGTGGTGCTGGTGCCTATGCTGGTTCTAATGTTGGTGCTGGTGTTTCACTTAACCGTCAAGCAAGTGGTTCTGTGACTAAACAACTTTGCGGAGTTTGATGATGCAATTCCAAATTACTGATATTCGATTTGATTGTTCTCTTGATTGTGAGGATGATTGGGATGAATCCGATCAAATTGCAACTGAAGAGAAACTTGCTGAAGAATATATTGGTCAAATCTGGGAGGCAGATGATGAAGATGATTTGATTGAAGAGATTACCTGTGCGACAGGTTGGTGTATTCTTAGCATTGATTACCGTATTATTCTGAACTGAACGAAAATGAAACTGACGATTAACGAGTGCAAAGTGATGTGGGTTGTTGGTGCTGCCGAACGACTTGCAACTCTTGGTCTACTTTCACCTGATGTGCCACTGAAACTTTCTGCTGAGTCAATAGATTATTTTATTGAAATTGACGAGCATCGAGATATTCTTTTTTCCAGTGATTTTGAGATTGCACAAATCTTCAAGGCAATCGCAAACTCCGAGAATGACTATGAAGTGAGTGATGAAGATACCAAGAATGTAATTGATTTGATTCTTGAGTATAAGAACAATCGCACTGAGATTGTGAAATACGCATTGTCTCATCAGACTGTGTGAGTCCAATGATACGGTGTGCCACTTGTACTGGTGGCACACTAAAAGAGCACGAGGGCACCTGAGGTGGTAGACTGAACGAAGTTCAGGGATGAGAAATGACTACTTTCACCGTCAACAAAAAGGGTCAAGAAATCAACTTCGAGAGCAAGTTTGATACTCTCTCGGATGCAAAATCTTATCTGTCGTACAATGTGAAGTTCAATACTTTTGTGAATGATCTGCTTGCGAAAAAGAATCTGACTGTTTCGCAAGAATCCTGGATTCATTATCTTGCAACTCAGGATCTGATTGATTCTGAAACTCCTGTTGTATTTGGTCCTTACAAGCAACTGGTGAACAAGATGTATGATGCTGGTGCATATCGCGCAACGAAGTTTCAAGTGCGACTGCCTGGTATTACTCTTTCCACGGTGAATAAAGGTGCAAACATTGGTTGTGTTTATGTGTATGAGAACAATCAATATGTTGCAAAGATTACTGCAACTGGTGATCTGATTGGTAATGTTTCCGAAGATGTTAAGAATCTTCTGGAAGATGCCAATGATAATCTTCTGCAACTTGCAAAGATTTATGGTCACGAGACTGGCACTTGTTCGATTTGTGCTCGCACACTGAATGATCCTCTCTCTGTGCAGATGGGAATTGGTCCTGTTTGTGCAAAACGTCTCGGTTGAGTTCTTTATTCCCTTTACCAGCTAAAACAATGTTCGATCAACTTACTTTTCAACCGCATAATCTTCCTGGTGCAGTTCATGGTACATATAAGTTCAGCAATGGTTGGGAGATTTCTGTAGTTTCTGGACCTGCAGGATGTGGTTTATATGGTAATCTTGCAGATGAAACATATGAGGTTGCAATCATTCGACCGAATAATCATATGACTGATGATGTAAGTGGATGGAATACTAAACAAGAAGTAAGTGCGATGATGTGGGTGCTATCTCAACTCTGAGGAACATGACTGAAGTTCTAAGTTTCATGAATACATTATCCGATGAAGATTTGTATAATGAAGAGCAACTGTTGCGTAAGTTTCTTCATCTATCTCATGTTGAGTCGCACACCCCATGTGCCACCTGTAGCACTGGCACAGTAAATGAGCACAGACCCCAAAGTGTGGTATTATTAAAGGGTGGAGGGAGCAGGGGTGCCTGTCCCACCTAAGTCCAATTCTTCATTTGATTAAGATGACTGCTGCTCAACGAATGGAAAAGCAATTCTTTATTGAGTTCATTCGACTTATTGATGAAGTGCAGGGTAAGTCTAAACTTCCTTCACAGATTCATTCTTCTCGTAAATCTGCTTGGGTAAAGCAAACACAAAATCCCAAGCAAAAGAAAGATGCACTGTCCCGAGTTTGAGTTCTAAAATGCGAATTGCACTTTTGTTTGCTACAGTGTTCTTTGGTATTTCATTGACAGCAAATGCACTTGCAACTGTGAATGAGTATCAAGAAAAAAGAGCAGAACAATTCTGTCAAGTTCAACCTGATTTTTGTAAATGACTCTCACTCACACACAACTCGATAAGATTATTGAAATCTATGCTACGGCACTTGTTGATAGTATGGATGAAAAGATGCTTGAGAACTTTGTGTATGAAACGATTGTAGAAAATATGTCTCATTCAAGTGAAGAGGATATTCTGAATGAACTCTATGCTTATTATGATGAAGAGGATGCTGATAGAATTGTAGAGTCTGTTTCTTCTCTCTGACCTGTCCCGCATAAAAACAAATGCTGATTAAAACTGTTTTCGACATTGAGACTAAGCAACCTGTTTATGCAGTTTGCAATTCCAATCATCGGTGCGGTTATGTCATCTATTCAATGACAAAAGCAATTCAAGCAGCACAATGTAAGGATTTCGATCAAGTTCAACAACTCTTCTCCAAATGACTAACACTTTTCAAACCGATCTGACCGAAACTTCTTATAATGGTTGGACGAATTATGAAACCTGGAATGTTGCTCTCTGGATCAACAATGATGAAGGTTTGTATAATCTTGCCCGTCAGTGTGGTGATTATCAAACCTTCGTAAATGAGATCGGTGTTGGATACTCTACTCCTGATGGTGTTAAGTATGCTGACCCCAAAGTAAATGCGGTCGAAATCAATAGTGATGTGTTCGACTTCTAATTCACACAAATGAAAGAAATTACTTACAAGTTTACTCCTGATGAACTTGATGTTCTACAAGAATTGATTGAATTTCATTCTGGTGCTGAATTACCAGAACATATCAATCAAGATGCTTATGATTCTCTCTTTGATAAAGTGATGTCTAATTAAAATGAAGAAAAAAGAAATGTGCCAATTACTATCTAATGCAAAAGATGGTAATGAACTCATCAACATTCTAAATGCAATCTTTATCTCGAAAAACAAATGAAAACAACAGTTAAAGATATTATTCAACAACTTGAAAAACTGAATCCTAATGATGCAGTCTTTTTCACTCTTTATACAAAGGAAGATGTAAAAGTATTTGAACATTATGATCCAGTATCAAATGAAATTGTTTATCCATATAATGATGAACTAGCAGAACAAGTTCTATCTAATCTAGATTGTTATGATATAATCTATGAAACTGTTTATAAGTGTATGAATGATGAAATCTCTTATCAAGTAGATAAACTCTATAAACAAGAAAACATTACTCTTGAACCTGCTTCTTACTAATACACAATGAAAGAAACATTTGTAAGGTTGAATGAAGATCAAATGAATCTCATTCTCTATTGCATAGAACAACAATCGTATGAACTCGATAGTAATGAATACACACTATGCGAAGGTATCATTGACTCTTTCAATCATGCTATTACTGAACTTAATGTGAAATAGGTTAATATTAAGTTAATAAAAAAATGTATTAAAAAACATAGTTAAGTGTTTTGTAATGCTGACATTTATATTATGATAATGTTATATGATTGTCTCTCTATTCTCTCTAAACCCTTCTAATTAACTACTCTAAAGACTTATAAATGCCTCTAGTTATTAACTCTAAAGACTTATAAATGCCTCTAGTTCTTGTTGTATAAGACCGCATTATAACATAAGAATCAAAAAAAGTCAAGACCTATAAGTCACTTCCGGAACTGGCACAATGCAACTTGACAAGGACTGCGAGAACTTATACACTAGGGGAAAGTGATGAGTTTTCCACAGGCAAGTGTTAAAAGTTTTCCACAGGTTGATAAGAGAATGTAGTGTTTGCAAGGGTTTATAAGAATTGCCCTGTGGAAAAAGTCTTATAGTTTTCCACAGGTTTATGAGATTCTGTGGAAAACTCGTGATGTATTAGAACTCGTTATCCTATGAGTTCGTTATATGATGATCTGCCGATATTGTTCGTCCTTATCTGCAGCATATTATAATACTTCGTTCTGTGAGTATGATACTACTTTGTTCGTGTATTATTCTTATATTATAATACTGTTATATCTAATACACTTACACACTTGTAGTTCTTATCGTTCTATGCTATACTATTCGTTGTATACAGGTGTTCGGTGTAACCTATGCTTAAACCTTACGATTACATGACCTGGTATACACTTTTCTATTCTTATCTGACAGTGTTGTGTAATTCTCATACATAAGCACCCGTCGTGATACCATACCCCCCATACAGTTTACTATTCCGTCCTGACAGTGATGTTTAATTCTTATACATGTGCCCCTTCGTTATAGCATACCCTCCATATAGTTTGTTATAAGAATACAACAGTCTAGTATATTAACTATTCGTGGTTGTTCGTTATTCTTATAAAACAGGACAGTATATAAAGAATAGACAGTTATTCTTATTTGTTTCTTATTCTTATAGTAAACCGATGCCCCCCCGATATAAAAATCAAAGGAACCCCTAACCTACAAAACTTTGAAAACGACCGAGATTTTATGATTGATATAAAAAAATTTTGCCTCAAAAAAAATTCGGCATAGGGTCGATTTAGAAATGGGTCAAAGATAATAAGAAAAAATACTATATAAGTTTTAATAAGCAGGGAGGGGGGCAAATGAAATTAGAGTTTGACGAATATGAGGTTGATTTATTAATTGAGAGTATTCAGCATAGGATAGATTCGGACAAAACGATAGTCACTAAAGATTCAATTCGAGCAGATTTAGAGGATTTAATTCGAAAGTTAGAGGATAATGAATACTTATGATGTAACTGTGAAGGGGATCAAGATATTTGAAAACATTTCCCAGGAGGAATTACAGAAGAATCTGATACAGGTCAGAGGACTTGTATGGACGAGTGGGGGGAGTGATCAAGACATTGAAGTGGTTGCGATAAATGAAGTGAGATGATAGAATGTGACAGTAAAAACCAGTGTAAATAAAGAAGCAGATTGAATTTCTGTGATGTTATTGAATTCATTTTAGGAGAATTTGAAAAAGATGGCAAAAGGGTTTACAGTTAAAGCAAAGACACCACCATCAACCGAGAAGGGGGATGACTTTGATATGATGCAAGCAAGGGAAATGATTCGGGGGAAGACAGTAGTTTTCTGTTTACCTGGAAGAGGATGTTCTTACATTTTCCTGAAAGCATTTGTCCAATTATGTTTTGATTTAGTTCAAGCAGGTGCAAGTATTCAAATTTCGCAAGACTATAGTTCTATGGTTAACTTTGCGAGATGTAAGTGTTTAGGTGCGAATGTTCTCAGGGGTCCGAGTCAGAAACCCTGGGATGGCAAATTAGATTATGATTATCAACTTTGGATTGATAGTGATATTGTATTTGATTCGGAGAAGTTCTATCGTCTTGTGTCTATGGACAAGGACATTGCCGCAGGTTGGTATTGTACCGAAGACGGGCAAACGACTTCCGTTGCTCACTGGTTAGACGAAGAGGATTTCCGAGGAAATGGTGGAGTGATGAATCACGAGACTCTTGAGAGTATGTCAAAACGTCGCAAACCGTTTACAGTTGATTACACTGGATTTGGATGGGTTTTAATTAAGAAGGGAGTGTTTGAGAATCTTGAATATCCTTGGTTTGCTCCAAAGATGCAAGTCTTTGAGTCTGGTGAAGTTCAAGATATGTGTGGAGAGGATGTTTCATTCTGTCTAGACGCAAAAGACAAGGGATTTGAGATTTGGTGTGATCCTCGCATTCGTGTGGGACATGAAAAGACTCGTATCATTTGAAAAAACCGTTTAAAAAAACCGTTAAGTAATTTATTAGGAGATTTATACAATGGCAGTAAAGAAAAGTGGGAAAGGTGGAGTTAAAGTTGAAGCAAAACCGAAGAAAACCATTCAAGGTTGCGGTAGAAATACTAAATATAGTGCGACCAGTCGTAATAAGGCAGGAAAACGGTACAGAGGACAAGGAAGGTAATCATGTACTACCTAGATGTTCATGATGAGTGGAGTGCAATTCATCATGATGATCTATGGATTTACAATAAATTACAGTTAAGTCGGGTTTTAGGGTATACTTGTGGTCCAATTGGATCAAAAGTTCCTAAACCCGACTTTTATATTGTTCGACCAGCAATTAATTTTCTTGGAATGGGTCGTTTTGCAGAGATTTTATGGATTGAAGACAGCACTGAACACTTCCATCCATCTAATTTTTGGTGCGAAGTGTTCAAAGGAGAGCATTTAAGTGTTGATTTTTACCAAAAAGAGTCAAAATTGGTCGTGAGAGGAACAAAATCGGACACTGACCCTCTTTATAAGTGGCAAAAATGGGAAAAAATTGATAGGAAAGTCGAATTTCCTCCGATTTTGTCCCGTTTATCAGGAAATTATGATTGGATTAACTGCGAATTCATCGATGGAAACCTAATTGAGGTTCATGTAAGGCAAAATCCAGACTTCAGATACGAAAATGAGGTTGCAATTCCAATTTGGGAAGACGAAAATCAAAATAATCTAAAAAATTTTAATTATATTGAAGATTCTGACTATAAAAGACGAGGTTTTTATATAAAATAAATATTTTCTGTGCTATTTGGGAGTTTATGCTAATTGGAAAAGTTTTTAATGGGAAATCACCTTCTTTTGGAAGTCTATAAGGTTGATTTTTCTCTTTTAAATGACGCAGAATCACTGAAGAACGCAATGTTGGACGGCATTGAACGGGCAGGTATGACCGTCTTAAACACGTTTCACCATTGTTTCTACCCTCAAGGGTGCACGATCGTAATAGCACTCTCTGAGAGTCATGTATCGTGCCATACGTGGCCTGAAAATGGGTGTGTTGCAATTGATGTTTATACATGTGGACCAGGAAATCCAAAATTAATTGCACTTGAATTGTTAAAATACTTAAACTCAGATGAATATAATCTAAGATATCTTTTCCGTTGATTAAATAATTAAGGAGATAGGAACCTCCCTCATAAAAGTTCTGTTTTAATTTTAAAACAGGAGTTACCAATGGCACTTTTTCCCGTTGATAGAGATCAAGATTATATGCATGAAATGTGGGGAACTAATAAGTTAGTTACAGATTACACTTTAACTAAAGAAAAAAGAATTCTTCAGGAAGTCATGAATGATCGTGCACCAAGACATGATTTTGAAAAACAAAATGATATTCACAAGAAGATTCGTAACGATGAAGACTACGATGATTGGAATTACGGGACTGAACCAATTTACGGAAAAACCCAATGAAAACTATTATAGATATATTAAATGTAAATCATTTCTTTAATGGCACTAAGGATCTCTAGAAAATTTAAAGACATTAGTTTGTCTTTTTCAAGACATCCCATAACGAACGATTTAATTGCCCTAAACAATGAGGATGCAATTAAAAGGTCTGTGATAAACTTGGTTCGAACTCGTGTCGGTGAAAGATTTTTTAATACTTTAATTGGATCCTCAGTTGAACAATCTTTATTTGAATTGCAAGACCCAGGATCTAAAGTTTTTTTAGAAACTGAAATTGAAACACTATTAAACAACTTCGAACCAAGAATTAGATTGAATAATATTTCAGTAGATTTTCCAAAAGATACAAATGATTTATTAGTTAGAATAGAATATGATATTGTCGGACAAGCATTTCCATCACAAAATATAGAGTTTCTCTTATTACCATCTAGAGTATAATGTCACTCAATCAATTTACCAATTTAGATTTTAATGATCTAAGGTCTCAAATAAAAGATTATTTGAGAGCAAATAGTAGTTTTACGGATTTTGATTTTGAGGGATCAAATTTTTCTGTTTTAATTGATCTGTTAGCATACAATTCATATATTACTGCATATAACACAAATATGGCAGTAAATGAATCTTTTATTGATAGTGCCACATTAAGAGAAAACGTCGTATCATTAGCAAGAAATATTGGTTATGTACCAAGATCAAAAAGATCATCGAGAGCAAGAGTAAGTTTTACTGTAGATACTTCTGGAATTGGCATTAAAACAGTTACTTTAAGTGCAGGAGTAGTTGCTCTAGGTAATGTAATAGATGGAAGTTATATATTTTCTTTACCAGAAAAAGTTACAGTCCCTGTAGATAATTTTGGAATAGCAACTTTTTCAGATATTGAAATATATGAAGGTGTATATCTTACAAAAGCATATGTAATTGATAATACACAACCAAATCAAAAATTTATAATCCCAAATGCCAATGTTGATACAAGTACAATTCGTGTTGTTGTAAACGGATTGACGACAGAAGAGTATGAATTATATTCAAATATTTTTGAAGTAAATAAAAATTCAAAGATTTTCTTGTTACAAGAAACCGAAGATGAAAAATATGAAATTCTTTTTGGTGATAATATATTAGGAAAAAGACCAGTTACTGATTCTGCAATTGAAATTACTTACATAGTAACAAATGGAAGTAATGGTAATGGGTGCTCTAATTTCACCTTTAATGGTCTTTTAAAGGACGACATAGGAAATCCAATTACAAATGGTGTCTCTCTACTGACAACGACTCAAAAGTCTGAGAATGGAGATGAAATTGAATCAATCGATTCAGTCCGTTATCTTGCTCCTAGAATATATGCTTCTCAATATAGAGCAGTTACTGCAAATGATTATAAAGGATTGATTCCTTATATTTTCCCAAATGTAGAGTCTGTAAGTGCGTATGGTGGTGATGAGTTGGATCCACCAGAATATGGAAAAGTTTTTATATCAATAAAACCAAGAACTGGTAAGTTCTTATCAAGAATTACAAAAGAAGAAATTAAAAAGAAACTAAGGCAATATTCTGTTGCTGGAATTAAACCAGAAATTGTTGATCTTAAATATCTTTACATAGAACTTGATGTTTCTTCTTATTATGATAGAAGTACAACATCAAATGTTTCTGATTTACAGTCAAAAATTTATAATACTATTACTTCGTATTCAACATCGTATGAAATCAATAACTTTGGAGGAAGATTTAAGTACAGTAAACTTTGTTCCTTAATAGATGATACAAGTCGTTCAATTACTTCAAACATTACGAAAGTTAAAATTAGAAGAGATCTTCAACCAGTTTTTAATAAATTTGCAACTTATGAGTTGTGCTTTGGGAATAAATTCCATATAAAGAAAAATAATATTTCCGATAATCGTGGATATAATATAAAAACAACTGGGTTTACAATAAATGGAGTTGAAGGAACATTATTCTTCAGTGATGTGCCTACAGACAATAATACAGGATCAATATTTTTCTTTAAATTGGAAAATAATATTCCAGTCATTGTCAAGAATAATGCAGGGTATGTTGATTATAATAAAGGAGAAATATTTTTAGATAACGTAATTATTACAAGTTCAGTTAATCCAGATGGAATTCAAGTGCAAGCAGTTCCAGACTCAAATGATGTCATAGCATTTAAGGATATATATTTAGAATTAAACATAGAGAATACTTCAGTGACAATGATAGAAGATACTATTTCTTCTGGTGAAAACCTGTCAGCAACAAATTATATAACAACCTCAAGTTATACTAACGGAGAGTATACGAGATAAAATGTCAGAAATCAACAGAGTAAAAATACAGGATTTTATTCAATCCCAAATTCCTGAATTCTTAAATGAAGAATCCCCTTTGTTTAATGAATTTTTAAAGCAGTATTATATTTCACAAGAACACCAAACTGGAGTTTCTGACTTAGCTACGAATATACAAAAATATAAATCAATTGATAATTTCAATAACGAGACATTTTATACTGACACTAATCCTTGTATACTTACATCAGAAATATTTGCATTTGATTCTACAATAGAAGTAAATCATACTATTGGATTTCCTAGAAAATATGGATTGCTGAAAATTGATAATGAAATCATCACATACATGGGAAAGACAGCAACTTCATTTACTGGTTGTGTTAGGGGATTTAGTGGAATAGACAGTCTTGAGAAAAATTTAAATTCTCAGCAATTAAATTTTTCAACTACTTCTGCAGAAGGACATTTAGAAAATTCCATTGTACAGAACCTAAATGTAATTTTCTTTGACAAATTTTTTACAAAGTTCAAAGCACAATTTTTACCAGGTTTTGAGAGTAGAGATTTTTTTGAGAAAGTAGATATTAAAAATATTTTAAGAATTGCTAGAGACTTTTATTCTACCAAAGGAACTGACACTGCATTTAAAATTTTATTCGAAGTTCTTTTTGGAAAACAAATTAGTGTAATTAAACCACAAGATTTTCTAATTAGACCCTCTGATAATACATACATTCTAACAAAAAATATTCTTGTAGAAAAAGTTTCTGGTGGAGATCCTTTAGATCTAATAGGAAAAACTTTATTCCAAGAAATAGAAAGTTCGGTTATTGCAAGTGCATCAATATACAATGTTGAATATCGTCCAACTGAAGATAAAGATTTGTATGAAATATCATTGGATATTGAAAGTTTTGTTTCTGATTTTGAAACTACAAGTAAAACAAGAGTATTAGAAAATATTGTTGCTAACTCTGATTACGTTACAGTTGATTCTACTATAGGATTTCCTCAAAGTGGAAATTTAGTATTAAATTCCTCAAGTTTAACCAATAATGTAACTTTAACTTATACGGATAAAACTATAAACCAATTTCTTGGGGTTAGTGGTTTATTATTTAACATAAACATTGATGATGAAATATTTGAGAATAAATTTGCATACAGCTTTTTAGATGATGAATCTACTATAACTTTTAGAGTAATTAATGTTATTTCCGACTTAGATTACTCAACTACATCAAATCTGAGAGTTGGTGATAAAATTGCCTTGTCATCTTTTGGAATTGATTTAAATTTTAAACCAGAATTTAGAAGTTGGATTTACAATATCCCAACTTCACACAGAATAAAGTCAATTAGTTTATCTGGAGACTCTAATGGAAATATTTGGAATTTAGAGTTATTTGATAGTATTAAATTTTATGTTGGAGAAGAGGTAGAATTATCTAATCCAGATGATATAAATGATATTCCAGTTAATACTGTAATTAGAGACATTATAACTGAAAAAGTTGTAGAGGTAGAAACTTCAGAAGATGTTTCACTTAAAACTTTTGTCAACAAAAAATTAAAAAAAGCAGAAAGTAATCAAAATTATTTCGAAAATGCCTCAAAACTTTTTGCTGGAATTCAAAATACTTACATTGATTTTTCTGAAGAAAACATTTATGTAGCATCAAGTGGTCTTCCAAATTATAAAATTTTCTCTAAAGATAGAACAATTAATGTTACTACATCAGTTGGAATTGGAACAACGACTATTTTAGACACTTCGGAGACTCATAAGTTCTATACTGGTGAGCAGATTTATTATTTCTCATCAGCAAATTCTGGAATAAAAACAGGAATATATCATGTAACTGCAATTGGTGATGTAAAAGATAGTAAGCAAATAAGTTTGTCTTACAATAAAAGTGATGTATTTACTAAAAAATATGTTCCAATTAATCTTGGAATCTCAAGTGATTATTTTGTAAGAATTGATTATGAAAATAAAGAGTTAGAGCATCAAAAGATATTTAAAAAGATAAATCTAACAAAAAATGCACAGATTTTAACTTCCAATGAAAATAGAACTACTAACAACAGGCAAGTTGGTTTATTGATAAATGGTGTTGAAATTTATTCTCCAACATTGTATGATGAAAATATTTACTATGGAAAGATTGATTCCGTTCAAATAACAAATAGGGGAAAAGACTATGATGTAATTAATTACCCAACTATAGACATTATTGACGAAAATGGTTATGGAGCAGATGTCCATGTCAATATTGTTGGGGAATTAAAAGATATTAAAATTGTTTCTCCTGGAATTGGATATGAAGTAAAACCAAAAATTTCAATTGTTGGTGGAAATGGTTCTGGTGCTGTGGTTGAACCAAATTTAGTAAGAACAAGAATTATTTCTGGGTTTAGAGGAGATGGAATTGGAGTTGATCCAACAACTATAACCTTTGTGGAAAATCATAATTTTGATAATGGTGAAGAAGTTATATATGATTCTAATGGAAATTCAGACATTTTCCCATTAAAAGATAAGTCAAGTTATTTTGTTGGAATAGTAAATTCAAAAACAATTAATTTATACAATACTTATTCTGATGCAATTAACCAGCAGAATAATATTAATTTTGTTGGAATAAGTTCTGGATTCCATAGATTCAAAACATTAAACTCAAAAAATACAATTACAAAAATTTATGTTAGAAGCAGTGGGTCTGGATATTCCAATAAGAAAGTAAAAGTTCCCTCTTTGCTTTCTTATGACAATAAAACCAATGGTGTCAATACATTTGATGATTATATTTTTGCAAAGAATCATAATTTTAAAACTAAAGATGTTTTACTTTATAGTCGTACAGGAACTGCAATTTCTGGATTATCAACAACAACATCCTATCTTGTAACTGTATTAGATTCTAATAAATTCAAACTATCTGAAGCAGGAATAGGAACAAACTTTAATGAGGATAATTACAAAAACAAAAAATATGTAAAATTATCTTCTGTTGGTTCTGGAATTCATGAATTTTCCTATCCACCAATAGAAATTAATGTTGAAAGTTTGTCTGGAATATCATCTTCATCAATAGTTACACCAATACTAGAACCATTAATTCTTGGTTCAGTGGATAGTGTTTTCATCAATGAAGGAGGAGTTGGTTATGGAGTTTCAAATATAATTAATTTCCATAGAAGACCAAATATTGGAATTTCAAGTATAACATCAGAAGCACTTCTAAGACCAATTATTTTAAATGGATCTATCGTTGATGTTCAGATATTAAACTATGGAAATGGTTACGATAAAGGAATTGATATAGTTGTAGATGGAGATGGGGATTTTGCTGAAATTATTCCAATCATTGAAAATGGAAGAATTTCAGGAGTAAACATAGCAAATGGTGGGATTGGATATAAGCAAAGTAATACTAACTTGATTGTTTCAAGAAGAGGAACCGATGCAAGATTTATTGCAAACGTTTTCGAATGGAAAGTTAATGAAGTTGAAAAAAATTCATTCCTTTTAGATACTGATGATGAGGGAATTATAGTCCCAAGCAAAAATACTGAGTTTGGTCTTCAATTTGTTAACTTCTACTCACCAAAATTATTAAGAAGACAAATTAAAGATCATATTGACAATGCCAACAGAGAAGTTTTAACTGAAAATCATTCTCCTATTATTGGATGGGCATACGATGGAAATCCAATTTATGGTCCATATGGACAAGTAAATTCTGAATTTAGAAGAATAAGAACCAGTTATATAAAAGATGTTTTAAGAGATCCTCTATTAAGACCAGATTTCCCAGAGGGATTCTTTATTCAAGATTATAGATTTGATGAGGCAATAGGTGATTTGGATGAATATAATGGAAGATATTGTGTTACACCAGAATATCCTAATGGAACTTATGCCTATTTCTGCACAATAGATGATAAGTTAAGTTCTAAACCAGAATATCCATATATTATTTCCACATCATTTAAAAATAATCCCATTCCTGAGAATTATGATTCTAGATTTATTCAGGATGAAAAGACAGAGAGTTTTGATTTAATTAGGAATACTGGTCCATATTTTATTGACTCGGAGAATTCTTCTTATAAGTTAATTAAAAAAATTAAACCTAATTATAAGCAAGAATTTTCTATTCAAAAAATTAAATCATCTGGAATAGATGCAATAGAAATTTATGATCCAGGTTTAAATTATGAAGTCAATGATCCTGTTATTTTTGATAAAACCTTTTCTGGTGGAAGTGGTGCTTCTGCTTTAGTTTCTAGAATTAGAGGAAAAGACTTACTTTCAATGCAAATTGGTGTATCAACTTTTTCATCTGTCGATTTTGAAAATAACGGAAACGTTTTTTATGCCAATACAAAACAGCAACATAATTTACTCACAGGTGAAAAGGTAGTAATTTCTGGAATATCTACTTCTGAGTTTTCTTACATAGAAGGAGAGAGAGAAATCTTTGTTCCACAAAAAACTGTAGGTTTAACATCTTCTATTCCAAACTTAGCAACAACAGGTGTATCTACTTTTATAAGTGTAAATGATATTACTGGATTTGAAATTAATGATTTAATTAAAATAGATAATGAATTATTAAGGATCACTAAAATATCTGAAGAGGAATCCAAGTTTCACGTTAATAGAATATCAAATACTGGGGTTCATACTGTAGGTTTATCCTCGGTATTCTTAGTTCCTACTAAATTTATTTTTAATGTGATCAATTCGACAAAAAATATAGTAAAAAATAAAGTATTATATTTTGATTCAAAATCTTTAGTTGGTTTCGGTACTACAGGATCAAATTACACATTATTCAGCAATGAAAATTTATATGTTCCAGAAAAAGCAATTTATATAAAAAATCATAAGTTGTATACTGGACAGGAATTAACATATAACGTTGGTGTTGGTGGAACTGGACTATTAGTTTCTAATAATTTAGTTGCTACTGCTTTTAATTTAATTGACGGACAAAAGGTATACGCAGTAAATTATGGTAATGATTTTGTGGGTTTATCTACTTTAGGTTTTACAACCTCTGCTGGAATTGGAACATTATCAAGATCATTATATTTTTACGATAATGCTTCTGTTACTGGTTATTCTCATTCAATAACCACTTTAAATAAAAAAGTTTATGGTCAAGTAGAAAATTATAACTTAGTCTCTGTAACAAAAGAACCTCATGAACTAGAGACATATGATAAAATAAAATTCAATATTATTCCAAGTTTAGTTGAAAGTGTTTCATTAAAATATGATGTGGTTTTAAGAAAAATTGTAACCAAACTTGTAGACTTTGATTCTTCAACAGAAGTATATACTTCAACTTCTGAGATTGGGTTATTGAACCATAAATTAAAAACTGGTGATAAAGTAGTTTACTACAATAATGAAAATACTAATGTTGGTGGTATACAAAATAATAAAACTTATTTTGTAATTAAAAATGATTCTAACAAAATAAAACTAGCAACTTCTTATTATGATAGTTTAATTGGAAATGCAATTTCTATTACGTCTGCTAGTACTGGAACTCATTCATTTGCTATGATTAACCCACCTTTAACATTTACTAAAGGAAATTTAATAGAGTTTGATCTGTCTGATAAATCATTAATTGGAATGGATCTAAAACTTTATAAAGATGAAAACTTTATAAACGAAATTGAATCATTTAATTATAAAAGAAACTTTATTGAATCTGGTATAGATGGTGCTAAATTAACAATTAATACTGGATTAGTAAATGTTCAAAATCAAATTTACTATAATTTAATTCCATCTGGTTCTCCAACTATTGAAAAATATCAGATTTCTTCTGATTTGGAAGTCAATGGAAGAAATAAAATTATTTTCAATGCTACTACAATAAATTCAGAATATTCAGTTATTTCTACTGGTTCCACATCATTTAAAATAAATTTAAAAAATAAACCAGAATCAGTAAGTTACACAATATCCTCAGGAATTTCTTCAATATACTATGATACTGATTCTGAAAATACCAAAGGACCTATATCTACAGTTAAGATAAACTATTCTGGAAATGGTTATTCAAAAATACCTGCCATTAGTAGTGTACTATCGAGTAATGGAACAAGGGCAATTTTAAAATCAGCATCTTCTACTATAGGAAAAATTGATATTACTGAAAGAGTGAAGGATGGTTATGATTATCCAACTGATAAAACATTAAAACCATTTTTAAGTGTGCCCACAGTAGCACAAATAAAAAATATCTCAAGAGTTGATTATATTGGAATTGTTACTGGAGGAAAAGGTTATAATTCTGCACCAAGATTAGTTGTAATTGGAAATAATAAAATTAAATTATCATCTGCCGTAAATGGGGGATCGGTTTCTGTTGTAAGTATATTAGATAATTCATTTGAATTATCTGTTCCATTGAGAATTGTTCCAACAAATAATTCAAATGGTTATGATATTGATGATATTGTTGTTGCTGGAAATGATGTAACACTAGAACTTATAAACAGCAACAATCAAATCTATCCATTGATTTCTACCGGATATGGTACAACTGAAGTTGTATTTCCATTCTCTGTTGGAGATGAGATTTTTATAGAAAAATGTAGATTAAATTTAACTGAAAGAGATGAATCTGGCAATTTGGTTGCCAAAGATAATTTTAATTCAAAAGATTATAATTATAGGTTCTTTACTGTTACTGGGGTTAATACTGGAAATTACACTGTAACTTACAGTATGGAGGGAATTTCTAACAACCTTGGTGAATATACCAGTGACTTTAATTATGGTTATGTTGTCAATAAAAAAAATATGGCAGAATTTGAAATGGTATTAATTGATGATTCTAAGTATATTTCCGGTGAATCTGTTTCTGGATTTGATGAATTTGGAACTAACACATTTTATGCTAAAGTGATGGAAAATGGGTGGGATACAGAAACAAATCAAATAAGACTAATAGATTCAGTAGGATCATTAAGAGTAGGAAATATTTTAGTTGGAGAAAAATCAAAAATTAGAGGTACGGTAGGTTCAGTTAATCAATTTAATATACCAGCAAATCTTGGAGTAAGTAGAGAAAAAGTTAACAAGTTTAGTGACAATGTTGGATTCTTAAATGATTATCAACAAAGAATTTCTGACAATGATTATTACCAGAAATTTTCCTATTCAATTAAGAGTACTATTCCATATGATGATTGGAGAGAACCAGTAAAGTCATTAGTCCATCCAGCAGGATTAAAGGAATTTTCTGATTTAGATGTTGTTGGAATTGCAACTACTGGACCTGTAAATATAGGAATTGCTAAATCTTTTAATATGAAGGTAGGTGTTGCAATAACTGATATTTCATTAAAAGTTAATATTGATAATTTAGAGTCATTCTATAACAAATATAATTTCTCGATGGTTACTGAGGATGAGCAACTTGAAGATGGTTCCATAGAAAGAATATTTTTCCCAGATGGAGTTAATTTACTTCCATTTATTTTAAATAAAACAAATAAAGTTATTACTGTCGATGATATTAGTGATCAATTTACTGGTTTCACTACCTCTCTTGGTGGTGAGATTATTGGAATTACATCATTTAAATTAAAAAATAATGGAACTTCTTTATTCTATCATTTATTTGATTCATATGACTTAAACATTGTTGATTTAGATAGAGATAGATTTTTTATTCCAAATCACAATTTCCAATCTGGCCAGAAACTCAAGTATTTAACTAACGGTCAAGCAAGTATAGGAATTGCAACCACATCGTTGGTAGAAAGTTCTATAAAGGTTTATTCCAGTGCTGGAGAAGTTTCAGTAGCATCAACTGAATCAAATATAATTATGGAAATTGGTGGTACTACTGGCAGTGCTTTATACGAGAATGGGTACAATGTTGCAATTACTGGACCAATATCTGGAATTTCATCAGATGTAACCCCCAATTTTTCGTTTAATCAAAATGCATTTTATGGTTTCCCAAGTGGTTACCCGCAAAATTCTACTACTGGTGTGGGAACTGATGCCAGATTTAGTGTTTTTATTGTTTATAATTCAAGCACTGGATCCCCAATCTCAACATCAGTTGTTTTAGTCGAAGGTGGAAATGGATATTCAGTTGGAGACGTGGTTTCCATATCTGGAACATATTTTGGTGGTTCTAGTCCAACAAATGATTTATCATTTACAGTTTCAAGAGTTGCAAACACGATAATACCTCTAGAGGCAAATAATACTTATACTAATGTTTCTGGAGTTACTGTTGTTGGTGTTGGAACAAATGCAACTTTCAATATTTCTAGAGATTCAACTGGTGCTATTTCTTCCGTTCAAGTAGTTGATGGTGGTTATGATTATACTTTAAGTGATAATATTACAATTTTAGGATCTGATGTTGGTGGGGTTTCTCCTGGAGATGACATATACTTATCACCAACAGTTCTCGGAAGAAATACTCTTCCAGATATACTTTATGTTGAAAAGATTGATGATAATCACTTTAGTGTTTCTGGTTTAAGTACTTCCGAACCTCTCAATTTGACTTTAGTTGGTTCGGGACAACATGAATTCATTTATCAAAACCAAAATGCAAGTAGCATAATCTCCATAGACAATATTATTCAAAGTCCTCTTTATATAAGAGATGTTTCTGTGTCTTACTCTGGAATTATAGGATTAACTACTACTATAATTCCTATTAGTTCTGGAATTTCTTCTATTACAACTTTAGATATTTTAAAAGTAGAATCAGAATATTTTAAGATTAAAAATATTATTGGAAATAATTTAGAAGTTTCAAGAGGATTTTTAGGATCTATTCCAGATATCCACTCTTCTGGAATAGCAGTTACAGTTTATAGAGGTGACTTTAATATTATTAAGGATACAATTCATTTTACCACTCCTCCATACGGACCTACTGGTCCAGAAGGTTTAAAGACTAGATCCACATTTAATGGAAGAGTATTTTCAAGAAGATTTGATCCTTTTGCTATAAATGACAAAAATATTGTCCTTGATGATATTTCCCAAAACTTCACAGGAATTGCTGCTACTCAATTTACTTTGAAGTCAAATAAAGAAGATGTGGTTGGAATATTTACAGATACTAATAGTTTACTTACTTCTGGATCTAATATAAACAATAATCCATTCATTTTAATAAATAATGTTCCACAAATTTCAAAAGTAGACTTTGATATTGATACTCCAGGTCAAAATAGTATAAAATTCTTGACTGGTACACCAAGAGCAGGGAAAATTTCTAGAGTAGCAATCACTACTGGATTTGGTTATCAACCATTGGTTGGGGCATCTGCTACCGTTTCTGTATCTGTTGCAGGTACAATAAATGGAATTTATTTAACAGGGAAGGGATCTGGGTATAGAACTGCCCCAATAATTACGTTACAATCTAATGTTGGAAGTGGAGCATCATTCTCTGCATCTATTGGTGCAGGTGGAACAATAACAAGTCTGTCAATTGTTAATCCTGGTTCTGGTTATACCACGAATATTAAACCCAATGTTGTGATTGGAATTCCCTCAAGTTATAGTGATCTTGGTCTTTTCTATACTAATGGTTCTAGTGGCATTGGAACTGGTGCTAGAGTTTCTGTTGTTGTTGGAAATGGATCCAGCATAATAGGATTTAAATTAGAAGAACCTGGAATTGCATATAAAGTTGGTGATGTTCTTAATGTATCTGGAATAACAACCAATCCTACAGTTGGTACTGCATTTAGTGCCTTTACAATTACAGTTCAAGAAGTTCAAACTGATAAATTCTCTGGATTTTATCCAGGACAATTTGTAAAGTTTGATGATATTGGAAGATTTTTTGATGGAAGAAAAACTAAATTCACCTTAACTGTCACTCAAGGAAATCAAACTAGCATATTAACGTTTAAAGTGGATCCAAATTCTTCATTAAATATTGAAAATAATTTCTTTATTTACATAAATGATGTTCTACAAGAACCTATTGCTTCTTATACTTATTTTGGTTCAAGAATTATATTTAAAGAAGCACCAAAAGCAAATTCAAAATGCACAATACTGTACTACAGGGGTTCTGATCTTGATGTTGAACAAATTGATCCTCCAAGAACAATTAAAGAAGGTGATTCAGTAAAGATTGGAGAAAATATTTTAGACCTTTATGACAGAGAACAGTTTGAAAGAATTGTCAAAAAGATAGTATCGTCAAATTCTTTAGATACATTTACTTATGATAGTATTGGCATCAATACGGATCCAACTAAAGAAAGACCTCTGACATGGAAAAAACAAACAAAGGATGCAATAATAAGTGGAGTACTTTATTCAAAATCAAGACCAAGTTTACAATCTAGAATTGTACCAACATCTAAGATCATAAAAAATGTAGACAAAACTGATACTACAATTTATGTCAGTAACGCATTCCCACTATTTTCGAATGTTGATAGTTTATCTGAAGATTTGAGGAATGTAATAGTCAGTGATAATAAAGAAATAGCACCAGCACTATTGCAACCAGTGATTTCTAGTGCAACTGAAGTTTCTGGAGTAACTGTAAATTATAGTGGTGTTGGATATGCATTAACTACTAAACCAAAGGTTTCAATATCTTCTGCATTTGTATTGAAAAAAGATTCTATTCTAGACTGGAAAACAACATCAGGAATTGGAACAACATATGAGTTTAGATCAATTGCTTATGGAAACAATATAGTTTCTGTTGGGTCTAGTGGTTTAGTTGGAATTAGTACAAATGGTTTTACTTGGAATCGTCAAACAACAGGATATGGGACTACAGTAAACTTTAATTCTATAATTCAATATACAAATAATCAATTTATTTCTGTAGGAAGTACAGGAACTGTATTCTCTCTTGTTGGAATAGGAACTACTGTATTCTCTTTAACTAAATTTGATTTAATTAAAGAAAACTTTATTCTTGGTTACGAAGTTCCAGTTTTGACCCCTAGTACTTATAATAAAGATTTTAATGATGTAACTTATTCTCCTTCAAAGAATACAATAGTTGCTGTTGGAGAAGGGTCTGGATTATTCTCTTCAGTTGGAATTGGAACCACAACACTTTATGAAAAAATTTCTCCTGCAATTTCAAACTTAAAGAGTATTTGCAATAATGAGTTTTACTTTGTTGCAGTTGGAAGTGGTGGAAATATAATCTACTCAATAAATGCTTTAATTTGGTACATTGTCCTAGAATCAAATACAACCCAAACACTAAACAGTGTAATTTGGGATGGAACAAGATTTATTGCTGCAGGTAATGCTGGAACAATTTTAACATCAACAAATGGTTATGATTCTTGGCAAAAACTTACTATTAATATTTCCGAAAATATTTCAAAAATAAGATACTATGATGGTTATTATATTATATTGACATCTCTTGGTGACTTGTACTATTCATTCGATTTAACAAGATGGTTACTAAGAAGCACAAAACAATCAAATGATATTAAGGATGCTATATTTGTAAATGATTTGGGTGATGAAGGTAGATATATTGCTGTTGGTACAGGAGCAACAATAATGTATTCAGAACCTGTCTTCAATAGGGCAACAGCAGTAGCAAATGTTACTTCTGGGGTAGTGACTACTGTGACGGTATTAAATCCTGGATTTGGGTATTCTTCTGATAATCCACCTCCAGCATTGGTTGAATATGATGGAAGTAGAGTTGAGCAAATAAAATCAATAAAAGTTAAAGGTGATTTTGGTATTATTACAAGAGTTTCTGTTGGGGCAAGTACAATTGATTTTGTATTAAAATCAGAAAAGTATGATAATTCAACTCTTGGAATTGGTTATAGTGCATTGGATTCATACGGAGTTTTAAATAGTGGATTGGAGGTTGGAGATTATTTTGTGATTTTGGAAAGTAATGCAATTGCTGGACATGCTTTAACTGGCATTTCAACTTATCTTGGTGGACTGGGAGCATATCCAAGTTCAAGAATTGGAACTGCAAGATCCTTTATTGATGGTGTATACAGAGTTGAAAGAGTTACCTCTGCTGCTGCTGGAATAGTCACAGTTGGATGTAATTTTGCTAAATCTCCTTCTGGTGGGGCAATACAAGTCACTGTTCCAACAAATACAAATGGATTTGCTGGAAGATATAGTTGGGGTAAAATATATGATTATCAAAATCGATCAAGAGAAACCCCAAAAGACTTTATTGTAAACACAAATAATGGTTTGATTGGTTTGTCTACTGGACCAGACGTATATAGAACACGTAGTCTATATTATAACTAAATAACTTACTTCTCAACTAAATAGAAAAAAGTGTTTGTTTAAAATGGCCGCAATTATATCTGACCAATTTAGGATTTTAAATGCTGATTCTTTTGTAAAAAGTCTTGTATCTGTAGGGAACACATTTAATACCTATTATACCTTTATTGGTCAGCCAAATAGCATTAATCCTTTGGCAAATGGTAATATTAACTGGAATACATTAACTCCACCACCTCTTGATGGGTTTAGAGAAGAGAATGAAATAAAAGAAACTATTATTGCAATGAAAAAAATCACTCAAAGTGATGTGAAGAGAATGATAAGAAAGGTCCAATGGACTGCAGGAAATACATATGAGATGTATAGACATGATTATACAATTTACAATAAAACCCCAAACACAGATCAAGCAAGTTTGTATGATGCAAACTATTATGTGATCAATGAAGATTTAAGAGTTTATATTTGTTTACAAAATGGAACAGATCCAGAAAATCCAGGAGGCAAACCATCATTTGATCAACCAAGTTTTATTGATTTAGAACCTAGATCAGCAGGAACCAGTGGTGATGGATATATCTGGAAATATCTTTACACTATCAAACCATCAGAAATAGTAAAATTTGATTCGATTGAATTTATCCCTGTTCCTGAAAGTTGGGGAGAAACCGGAGAATCAATTGCAACAAAAAATAATGCAATTGACGGAAAAATTGAAGTTATTACCATAACAAACAGAGGAAATGGATATGAACCAATATCCAAGTCTTTCACAAACATTCCAATTCTTGGGGATGGGCAAGGAGGAAAAGCAACAATTACAATTGATTCATTCGGTAAAGTTTCTGAAGTATTTGTTACTGATGGTGGAAGTGGATATACAAAAGGAATAATAAAATTTGCTCCAGGTGAACCTGGAATACCAGTAGAATTATCTAATGATATTGATATAGCAACATTTGATGTTATTATTCCACCAAAGGGTGGTCATGGATATGATATTTATAGAGAACTTGGTGCATACAGAGTTCTTTTATACTCTAGGTTCTCTACTGATGAGACAAATCCAGATACAATTATAGGAAATGATTTTGCAAGAGTGGGTGTTTTAAAGAATCCAACAACTACCGGAAGTGACGTAGAAGTATTAACTGCGGCAGAAGTAAGTGGATTAAATGCATTAAAATTAGCAGGAATTACTAGTTTAACTACGTATGCTGTTGATTCTATCATAACTCAAACAGTTGGTTCTGGAGTTACTGCAATAGGATTTGTTGCATCCTGGGATAGTGTAACTGGTGTCCTTAAGTATTATCAACCAGCAGGTTTAGCAACATCAAGAGTTGGGTATAAAATAAATAAATTTACGTCATCTCCTGTATCTGGAGGGTCTTTAGTAATTAATTGTGATACTATAACTGGATCCCCATTGTCTATACATTCTGCATTTACTGGTCTAAGTACTGTAATAAATAATAGGACATATCAACTTGGAAGTAACTTTGTTTCTGGAATTTCAACTTCAGAATATAATAAAAAATCTGGTGAGATTATTTACATTGATAATTTCAAGGGAATACCAAGATCTTTAAGTCAAAAAGAGGATATTAAAATAGTACTGGAGTTCTAAGAAATGCCCCAAAATACCAACTTAAACATATCTCCATATTTTGATGATTTTTCAGAATCTAAAAAATACCAAAGAGTTTTATTCAAACCAGGAACTTCAGTACAAGCCAGAGAATTAACTACATTACAATCTATATTACAAAATCAAATTGAAAAATTTGGTCAGCATTTCTTCAAAGAAGGATCTATAGTAATTCCAGGTCAAATTGCATATGATTCAAATTACACTTGTGTGCAGATTGATGAAACCCATCTAGGGATTCCTGTCTCTTTTTATATTTCAAGTTTGATTGGAAAACTAATAAAAGGAGAAACAAGTGGAGTTACAGCAAAGGTAGAAAATTATATTTTAGGAACTGAATCTGATAGAGGAAACACAACATTATACATCAAATATCAAAGTTCAAGTGAGACTAATTTTTCTACTAGAACTTTTGTAGATGGTGAAAATTTATTAGTTTTAGAAGACATCAGTTATTCATTAAGTACGATTAGAGCAAATACAACGTTTGCAACTACTATTTTAACAAATTCAACTGCAATTGGATCTGCAGCAAAAATTTCTAGTGGTGTCTATTTTATTAGAGGATTTTTCGTAAGTGTAGATAGTCAATCAATTATCCTAGATCAATATGATAATGTACCATCATATAGAGTTGGTCTATCAATAGAAGAAGAGATTGCCGTTGCGTCAAATGACTATAACGATTTATATGACAATGCTCAAGGATTTTCTAATTTTTCTGCACCCGGAGCAGATAGATTAAGAATTTCTACAACCCTAACAAAAAAAGGAATAAATGATTTTAACGATGAAAACTTTATTGAACTTTTAAGAATAGAGGATGGTGATCTCAAAAGTTTCATACAGAATCCAGACTATAATCTCATTCAAGATGAACTTGCTAGAAGAACATATGATGAGTCTGGAGATTATTATGTTAAACCATTTATAATAAATGGTAAGGAATCTTTGAATAATAGAATTGGGAACAATGGAATTTATTATGAAAATCAGCAAACAAGACAAGGAAATGTCCCTTCTGCTGATTTAGGATCATTAACAATTAGTCCAGGAAAAGCTTTTGTTAGAGGGTATGAAGTTGAAACAATTGATACCACTATTCTAGACTTTAACAAACCAAGAACTACAGAAAAAGTAATCAATCAATCTATTCCAATTTCAATAGGAAGACAGATTAGATTAAATAATGTTTATGGGTCTGCTCCTGTGGGATTTGGAACAACCTCTCAGGTTTCTTTGTATGATTCAAGAACTGCAACTCCAGGAACTCCATCTGGAAGTAAAATTGGTGTTGCTAGAATTTATGACTTAAAATTAAAAAATTCTGAATACACAGATGCAACTACAGTGTTTGATTGCTCTTTATATGATATTCAAACATACACTGTACTAACTTTAAACTCTTCAATAACCCAAAATGCCCCTTGTTTAGTTCAGGGAAAGAGTAGCAATGCTAGTGGTTATTTGGTTAGTAGTGTGAGTAGTAGTAATATTCTTACATTATATCAAGTATCTGGTTCATTCAGAAAAGATGAGCAAATATCAATTAATGGTATAGACAATGGAAGAATAATAACTAGAATTAGGGATTATAATCTTTCTGATGTCCATCAACTAGTAGCAAATACCTCTGTATCTGGAGTTGGAACTTTTACCGCAGATCCAATACTCTCTAATGTATTTTTGCTTTCAAATACATCCACTCAATTTACAATATCTGCATCAGGTGGAATAGGAACAGTCACCTGTCCTGATAGAAATTTCACAATAGGAATTTCCACAGGGGACATCATATCATACACAAAACAGGGGGAAAATATTCCTACTTACAATTATGTAAGTAATGTCGATCAAGTAAACAATATTTTAAATATTGGAGCAACAACTAATGTAGTTGGTGTTTCAAGTGGTACTCTTCCCTCTTCAACAATTGTTTCAAATGATCTAAGAAAAGTGACCCTTGAGGTTTTAAACACTGGAAGTGCTTATCTTTATTCGACTCTTGGTAATTCTAATATTTCTAATTTAGATCTTTCTACTTCTGATTTAGTATTTAAAAAATCTTACACAATAACAGTAGCATCAAATACATATAGTGGAACTTTAGAAACTGATCCAAACTTAACTTTGGAACCATTTGATGAGGAAGACTATACTCTTACTTATAATTCGACAGGAGTTGTAGAGTCACTTACTGACCAAAAATTATCTGTATCTGGAAGAACAGTAACTTTAAATAATTTAAGTCAGAATGGTTCTGCGATATTAACAGTAACATTTAGAAAAATTAATTTAAAAGTTAGGAAAAAAGATTTTGTTAGATGTTCCAGTTTAGTTGTAAGCAGATCTTCTCTTCCATCTTCTGGAATTGGAACAACCACATTGAATGATGGGTTAACCTATAATCAAATATATGGATTAAGAGTACAAGATAAGGAAATATCTTTGAATGTTCCTGATGTTGTATCTATTTTGGGAATTTTTGAATCTTCTACTATAAACGATCCATCTCTTCCAAAAATAACTTTTAGTACTTTAAATTCAAACGTTAATAATTTAATAAGAGGAGAAAAGTTAGTTGGACAATCCAGCAATGCTGTTGCAGCATATGTCCAAAGTAATGGGATAAATGAAATTGAAATAATATATTTAAATGAAAATAGATTCTTCCTTGATGAAGAAATAATTTCTTCAGAAACTAATATAACAGGTAGAGTTGGTTCTATTTCTTTTGGAGATAAAGATATTAAAGATAATTTTTCTTTGGATGATGGTCAAAGACCAGAATATTATGATTTCTCCAGAATAATTAGAAAAAAAGAATTTTCTGCACCAACTAAAAAAATAAAAATTATTTACAATAGTTATGTTCTAAATTCATCTGCAGATGGTGATTTTGTTGGTGTTGATTCTTATGATAAGGAAAGATATACCTCAGATATTCCTGCAATTAGTAATGTAAGAAATACTGATATTATTGACTTAAGACCAAGGGTAAGTCCATACAATTTCTCAACATATACAAAATCACCATTTGA
>Ga0075473_10000128_pt1 | contig 28961 bp, 56 predicted proteins | sample DEB19_08_DNA_FD_76340 | JGI IMG/M metagenome (GOLD analysis project Ga0075473, IMG submission 76340) | Aqueous microbial communities from the Delaware River and Bay under freshwater to marine salinity gradient to study organic matter... | ecosystem: Environmental > Aquatic > Marine > Coastal ... | reverse complement strand
TTCAGGGGTTTCTGTTGGTCGAATAATTCTACACCAACAATCTTCGCCGCTATGGCAAACATCTGTTTTCCAAGGAACGCTTAAAACTTTTTGTTTTGCTTGTTGGTAATTCATTTTTTTGCTTTCAACGGTGGAGGCGGTCCTTTGGGCATGGGTCTTCCATTTTGCTTTTTCACATTTGAAAGAGAATCGCCTTCGGTAATACTCCAACTACAATCTTCGGGAAGAGGCTTAGGTTCGGTAAAACTTATGTCTGATATTTTCTTTTTCTCGCCCTTGAAACAAACCGCAGGACCACTAAAAGATGCTGTAGTTCCGTCATCAAATGTGATTATAACACCTTGAATCATTTCTTTGTTTTTTGGTTTCATTTCTTGTCTCCGTATATAAATTTCCATTCTGACAGGTCTATGTCAACACCAGTTGCATCTTTAATTTTATTTGCTATGTCTAATGCGTTAGATGTAATTTTAATTACTGCGTCACGACCCGCTTGAGCACATAATCCCATTTCTAACATACTAGCATCGTTCATAATATGTTGAATGATGTCTCTCCACTGATCTTTAGTAAGAGATAGTGTCGCAGTGACGACTTCATTGTTTTCATTCATTCTTTTTCCTTTTCTACCGGAACCTTCCACTCAAATTTCACGCTGCCGTCCTCGTTAGCAACCCAACGTGCAACCTTGTTTTTGACCGCTTCGTTCCTTACCGCTTTATCTGCATTGCAGTTACTAAAGAACGCACTTATCATACAAAAAACGACAAGTATAGAAACAAAAGTAATATAATGCTCACCGGGTTCATTGTTCATTTCTTCTTCTCCATCTTTTGAATTATTTCTCTTTGAAATATTCTAAATCCTTCTTCACATAAAGACTGTGGGCCGTCTTCTGTAATTTCTGGTCTTCCGCATTGTTGACAGTTTTTTGCATGTTCTTCAAAAGAAATGCCAATAGGTTGTTGTTCCGGCTTGGTTTTTTCTTCACTCATATAAAGACCAAAGAAAAATATCCAACTGATTATTGTTGCTAAAAAAGAAACGCTTAATGCCCAATAAGCATCTCTGCCGTTATTGAGTTTAAAAATAAAAACAATTAAACTAAGTATGTTTACTACAAAAAATCCAAAAACCAATGAAAGAGTTGTAGCACAAATAATTCCCACAATAAATTTAGATATCATTTAATTTGCCTCAAAAACAGTATTATACATTTTTCTAAACAGATTGTCTAATTTAGATGTATTGGGCTTTATTGAAAAATCTATATCAAGCACATACTTGTTATAATAATCTAATTTTTCTTGAATAAAGTCATTCAGTATAGGTATTCTATCTCCTTCATCCATTTCCATGCTTGATTTTTTTTGTTTTAATAAATCTTCAACAACAATTTTAATTTGTTTATCTTCTACCTGAGAATCTAATAGTGTTTGAAATTTAATGGGAGCAGGAGTATTGTTCTTAATTATCCATTCACATGCCAATATTGGTCTTAAAACATAAAAATATCTTTTTAATTTAACCTTATCTTTTTTAAGATATTCTCCATAATTACCCTTTGCCATATGCAAATAATGGTAAATACAAGACTTTGGATTAAAATACTCTTTGGCTAATTTTCTTAATTGATTAGCGAAATCAAATTTATCCAAATAAACGATATCACTATCTAGCCACTCAAGCAAAGGAGGATTACTTTTTCTAAAAAGCTTTAAAGTTTTTCTCAACTCCCATCCTGCCAAATCTATATCGTTCGGCAAGATGGTTTCGTGAGAATCTTTTTTATCATCTATGCTCAAATACCATTCTGGCTTGTGGATATAGATGTATCTAACATCGTAATCGCTATTTTGAGATTCAAAACCCCATGCTCTACTGCCACTTTCTATGGCATAAAGCACTTCAATATCATACTGATTTTGAATGTTAGATAATTCTTTTAATATTTCATTTCTCATACATTCCTAACCAGAATGCATAAAGTTTCAAGACAACACTGCTTTGATGCAGTGAGGTTCCATTAATATCTTATCTCTTTCGCTATTGTCGTAGTTTGGAACAGGAACACCAGAACCAGATAACAACACTCTGTCGCCAACTTTGAAACCATGCTCATCTTTAATACTTGGTCCCATTGCAAGAACTATTGCCTGGAACTCTCTAATATTCTTTTGTTCATTAACTATTAATTTGGTACCCAACATTTCTTGAGTTGTTAATAGCTCTAGTAGTACTTGATGTCCGCAAGGTGTGCAACCGTTAATTTTCATTTATTTCTCCTTTTAAATTATTATAGTAAAAACTTTTAATAAATCAAGCCAGTATCATTACTAAACATCCACTTTTTTTCACCATAATGAAAATTACCACCATTTCGAAACAACATAACAGAAACAGTATCCGGTATGTGCTTTAAAACTTCGGGTTGATCGTCTATGAAGACAGATATTCCATTTTCTTTTATGACCTCAGCTTTTTCTTGCATTTTTTTAACAAGAAAAATTTCATCATATCTAATATTTTTATCTTTTAATAGAATTTCTAAGTCAAAAATATTAGACCTCATGCTAACTATAAAAACTTTGCCTGCCCATGATTGGGTCAAGACACTAAAAAACATGGGAGATTCATCAATACAACCATCAACATCTATTCCTAATGTTGGGTTTTGTGCAGAGATTAAATTTTTAAAAGAGTTCAAATTTTCTTTTAACATATTTAGCTCTTGATTACTCTTGTAGTCTTTTTTCTAATAATATTTTCTTTTGCTTTGTTCCAAAAATAATCACTATCTCCTTCATTTGGAGATTGCTCCCAAAGAAGATATGCTTCTTTTCTTACTTCATCATCATCTAATAAAATTTCAGATTCATCATGTTCTTGTTCTTGAAAAACATAAGTATCAAATTCTTGTCTTCGTTTTTGAAAAAATTCTTTTAATTGTTGAGAAAATTTCATCATTTTATTCTCCTTAAATAGATTAATGCATGGGGGTCTTAAGACCCCCATGCATTAACCGTTATAGTTTAAAAACTAATCAACGAGCGGGACGATAAACTTTACGAACCGTCGTCTTCTTGACATAACCACCTAAAAGACGCTTACGGCAAGAATCAGAGCAAGACTCTTCAACATTGTACACCTTGGGACAAGAAGTACAATTGTCGCAACTCTTACCAACACAATTGCCGCAGCAATTGGTGGAAATAGTTGCAGGGGTAGAAGGTGAACTGTTAACTAAAACAGATTGATCACCAGTATCGCCTGCCATGCAGGTTCCGCAAAGCAGAGCTAAAGCACAAAACATCCTAATCATATCTAACACTCCTTTTAGCGGCATTAAAGGTAGGCATTAGGCTTGCCGCAAAAACCTAACACCAGTAGTATAACAGAAAATCCCTTTTCTGTCAACACGTTTATTGAATTTTTTTGTATTTAATTATTCTTAAAATATCCCAATTTTCATTATTTTTTATTTACAAATTTTCTGCAAAGTCGATAACATCTTGAAACTCATCAAGTTCATTTGTCACAATGCCCTTAGTGAGTGCTAAAACCATTTCTAAATACTGCTTCTGAATTTTTGGATCTTTATTTAACAAATTAACAATCTTCTTTTCACTTAAATCTGACCTGTTGGTCAAATGACCAACTAAGTCATCAAAAGGAACAGAAAATACAAAATCCACATTTTTACCGTTCAAGGAAATGCTATCAGCGGCCATTTTTCTCTCTTTAATAAATTTCAGATAAAATACTGAGCGAAGAAATCGTAACGATCAACTCCAAGTTGATCGGCAACACTATCGGAAAATTCAATAATTTCTTTAATTTCTTGGTCGATTTCTTTCTTGAAATCTTCCATTAACTTATCCATATGATCCCAATGAATTTTAAATGGAATGCCGGGAATGTCAGGACCAATATCTTCAATTCCGACTCTCTCTCCATCATCCCAAATAACTCTATAATCTACTTGAAGGGTAGTAGACCTTTGCACTCCGTCTATCAACTCGTCGCACCTTTTACTAAGTTGCTCAATCTTATTTTTGGTGGCGTCATCAAGTGAACTAATATCAATTTTAGTAGCCATTTTTTCTTTCTAAAGTTAAGGGTCACAGGGTTCTAGTTGGTATTACAGTTCGTGCTTTTACTTGAAGTTAACCAGTTTCTTTAGTTCTGGCTTATTTTTGACTTTAAAAATTGCATGAGCAATTTCTTCGCCAATTGCCTCTATCAAATCAGACAGTTCGACTTCTTCTGATACTAGAGCGAGTAAGTCATATTCTAATTCATATAAATCAAAAATCCATTGTGTGCGTTTTGTTCTCATAACCAATGGACTTATTTTTTCTTCACTGAGCTTATGAATTTGCTCATCAGAGACAGGCTTACCGTCGTCGTAAACTTCACTTGTTTTTAATTTAGTTTCACTGGTGGCGATTTTGTACCAAATTAAATCTAAATCAATCTGCCTAAGAACTACGATATTCACATAACCACCAGCACTCCACACGCCATTGTCAATAAAAGGGGCACCGGGAAATCTGACTACAAAAAAACCATCCCCAATAGATCGTAAATTGCTGGACTGATCATTTTCTTCTTTGTAAAAAGTCTTAATAGCCATTTTTGGTTCTGTCGGGTGTGGTGTTCTAGTTGGTATCAAGCCCAAAAGTGTTGCATAAAAAATTCGGTTCCCTCAGTCCAACAAACTAAAACCACCATTATATTTTGTTGACCAAAAAGAATCAATTCCAGATTCTTTTAGTGTAGCAGTAGTGTTTGCAACAAGCATCTGAATGAATATATTCCATCCTTTAAAATTGTCCATCAAGTCTGTGTCATCTTTAACATCAATTTTAACATTACAATTGTAAACACCATCTTCCCAATTACCCGAGGTATCTAAAATTGTTTCAATTGTATCGTTTTGTAAGTTTTCTAGAAAAGATTTTAGGGATTTGATAATTTGCATCCCAAGTTTATAATCTTCATTGCAGCTACGTATGACTCCCATATAATGATGAGAGTTATTCAGGGATTCTTCAAGTCTATTAAGTTGTTCCATGTCTTTTTTGATAGATTCCTTTACAGACTCAATTAATCCAACAACGCTTTTGAGAGCATCATTCATTTTAATTCTCGTAAAAAGTGTCAAAAACCAAATTGCTCACAGAACGCCTGTAGATCTATTATTTTCTATAAGATAGGGTTTAGAACCCACAGAATTTATTAATCATCTGAGGCTTTAGCATAAGTGGGGCTTTTTGTAACGGTAACATAAACAGGATCACCGTCAAAATGCTGTGATGGCTGGAAGAAGTTTACATACAAGCCGCTATCTTTTTCAAGATAACTTCTGCTGATATAATCGTCATAAACTGATCTTACATTCTGGTCATAACTACCCATCATTTCGTCTACTTCTGTATAATTATTGCTATAAAAAGATGGATCGCTATCTAATGCAACAAAAAGTTGATCTGGAATATAATCCGTGCAATATCCCTCAATATCTTCTTTCTCGTCAGCACTTTTCTCAACGAGCAAAAGAACGCCTTCTGTAATGTTTCCGTCAACATTTAACTCTGCTTTTTTCATAGAGAATTTCATTTTAATTTCCTTTTAGTTGCCCACTAAGATACTATCTGTAAGGTCAAAATAACGGTTCCTCAAAGCTTCATATTGACTCTGAAGTTTCTTGTCTACAGTCTGCTTCGTAAATTCCATATAAAACCTTTCATACAATAAACATTTAAACTATGGGCCAAAGGGTGCTCGCCAATCTAATAGTTTTCATTACTTTTTCTCCAAATATTGTAGTGAAGATCCATCACGGGGATCAAATTTAGGAATATCTGTAGACATTACAAAATATCCATCTTCAATAACATAACAATTTAAGCATTCACGCATAAATTCATCATCATTAACAACATAGCCTTGTTCTGGATAACTTTCGCTGTTTACCAATCTAATAGTTTTCATTATTTTTCTCCAATGGAGGTTTTTTTAATTCCACAAAGATCATTAATTTGTTCGATCATATTATGCAAAGATATTCTTCGTTTGTTTCTAGGAGAATCCAATCCTATAATTCGCCCTTGATATAGGCATAATCCTTGAAGAATGTAGTCAAGTTCTCTAGAGTCTACAGTTATCACATAATTTTTTTCTATTTTATTAATATTCATGATTCTCTAGCTTAGTCCCACCATAAGTGTAAAGTTTTACTATCAATCATACTAAAATCATCTGGATGATTTGCTTTACGAAGGAGTTTTACGATTTCTTTAGCATCTGGCGTGTTGGGAAAGTGGATATTAATTACCCCATCCCAATTATTTCTTTCAGGATCGGTGCTAGTGCTTACTGTAACATGTCCTTTGTTGTCTAAGATGCTGCATACTGCACTTCTAAATTCACTGTTTGTGTGAGAATCAAAGTTTGAGAAAACAGATTCAAATTCTTTAGAGTCAGAAATAGTTTTTGTAGTCATTATTTTCCTTTGTTTTTAAAAATTTATACTTTCTGTTTAGCCTTGATATACTCGTCAATATCTAAAAGATTTGGTTGGATAATGTGGTGGGTGTGACCTAAATGAGCCATAACGTAAGGTTTGGGGCAATCAATACCTTCAACTTTGCACCAAAGTTCATGCAAATTAGAAAGAAAAAGTTTTACAACCCATCTACGAGCCATAGCATCAACATGACCATCTGGAAGAATTCCACTCTTATATTTGGCAATAACTTCCTTGTTCTTGAAATTCTTGGAATCTAAGACAGAATCAGCAAGTTCTTTGAATCCATTTTCAAGGTTCTTCTTTACAAGAAACTCTTTCTGTGACTTATAAAGCTTGCCGTAAAAACATTCATCTTTACCGCTAAACTTCATGAAACTTTGTCCGACCTTCCAACAAAGAGTTTTAAGGCTGGCGTTCCACGGTCTTTTCTGTCCCTTCTCCCATTTGCTTGTAGGATCCAAACCAGCATATCGCCAAATAGCACCAGCAGTTTTTGCCTTATTGATATCAATATGAGCAACTAAACCTGCGGTGATGACAGGGCCAATACCATAAACCTTATCTTTTACTATTTTAGCTATTGGATAACTTTCTGTCCAGTAATCCATAGACCTTTTAATTTGATTTTCTAATACAACAGTTTGGTCGTTCAAGTAAGTGAACAACTCATGAGGTTCACCGCTTTTACTAAACGCAGAAATTTGATTACTACTCCTTTTCCTGTTCTCTTGAACCATATAATAATAATCAACAATATACCTGACTTCGTCTTTTGTCAGAGTTTGGATCTTAGCAACAAGATCTTTCTTTAGACGATCAACGTTTCCAAGATTCTTGAAGTCAATGCCGTCGCCAATAATATCGGAAACTGCTTTTGATGTAGCTTTTTTGGCCATTTTTATTCTTTCTTTCTAAGGTTTATTAGACATTTGCTTCTATTGGCGGGTATGATCCAGATTCTTTAACGCAATTATCGACCATTTCAATAAACATTTTTCCCCAAACATTTTCGCATTTTTCAAAAACTTCTTCTATGGTGTTTGCTTTAAAGTAGCCATCATTTGTTCTATTAACTTTATACATGGGGATATTGGTGTCCAGTTCCCAACAGCCTTTAGAAAAGTCGGGCTTTCCATTTTCCATTGGAATATGGAAACTCAAATGCACATTTGTTTCTCTCCAAAAAATCATACTGTTAGTACCGGCGTCTACAACCCTATAAATTAAATCTTGCAACTTCTCAATACGATTTGAAATTTCAACTGAATTCATTTTATTACCCTTTCTTTTGGTATTTTTTTGCAAAAAGTTAGGAATCACCAGACCCAATCGTAATAACCAGTATCCTTTAATTTTGGCTTCTTGAGTTCAACATCAAGATCAACAACCCAAATTTAATCAGGCTCAACCAATTAAAAAACTTCTTTTCCTTTGTTATAAACTTTACTATTTTTGATTCTCATGTTTCCATTGAAATGATGGCTAAAAAACTTTGCCAAGCCATCCAGTTCATTATTTTCAATCATGTATTCAATGGTTTCTCGCATAATGTCAGCGACTTCTTGCTTAGAAAAAGAGTGAATTTTATCTTTTTCGATTATTTGCAAAATTTTATCCTTGGCTTCTCTGCTGAGTGATTCGTCATCAATAGTAATAGTCATGTTTTTTTCTCCAAAGTAATTCCAGAAATATCCTTTGTGGGGGAGTTTGGTTTCATTATTGAATTCTAGTTAATTTGATCTAAAATCAATTATTTTTAAAAGATTCATTGACGAATGTTATTTGTTGATTGTTTTCATCATAAAAAACTTTTCCTGCTCCCTCGCAATTCATTTCTCTCAATTGATCGACAAGGCTAAAAACAACATCATTATACACTTGTTTGCATACCAATAAAGAGAATTCATATTTTTCATAATCATTTAATTCACTGAAAAATTCATTACATTCTTCGCCCATAATGTTGACGTTTTCAGTAATATACTTCAAAACCACATTAGAAACACTATCCACGGCCTTATTAATTGCTTCTTGATTTATTGTGTGAACTTTTGTTTGCAAGTCCAGTTTTAAATCAAAATCATTAACGAAATCAATGTAATCTTTAGCCTTTACGAAAATTGATCCTTTAACAAAGTCAGAAAATAGTTGTAAAATTTCACCATCAAATGATTCGTTAGTCATCTTTTTTCTCCAATAGTTTCATATAGTTGTTTTAATTTTTCATATTTTGATTTTACATCATCCTCAGAATAACCATATGTGCAACTAAGTCCTCCTTTTGGACTAAAAAAATCATTACCATAACGAATATGATTATATAAACAGTGTAAAGCATCACAAAACATTTCCAAATCTTCATTATTAATTGTTGTCATTTCTTTTCCCCAATATCGCTCAGTCCGATTAAATCACATAAAATAGGCTGATTGGGTTCGCAAAAAACTCCATTGATTCTATAGCCTTCTGTTTTAGTTTTTTCATGTTTCATTTAGGATTATAAAAGGACTCAAATACGGTTGTTAAATCTTTTTCATCAATCTGCTTATCACTAACGATAAAAGAAACGTCTGGAGCGGCGAGAGATTTATCCTCATAAACATAAATTCCAAAATCGTTCTTCAAAATTTGAACTAAAGAATCAAAACTCTTGGAATGATGTTCAATACTAAAAACTTGCTTGCTCATTATTTTTCTCCAATGATGCCACACACACACGTACCAGAAACTAGATGATATTTACTAATTCATTTTTTATAAAGTATTCTTCTGCTTTGTCCTTTTTTAAATTAAATATTAGAAATTTTGTATTTAAATTTTTTTGAATATATGTTTCACAAAATTCTTTTGTGCCAGATATTAATTTTTGATTAGCATCAAGTTCATAAATTACATAATCTTTATCCACAACGCTTTTATAAAAGACACAAGCTTTTTTAAAACTATATTTTGTTCTTCTGTAGACTCCATTATCAGAATCACAACAAATTTTGTACCAATTTATGAAATTAATTGTGGGCTTCATTTGTTCAGATAATATATAATTTCAAAAGCTATATCTTCTGTCAGTCCTATACTAGATTCTGTTTTATGAAAATTTTCCTCAAAACCTTCTCCTGCTTCTATTTCATCATCTAAAATAACAAATTTACTAACTTGAGGATGTTCATTAAGCCATGTTTTTATTTCTTCTGATCTGCTAATCCATCCTGGTCTGTTGTGTTTTATTAAAGGGGTGCTGTCCAGTATTTTTATGTTAAATTTACTTAATTTTTCATCAATAATTTTCTTGTATTCATGAAAAAGTCGCCAAGTTGAACTAAGTACCAATTCTGCATTTGTACTTTTTACTAAAGCAACCAATAAATTTAACAGATTGTTGTCTATATAGTTAGAGCCATATTTGTAAATATGGTTATCGTTATTTAAAACACCATCAACATCTAAAAAAATAATTTTCATGGATAAATATTATAGTTCATTAAACAAGGAGGACAAAATGAACATGGAAAATCTAAGGATAGTAGAGGAAGATAAAGATGATGAAAGAATTCATTTTTATATAGAAAGAATAAATAGCAAATTATCTTGGCCAGCCAATTCTATGCTTGCTTGCTTTGTTTGCAAAGAAAAAAATTGGGATTTAGAAAAAGCATTAAAATCATATAAGATTTTAAATAATGGCTCTGACAAAATCAAAATTGTTTCTTTGTTAGACTACTCTAATATAATTTACAAAAGCGAATAAATTAAAATAACAAAAGGGTTGAAGAATCACTCCAGCCCTTTTGTTATATAATTCATAATGGTCAAAACATCAAATTTGTTTTCAGCATTGTCTGTTCTGAACCCTCTTTCATCAACATATATGTAATCATTAGATGACACATACAATGTTCTTAAAACACTCAACAAGCAAATAGCAGCATCTTCTGGTGTTTTTTTGCTTGTTATCAACATTTTGTTTCTATATTTCACATAATACTTTGCCATAATATGTAATTATAGCAAAGATTTCTATGAAAGTCAAATTTAATTTTTAATTAAATCATTATCTATTTCTTCTATAGTACAAGTATCACCATTGCATTTAACCTTAGGAATATCTTTTCTGCGTTTTCCATCGCCATTAGAAGGAGCAGGAGAAACTTCAGCCATATTACTAACTCTAACCGCCATCCAATTCCCAGGAATAACGTTACAACTTTTCCATGCTCCATCTTCCAACAATGAAGAATCTTCATCACTCATAACAGATGTATAAATTGTAGTCTTAATATTAGGATCAGCATTCTCCAATTCTGATCCCATCATTTTTAAGACACCAGTTTCATAATCAAAAACGGCATCATTAATATACTCTCTGCCTCCTGTTTTATTGCTACCTTGCCAATCAAAATAGCCTTTAAACTTTTTTGGAGGATATTCTTTTTCATCCTTAGGCATTAAAACTAGTTTTGCCTTCCATTTGGTGTTGGAGTCATCTTTGCCAGTAACCTTCCAAATACCTGCTGGATTTCTTGATCCGTCAAATTCTTGGGCTAAAGAAAAATTACACAAAAACAAAAACAAAAACAAAAACTTAATTTTCATAAATTCTCCTATATTCTAAAGTACTTTTTAATATCAGCCGCCATACAAAACTCCGGACTATCGAACGTTAATTGCTTTTTAATTTCAAACAAATGAGAAAGGTTGCATTTTTTGAATATTTGTCTAAGTTCAGGATCATTGAATACATCGGAATTAATAAAATCAATAGTATCCATTCCAAAATATTCAAAATCTTTTCTACATGCTCCAAACTTTGCTTTCAACATTTGATGTTCTGGTGTGCCGCTCATTGTTATAAACTTGAAACTTTTAATAAGAGCAACATCTTCAACAGGACTTACAACTAAATATCCTACCTTATTTCCATGAAAATAAAATTCAACAAGATGTGAATCTCCGTCTCTCCAACATACTTTTGGGTTTATCAAAGACTTTCCCAAAGAATAAAACATATCTCCAGGTCTGTGTATTCTTAATCTTTCGTTTATTCTGTTTATTGCGTGTTCTTGTATGTAAACCTTAACAGGTTTAACATTATTGATTGTGTTTTCTTTTAACACTAATGGAAATTTTTTCAAATGATCAAAACAAAAACAAGAATATGCATTCCTAGGTTTGCCATCCATGTTAAAAAGTCTAACTTCAGGATAGCTTTCATGAATTTTTATAATTTGATAAGCTTTGCCACCAGGAGATTTGTCTAATGATAATGTGAAATATAATCCATTTTGAGTAAAACTATAGTATTTTGAAGTTTCTTGCCATGCGATTGAGACTAATTTTATTGCACAATCATACCAAGCCTTTACAGCATTCTTTGATGTAGATTTTTCGATGATATTGAATAATTCTAATACTTTAACAGGATCGCCTATCTTTTTTGATATTAATTCATTTTTTCTACCTATTCTGCTTATCAGAAAAGATTTCATGGAATAAACCGCAGAGTCTATTCCTAGTATTTGATTAAGGTCTTGAAAAGGTATTTCGTGACCATTAACATCAATTGTTGAATTATTGAGTAGATTTTTTATTTTTTCTTCTAAAACTTTTATATTTGGAAAATTTCTTGCATCATCAGTGTCTATAGATGTTTTTGGCCAAGTAAAATTTAATATAGGCTTTTTTGCTTCAATAGGTAATTTTTCAAAATGCTCTTTTATGCCAAGTATATTTATTATTTCTCGCTTTTTATCTCTTATCTTATTTTCTCTTTTTTTAACTTTGTTAGCCACCATGCTACACCTAAGTATTGATTATGAGTAGATTATTTTGTTTTCAAAAATTGAATTCAAAACATATATAAAATCAGCTTTTATGAAAAATATTACTAAAAAATGTACAGTTTGTGGTAAAAAATTGCCAGCAACAAGTGAACATTTCCATAAATCAAAAAAAGGTAAATTTGGTTTAAGAAGTAATTGTAAAGTTTGTGTAAAACAGACAACAGATAGAGAAGAAAAAAGACAATACCATAAAAAATATTATCAAAAAAATAGAAAAAAGGTAATAAAACGTCAATTAGAGTATATTAAAAATAATAGAGAAAAAGTCAATAATAGACACAACAACAGATATCACTCTGATCCTAACTATAGAATGAAGCATAACTTAAAAAGAAGAATGAACAATGCTCTCAAGGGTTGTTTTAAAAATGAATCAACCATTAAACTTCTAGGTGGTGAATTGGAAACAGTAAGGCTTCATATAGAATCAAAATTTGTAGAAGGTATGAATTGGGGAAATTATGGGAAGTGGCACATAGATCATATTTTACCATGTGCAAGTTTTGATTTAACAGATCCAGAACAACAAAAAAAATGTTTCCATTATACTAATCTACAGCCTTTGTGGGCAGAGGACAATATGAAAAAAGGGGATAAAGTTCTTGGTACTTTTTAATTGCACGACATTTTTGTTTAATCTCAAAGTCTAAATCAAACTCTAACCCATATGTGTTAATAGGCTCAACAGCATAATCAGCATGTTTTCTAGGGTTATTGCCGGGAGCAGATTCACTGTAGTGGAACAATGGCGTGAAACCTTTCCAAGTTTCATAACAAGCACGAATAGCAACTTCTTCATTTTCATACGAAGAGTTACATTTATCATGCAAATAATCATATGTTATTGGAATTCCAGTCTTGGGATGAAAGTGTTCAATGAGTTCTCGAACACTCCAACATCCGCTTTTATCGTCATTCTCCACACAAACCCTAGACTGACAATTTTTATCTAATCTAGAAAATCCATCAATGAATCTACCAATAATTTCTTCGTAGTTACCATCTTTATTTTGAACATGAAAATTAATTGGAGAATTATAATCTGCTGGGCAACCGATCCTATCCATAAAGCTCGAGAAAAAATTCAACTCATTAATAGTTTTGTTTACTACTGCCGGATTTTTACTTGCAAGGGCGTTATATTCTGAGGGGTGAGCGGAAATCCTTACGCCTGTTTCTTTAATTGTATTCTCAATATCATCAAAAACATCTTGAATATCGTCGTGATTAGGCAAATCCTTTAAATCAACATTCGCTTGATCAAATGTGATCAAAGGCATCAAGTCACTACTAAGACGATAACACAAGTTATTCTCTGCACAGTATTTGATCGTCTCATTAGTAACAATCATGTTATTCAAGATACGATTACCCAAAATTTCTATCGCCTCTTTTCTTGGAAGAGAACTAAAGCGTTTGTAGGTCATCTTTTGAAATTTCATAGGAGGATCACGATCTTGAAGATTCAAAGATATACAACAAAGCCCTAGCTTCATATTATTTCCTTTAATGTCTTATTTCATTCATATAAGAACTCTGTCTGCTTGAAGTATTCTTCAAGCAACTGTTTGTTTATCTCTTCTATTTCATTATCACGAAGATCTTCTGCGTGTAACTCCAACAGAAGATCTTCGTGATAATTGTTTTCATTTAATTCATCCATTTTTCAAGTCTGCTATGATCTCGATAAGTTTTATAGCAGCTTCGCCTCCTACCATCTTATACAAGGATGAAGCAACTTGCATAGCCTTTATGCTAGAATCACTCTTCACAGAAGAATTGTGATTAACAGAAGGCGTATGAGAGTCGTCAACTTTAACAAGGATATATTTGCCATAACTAGAAGATTCAATTTTATGGCCATGAACAACTCTGTTAGAGTATGCCCAATTCTGTATGGCCTTTTTGATCTTTCTAGCTTCCATGTCTGGGAAAGATTTTACCGGGTCATTAAGAGAGAATTTAAGCTTACCAGAGTTTATTCTGCTAACAATAAACTTATCTGCACAGGCACTTGCCACCTTGCTTTTATGATTAACATACTTGCTGTAAACACCTTTATCAATTTTGGAAATAGATTTATCTTTAACCAAATCTTTCAAAGCACAATTAAACTGGTTAATAGTAAATTTGGTTTCATACTCTGAATTGTATGATTTGGCTAAATCTTCTGTAGTGAAATTGAGGTTGTGTTCAATAAAGTTTTGCCTAATATGGTCGTGTAAACCTTGAATAACTCCATGGGCAGTCTTCGCCTTGGCCCTAGTCTTAGTCACGGTTACGGCTTTCTTGATTCCAGCCAATGCACGATGTGCAACAGCAACATCACAACCAACTTTGTTCGCAATTTGCTTGGTTGTAAGCTTGTTATTTTTGGAATAAAGATCTTTACACATCTGAGTCTTGGTAATCTTGGTCTTAGTTTTCACAACTTTCTCCTTTGAAATGAGTTTTTCAATCTTAGATGAATCAACAATAGTGGCCTTCATACCAACCAAATAATCATAAACAAATTTAGGATCAGACTTCATTTGTGCAATCAAGTCTGATGCATCTTTTTTATTTAGACTAGAACTGCAAGTTCTAAGGTCCAAACCTAAATAATGAAAAATATACCTACTTTGTTTAAAAGTAAGTTTTTCTGAATCTTCTAATTTAATTGGCTCAACAACTGCAATCATTTTTTTATCTTTCAAATAATAATTCACCGTGGCCTTTTATTTTTACTAAAAGGCCACGGTGAAAAAAATCAAGAAAGCTGCATTAGGGTATCAATCGCCCCGGCGACAGCATCCTTACCATACTTATCACAAATTTTCTTTACGTCAAGTAGCAAAGCCATGTCAACCGTGGCAACCTTGGTAGACTGCACTCGCTTTTTCTTGGCCGAAAAAGAAGGAGAGTCAGCCTTGGGCTTCTTGTTGTAATTACTCTTAACTACACTAGCGAAGCCCCTAGTTACTTCGACACCTTTTTCCTTGAGAATACTGGTAATCTCGAGAGGCATCAACTTAGGGTTATCCTTTAACAACTCACGAATTGCCTGGGTTTTGTTAACCTCTGACATATCATCCCTTTCTTTTTAAAATGAAAACAAGAACAAAACAAGAACGTACCGAAATGAAGTTTTAACTAAATTGGTATTTTTTTTCTCCTAAAGTTTGAATAAACTCTAGGCCTAGTTCCACACATTCGTTTGTGTGTTCTTCAACAACATATTCATCTGCACTATGTTGGTCGTAATACCCAGTTGGGAGGACGGCACAACAAAAGTCAAAGTTTTTCCGTATTTGAACTACGTCGGTGAAAGGATCTCTGGAAATGTTATCAACGCCATATTTGGCTAACACTCCCTGTATAGCATGGAAGAACTCTTCTGTCCAGAGTCTTACACCAGAACAAGTCATACTAAACCAGTTTTTAGTAGGTGCGTCAAATTGTAATGCATAACCTACATCTTCAAAGAAACTCTTAGCTAAATTTTTTGATCCAATCATTCCACATTCTTCTTCAACAAAGAATGCCACCTTTATATTTTCAACTCGCTTAAGCAATTCTAAGCATATGTAAATACCACATTTATCATCGCCTCCAATCCCAGTTTTAGTATTATTAGTAGGATTTAAGGCACTTAAAAAAGTGAAACCAAACTCTTTGGTTTCAACTATCGATAAATTTATATTAGACTCAATTAAAAACTTTTGATCATTATGAACAGTATCCATGTGTGCAACAATACAAGGATAATGTTCGGTTTGACCTTTTGTAATATAAATATTATTCTTGTAATCTTTAAAATAAGAATAATTATTATCGTTACAATGTTTTTCTATATACTCAATTATCAAGTCTTCTTTTGAAGAAAAACTAGGTATTGAGAGTATATCTCTCAAAAAAATATTCATTTAATAGTTATCCAAACTTAAATCACTTGTTTTTATAATTGGTATGACTTCTTCATTTGATTTAATTACTTTTCTACTTTCTTTTTTATGTTTGCTCCAAGAATTTTGAACTTCTTGGCATCTAATTTTTATTTCTTCTGGCGTTGGCCAGCAATCTTCATCTTTATCATCATCCATGACAATATCTCCAAAAAATTAAAACACATACGCTAGGTTTAGTGCTGCTTCTCTATCCTAGCACGGCTTAGTATGAAGTTATCTCTGGCACTTCACCGTGTGCTTTGTTTATGTTGATTAAAAATCAGTTATTTCATCATCATAATCATCATCATCGTCTTCGTCTTCGTCATCTTCTTCATCATCGTCTTCTTCATCTTCATCTTTTAAAAAGTCATCATCTTCTTCGTCTTCATCTTCATCATCGTCTTCATCTTCATCATCGTCTTCATCTTCATCTTCGTCCTCGTCTTCATCATCTTCATCTTCATCTTCATCTTCGTCTTCGTCACCTAAATCATATTCATCACGAACACTCTTAGGCGAACTAAGCTTTTCTTGCTTATCATCTTCTTCGTCTTCATCCTTGACTTTAGTTTTCTTTCCTAAAATCTTAGACAAAACAGAAACGCTTAATGAGTTTTCATCTTTAAAATTGACCTTGGCACCCGATGAACCAAAAGTCAAACCTTCCTTATTCAGATGCTCAACTGCAGCATCGATCCCCATCTTGTCAACAGTTTCTTCAACCAGAGAACGAACCTCTGGAATACTTACCCATATTGGGGATTTACCATTGACATTAGATTTTGGTCTGCCCTTGGAGATTGTAAAACCAATCTCCTTTAGTATGGTTGTTAAAGTTGGCACACTAATAGTTTCAACCTTAACAACCTTATCTTCAAATTTTAAGCCAGATTCTTGCAGAAACTGAGCAATAGCTCCAATCTTCTGTAGTTGCTCTGCTGTATCGAGCAGACTTTGCCTAGCTTGTGCATTTTCACAAACGATAACTTTGAGTGCATGTGGTTTGCGGCCCATTGAAAAATCCTTTTTTGGTTAAAAGTCCAAAGATTACAGGAATATATCCAAAAAAAAAATATTGTCAAGAAAAAATGGAAAACAGAAAAATATCACCCCCCGGTCGGCAGTATATCCGATTCTGGATGCTTGTCCAGGCCAAACGTACCGGGAGTATTTTTTTAATTAAAAATTACTTCAATTAAAAGCTCAGTTTTTCCCTTAATAACTCTGTGCCATTCTCCGGCCTTAATGAATATTTCTTTATCAAGTTTTTCAGGCAAACAGTTATCCCTTTGAAACATCCAATCATTTTCATTCATAGGAACAACTGTTCTATCTTCCATATCGTAGTGCCATTTTAAATCTTCATCATCAACACCAGATGAAAACTCTCTAAATACCTTGTCGTTTGTTTTTGTTTGTTTAAAAGGAAAGTTCATGAAATTATATATTACACATGCAATAAAAAACCCCTGCTGAAAATTCAGCAGGGGTTTACATTCGAAGGATGTGTAAAATCAACCTACATGATTCACTCTTCGCTAAATGAAAAATTCCTATCCTTTGGTTGGCACCAGAATACCAGAAAAAAACAAGATTGTCCAGACATTAATTTTGATAGAGCCAGCTACTTTTTTTGACAATGTAACCAGGAACAAGTTCTTCTGCGGCTCGTTTAACTCCCGGTGCATATATATCATGGCCTGCTATAACTCCACCTTTTTTAACTTTAGGAAGCCACGCTTTAATATCAGCATGTATAAATTCATATTCATGTCCTGCGTCGATAAACACAAAATCTAAACTTTTATTTTTGTATAATTCGGCTGCTTTGTCAGAGTATTCTTTAATAGGTGTATAGTAGTCTTTTACAGATTCTAAATTTTTTGAAAATATATCATAAAGAATTGGTTTTATTTTATCAAATTGATCATACTCTTTTTCTGCACCTATACCATTCCATAGATCTACACAGTCAAATTTTATTTTCTTTTTGCTATTTATTATTTCTACAGCCATAAAAGCTGCACTTCGGCCAAGCCAAGAACCTACCTCAACAAAATGAGCATTATTTTTTGCTCTTTGTATATTCTCTAAGTATATATCTTGAAAATCAAACCAACCATGTATATTTTGATAAAAATGTTCCATTTATTCAAACGTCACTATCATTTGTTCCACTAACTACGTCGTCAAATGAATCACCATCTTTTAAACTAATAACTTTTCTGTTGCCCTCGGCATCAAATACATCAAGCATATTAGCTGTTCTTTGAATGCTAACACCATTTACAACACTGGTGTCTAAACTGCCTTCTGAACCTAAGTTTACAAGATCTGGAGTTAATTTTAATGAATAGTCTGCCATAATTTTCCTTTTAAATTTACTTTAATATAGTATATATACGTACGATATGAATTTTTACTCATTAAACGAAAAGATAAACAGCTCAAATAACTTAAAGATAAGTGATAATTTAAAATATCACATAGAAAATAAAATACCAATACATGAAAATGTTTTTAGGGTACATAGTAAATCTTATTATGAACTTATAAAAGAAGCAAAAACATTGTATTTGGCTGGGAAATTAGAGGTTGGTGATGAAGACAAAGAGTTTCTAGAAACAGATATTGGAGAAACAGCTTTATATAAAGGAAAGTTAGTTTATTTAGATTCGCCAAAATTAATTAAAGTTAAAATAGATGAAAACAAAAAAGGGAAAAGACTAAATTCGCCATTTAGAACACCAGGAGAAGGTAAAAAATTTGCAGTATATGTTAAAACTCCAAGTGGCAATATTAAAAAGGTAAGATTTGGAGATCCTAAATTAAAAATCAAGAACAGTAATAAAAAAAGAGCAAAAAGCTTCAGAGCAAGACACAAATGCAGCGAAAAGAAAGATAGAACAAAAGCCGGTTATTGGAGCTGTAATGTTGGACGTTATGCAAAAAGTTTAGGTCTATCCAGTTCAACTCCTTGGTGAATAATGCACAAAATAGGGATAGTAATAATCGCTACAAATGCATATTTTGTATTAGGCGTCAGATTTATTAAAAAATTTATACACCATTATAAAGGTAATAGTGCTATAAAATTTCATTTTTTCTCAGAAATTGATCCTTGTCCATATTTATCAGAGTGTTCAAGTGTTGTATGGCACGAAGAGAATCATAAAAATTGGTTAGATGGAACAAATTCAAAATTTAAAAATATAATTAAACTAAGTGATAGCAACGAGGATTATATTTATTACTTTGACGCAGATACAAATATAAATAAAGATTTTAATGAAAATTGGTTTTTAGGAGAATTAGTTGGCGGTGAACACTACGGTAATAGAACTTGGCTGGCAAATGGTGTTGGTTTAGATAAATTTGAAAAATCTAAGGCGTATGTTCCACCAAATAGTCACTTACCATACATGTATTATTATGGGGCCTTTTTTGGTGGAAGAAAAGAAAAAGTAATAAAATTTTGCGAAACTCTTAGAGATTGGCAAATTGAAGACAAGAAAATTCCCTACGAGCCAAGCGTGAATGATGAAAGTTACATAAATGCATATTTTCACTATAATCAGCCAACTATTGTTTATTGTGAACAATTTGCATTTAATATAAGCGATAAAGGTGGAATAGGCGAAACAAGAAATACTAATTTAGATCTATCAGAAATGAAAAAAAGAATGATAGAAAATAAAGATAAACTTATTGATATTATAAGTGGAAAATTAATAATATATTAATTACACAATTGCTTTTACTGATGCTTTTTTCAAAAGATGACCCAAAGAATTAGTTAATCCTGGTTTAGAAACTACGACTTTTTCATTAGAAACCACACCATCTTTTGTTTCGTGGTGGCGACCATCAAAGTTGACTATATCTCCGATTTTAAGATATGGTTTGGCTCCTAATTTATATAAAGCATCACTAATAATTTCACATCCACCATATTCTTCAGAATCTTTTAAGGCATAGAATAATATGTCTGTTGCGTTTATCAAAAAGGCTTCACCTTGATATGTTTTTGGTTTTTCTACCTTTTCATTATAGGGTGGTATTTCTTGTTCGGTTTTTTTCCATTTCCATTTGTTGCCATCTTTTATTCCGAGTCCCACGGCAACACCATTTAAAAATGTTTTACAAATTCCTTCACTTTTTTCTATATAACTAACTATAACTCCTAATATTTTTAGTATATAATCTGGGTCATTTTGTCTTCTTCTTTTTTCTTCTTCTTCAGCAGTAATTTCTACTTGTCCTTTTTCCCTAGTGGCAATTGATCCCGGATCCGCTGCTTTTCTTTTAGCATCTATATCCTTAAGGAATAAAGCCTTATACATAGGACTTTTTTCACGCTCATAATCCTCTTGCTCTTCTGGATTGAGAATATACCCAGCAGGAGTTTTTACCTCTTCATTCTCTAATATCTTTAGCATTTCATAAAATGATTTCATGGTATTATCTATGAAGAATATTATAATTTTTATTTTTATACAAAAAAAGGGGGAGAAGGATTAATCCTTCTCCCCCTCCTAATCTTTTTTAATATTCCTTATTTGGAATATTCTTCAAAGTTGTTTCTTTTCAAGTAATCTTTAAGACTATTTGAGTCTTTTGTATACTCATCTTCTAATCTATCAAAATCTCTCGACTTTGAATAGTCTTTATAAAACTTGGGTTTCTGTAGGTCTTCTAATCTTGAAAGCAAGGCAAATAAGGGTGGCGGAATGTTTTTGCCTTGATTTTCAAGAAAATCCTCGGAGTTTTGAAGAGCATAAGCTATAATTTTAGCCATTTCGCCATTAAAGCTAAGATTATATTCGCTCTGGAACTTATTTAATTGAAACGCAGGGTTTCTTTCTCTTTCTCTATAGGTATTAGAATCTTCGTTGTAATCTCTTGAAACGTTCATTTAATGATCCTCACTAAAAAATAATCCATAAAAAATAAAATTGCTAACCTCCGTAAAAGCAAAAAACAAAAATCAACCACCGACACTTCTAGTATAGACTGTGAAAAACCGTTGTCAAAATTTTTTTTGAAAAAATCACGGAATTTCTGCCTGACTTTCCATCCAAATTTCAACAATTTCACCAACGTAGCCTAGATTTTTTACAAATTTTGTCAAATTGCGATATGTAACATCGCCATTTTGTTCGGGCCATTGCTCACAATAATCAAAAATTTCTTCGTCGCTAGATAAACAACCATGGAAAACTATCGCCAAAGTTGCCAAGGCAACTTTAGGTTCCATTTTTTCTTTTTTACACTCAGTTAGAAGTTTTAATATTTTTTTCATCGGTATCCTCCAAGGTTGCTCAGAAGATACCTTATTTTCAACTCAAAGTCAAAGGAGACATTAACTTAAACAAAACTCTTTTTGTCTCTTTTTCAACTCACAAATACCATCATCTGTAATTTTTAAACCAGAACTAGTAACTGACACTAGGGCAGGTCTGTCCTCTGTACCTGTGATAAGCTCTGGAAGAATGTACTTTTCTATTTCTTCTGTCTTTTTACCCAACACATACTCTAATCTTTTGATTGCTATGGGACCGTGGTCATTCAAAAACTTTAAGATTTTCAAACTTGATTCATGCATTCCATATTCGTCTATTCCTTCATTTTCTGCAACCTCTCTAGCAACTGTGTCCCATGTTTTTTCTTCATGCATATTCTTGTAAAGAATCATATACCGGGAAAATTCTAATGCTTTTCTAGGTATCATGGGATTGTAATGTGAAACCAAATCACAAACATCATCAGGTAATTGAGGATGGTTGTTTTTTACAATTTGACTAATTTCGTTCTTAGACAAATATTTTAAGTCTATATTGCTAAATCTGCTTTTGAATGCATCAAATACTTTACCAATATCGGTAGTAGCGATTATCCAACAAGCCTTCTTGCAATTAACCTTGTAACCAGATTCAGTAGCCAATACTGCATCAAATTTTTCGGTTGCCTTCAACAAACCTTGAACAACATTGTTTTTCAAGGCATGAACTTCGTCTATGAAAATGATGCATGTTGGAAGTTCATAATGAGATTTTTCTATCTCTGTTAGCGGAACTCCTTGCTCCTGTAAAGAAACATAGATTTTAAGGAAAAAATCATCTATATTTTTGATGCTCCTAGGACTAATTTCAATCAGTGGGATTTTCAATATCTGAGCGAACAATTTAACAAGAGTAGTTTTGCCAGCACTTGGCGGTCCTACTAATGAAAAAGAAATATCATTACAAATATGATTATCTCTTTGAAGGGCATTATAAGCAACCACAGAAAGTTTTTTAAGAGCTTTTCTGTTGCCTACAAATTTGTTGAATGGAGAAATAGGATTTTCTGGATCTACTAATTTGGAAAACTTCTCCAAATCTTCTTTTGTCAAATCTCTATTGAAAAATATTCTCTCTAGTTGCTTATTCATTATCTATCTGCCTTTATACAATTGTTAATGTCTACTCTAGCGAAATTAGGAGTCCCTTTACCAGTCAATCCGTTATACAAAAATGTCACACTTTTGCCAATCCAATCATTTTTATTTTTCAAAAACTCAACAGATTGTTCATACGTTCCTTTAAAACTTGCATCAAAAATTTTGCCATTCCAATCTAAAGTAATTATTTTTCCAGCACCACTCCAGTTTCCAGTGCCTTCCGTTATATTAATAATAACAGCCTCATCATCATCCTCAGGTTTGACCTTTAAAAGGTCTTTAGTTCTTTTGTTTTGATACTCCATATTTTTTTTCCGAAGTATCACACCTTCATGCCCTTGATCAACAAAGGATTGATAATGCTTGTTTAATTCATTTTGATCTTTAACGTCATAATCATCAACTTTGGCAACATGAGTATATTCGCCAATAACGTTAGAATCTATCCATTGTTTACGTTCATGATAAGGATGCTCTTTATCAAGACCAAATCCATAACCGTCATAAATGTAATAATGAACTAGCTTTTTACTTCTCTCTAAATCTTCACTTGTAATATGAACAGTTTTTCTTATGAGCTTGCTAATCTCATTTAATTGTTGACGAAGATCATTATTAAATAACTCTCCGTCTAAAACAGCATTAGGGTGCTTTTCAAAAAATGGTTTGAGAGAATTTTGTATATGAGGACAACTAATATACTTTTCACCTTTTCTAGTGAATAGTCCATCTTTGGTTGCTATGCATCTCATTCCATTAAATTTACATTGCAGCAACCACTCACCTTTATCAAGATTTATTTTGTCAAAATAATCTTTGTAAAGTTTAGCAAGCATTGGCTCTACATATTGATCTTTATCAATATCTTCTAAATTTTCAAAATAGCCAGTCTTCTTTTGTTTTTTGTATTTAGCTTCAATTTCTTTGGTCGCCTGTTCTTCTGCTGTGGTGGCGTTTTTCTTGCCCTCGTTCTTTGCGGAAGCAACAGTCCACTCAGAAGTCACTTTTTCTCCATCTTGAATACCAGAAACAGCACGATACTTGTTGTCTTGTTGCTCCATGTACCATATTCTTACATTTCCAAGAGAATCACGAGTATAAAGAGTTGAAAAAACTTTATTCATTTGTAACCTTATAAGTAGAATGCTCGGGTTTTACAATATTCCATAAAATTTCAGAATAACACTTATTATCTAACATTTTAAAAAGAATGCCAGAATATTTGTGTTTGGTTGCTTGTTCTGCAAATTCTTTTCTATCTTTATAAACTATAGAATTAAATATGTTAGAATAATCTGATTCTATCTTTTTATATTCATTTAGAATGGAATTCTTAGTAAGCTTGATCCAAGAAAAAATCTCGTCGGGAACACCAGACAAGTCTAGCTCCGTGCCAGTCATCATGCAAGACCACACATCCCTGGTACTGAGGCCGAAAAGCAACTTATGTAACTTTACATAATCATCAAGTTTTATTTTAATTCTAAATCCATCTTCAAACTTTACTACATAACCTTCAAAATTCTTTTTGTTTTTATCAAGATCATTTATTGAATCACAATTAATTTTTTCACATACATTAAATCCAAAATGATTATCATGTATATCAATTTCTTTTCCAGTTTCAGTTTCTATAGCACCAAGTAACACCAAATCTTCTTTTTGTCCATAATTAACCACAATTATATTTTCTGGATAAACTATTTCAAACAAATAGGTCAAATTTTCATCTAACTTAATATTCTTACTAGAAAGTATTTGATTGGCTTTTAAAGCCTGTTTGCTTTCAAAACTTCCCCTGGTCGCTATAAAAGGTTTATTTTTTACAAAATATGAAATACCTAGGCTTCCATCGACCTTCTCATAAACAGTATAACTTTTATTTAACAGATACTTATCAGCTTCATCTTTTACTTCAGAATAATTAAAAAATTTCTTAAAGCATCTACTAACTATTTTATTTTCTGAATCTACAATAAGTCCACGACATTGAAGCGTAGTGTCATTCCAAAAACTATCATATTGAGTTTTAGGAGTATAATTCAAAATATATAAATTTTCAGATGGATGTTTAGTTTTCTTAACATACCCATCTTTTATCATTTCTTCTAAATTATTCATTTCACATACAATTTATTATATTTTGTTACCAAGCAAGAAAAGTTCATTCCATCAATATTCTTGCCGTCTAATATCCAATTAGGATTTATTCTAGGATTATATCTGATATTCTTTAAGCTATCTGTGCAAATTTCTAAAGAATATGGATTTAACTGAAAATCTTCGCAATAAACCCAAGCACAAACTATTTTGTTAGTGCCATTAAAAATTTTATTTGATATCTTTGAATTATTATAAAGACTACAGTTGTGCAATATTAATTGAGTTTGTATTGGATCAAAGTAAAAAACAGATCCATGACCAGCAACTTGCCAGTTCATGTAGTTTTTTCCTTTTGCCAAATGAAATCTAACTTTATATCTCATGTTAAAAAGGATTCATTGTATTTTTATCGTGATGATCAAAAGAAACAATATCGCCCTTAGAATCCATCAAATCTTTAAGCTCTGCAAAGTTTATAGGACATGGATTTTTTTCCACGCTTACCTCATAAACTCGTGCATTACTGTTTAGATATTTTTGACCCATATCAGAGCGATCAAGGTTGCCATGGACATGGCTAAAAACGTGCCACGCACCTTTTCCTTGTCCATTAAAACTCAGAATAGGATAATGACTTAAAACTACACTTTGTCTATTGATTTTAGCTTCAAATAAGTTAGGACAAAAAATAATTTTTTTGTTCCAATCTAAATAATAATTACCATCACAATCAGTGTAATTTTCAAGAAAAAAGTTGAATCCAGCAAAATGGTTGCCAGAACAAACATACATTTCTTTGAAATTATGGCTTTGCATAATACTAAGAAATTCTTCGGCACCGCCTTTGCCAAACATTATATCTCCAAGCAAAAAACCTATTGTTTTTTCGCTTGAACGCTGGTTCCATTTTTTAATCAGCGATTCTTTTGCATGAGATGAACTTTCATATCCACGTTTCTTCCAAATAGGTTCATCCCAAGATGGATCATGATTATAATGAGTGCAACCCCAAAAAAGAATGTCTACAGGATCTGCGTTGATCTCAAATGGTCTAAAGAATTTACTTTTAATGTTCATGTATTAATAATAGAAGAAAATCAAAAAAAAATGTTCGGTGCGGTCGGCGGATCGTCCTATTATAGAGAGGATCGGCAAGGGACACCGTACCGAGAAAAAATTTTTATTTAATTTCAAAATCGGGAAGTAAAATTAAATTTTTAATTTCTTCTCCATTTACCGGCAGTTCTCTTGCTATCGGGTTTTTAAAAAGAGGTTCGTTAAATATTGAATTGTTAGGCAAACATTTAAAGTAGGGTTGCTGGCCATTTGCCATGTCATTTTTAGCAAACCTTTTCAAAAAATCAGCAACAGTGGCGTCTTCATGAATATTTTCTTTGGTTTTTTTCCAATTAAAAGCAAAAACTCCTCTTGTTGTGAGTTTTTCAGGGCTGCTCGAGGCAAGAATGATTGCATCATCAAAAGCATTTAAGTTTAAACAAAAATCTATTTCATCATTTTTAATATCAAAGAAATTTCTAAAAAAAGAATTTTTTGAAATTTCAGGCATCTGTACTTCTACGTTAAAAACTCTAAGCGGAGTTCCTTTTTTATCAAAACCTTCTTCTATGCCACCAGAAGCATGACAGGTGTCTATTAATACAATTAATCTTTTAATTTTGCCAACATTAGCTATTGATTGAACAACTTTACTAAATTTGAAATTTCCATCTTTGGCAACCATGCTAAAATTTTTACCGCTGCCTCCACCATGACTATTTAAATAAAGCAACAAAGTTCCTTCTTGGCCAACCAAAGAAGCATATTCTGATACTTTGTCATATATTTGTTTAGATGATACATTATGAAACTTTAAACATTTAAATCCAAGTTTATCATCTTTAAAAGAATCTTCCATTAATTGAAGATTTCTAGTTCTGCCATCCTCATCTGTCATTGTGAAAAGCAAAGAGTAGTTTTTATCATTAAAATCATAAGGGAAACCAGAAAGATTAACATCTTTGTTTTCAAAATGAAAAAAAGAAAATATCAAGATGAAATTAAGTATTATTATTAATCTACTAAGCATTTTAATCAACTTTTATAATTAACTTTAATAGAGGTTATAACTTGAACGTCAACTTGTTCTTCGTTCTCATTTTTAAACTCTATTTTATTTAAATTAAGTTCGCCTTGTGAAAAAATTTGTGTTTCGTTGGCTTTTATGGAAAAGACAGCAGTGTCAGAAGAATTTAATCTTACCTTGATATCACCGCTTCCATTTGAAATTTGTACAAATGTTGCAAAACCATTCTCTTGCCCCTCTATATCTAATACATTGTCAGAAAATTCACTATCTGGGTCTAGATTTAAAGAATATGCTTTAGGTGCATTATTATTTTGTGTATAATCACTCCAGACTGAGCCGTCATCTTCTATAACTTCAATAAAAGCTTCTTCAAGAGAGGATTGAGGATAAGCATATCTTTTCCAGTAATTAGAGTCCTCAAACTCTTGGCCATCTTTTAATTCTCTATAAATACGGTTGGGTCCTGAAACATAAATGCTTCTTTGGATACTAACCTCTGAAGGATTTATGTCCAGGAGCCCCTGAGTACCGTTGTTTAATTTTACTCTAAATTTACTCATTTTCAGTCAAGTATAATAAATTTGTGTCCACTGTTTTCTAAATCTTCTAAGTTTTGCATGACATCGTCAAATGTTCCGCCATCTTTAACTGAAACTATCTTTCTGTCAGTGCCATTGTAAACATCTAAATAAACAGTTCTTTGAATTGAAACACCAGCTACCACAGCGGTGTCTAAAGATCCTTCTGTTGCTAAGTTACGTAAGTCAGGTGTTAATTTAACAGTATAAACCATTTTTCCTCCTTGTGGGTCTTTGCCCATAATTATCTATGCATTGATTTTCGATTTTTAAAAATAAATAATAGATATTATTATTAATGAACTATAATTAGTCTATGGATGATAATAAAAAAATAGAAATAGAAAATGGAATAAATACATTCTTTGATAAATTTCAAAAAAATGATGAATTCACTAAAATATTCTTAGAGATAATATTTGAAAATTTAATTAAAAATCATGAAAAAAAATCTTAAAACATTGTGGCTATATCTTGCCAAAAGAGATAAAAAAGGAATACAAATAATAGCAAATTTTTTGTGCAGAGATTTAGATCCAATAAAGCTTGATGATATTAAAAGATTAGCATTACCATTAAGTTGGGAGTCTAAGATATTTGAATACATTCAACAAAACAAAATGGAATGGGAGCCTTGGGTTCAAACAGAAAACGATTTTGATAGCTTGAAAAGAAATTTAAAAACAAGAAGATATAGTGATATTCCGGCAAATGGACAGCCAATGATATCTGTAGTCCCTCAAATAACGGTAAATGTTAATAACTTTCCAGCACAAAAGAGCATGATAAGAAAAAATTAGTAAACGTATTTTTTGTTTAAATAGAAAGTTCCAGAATTAACTTCTATCAAAAAACAATTGTCTTCTTCTTTGATAACAGTTCCACCGTGTTTTAAAAAATCTTTTTTGACTTCAGATAAAACTCCAATATCCAAACTGATCTTGTTAGATATTTTAGTTGTTTTAGGAAAAACTCTGTCGTTAATTTTTTTCCTATCCATAGAGTTTTGAAAATCACTGGAGTTGTTGATCCAGTCGCCAAACTCATTCAAAAATTTATTAATTTCCATTTTTAATAAAATCAATCATGTTGCTAATATCTATATACTCTGCATTATTTATTTTTTTCCACTTACAATAGTATTTAACATCAATTTTTTTCTTTAACCAATAAAGATATGCGTCAATTATTTCAACTGCTAAATTTTGTTGTTCATAACAATAAATGTTGTCTTCGATAAAAACAGAACCAGGTTTATTTTCAGCGAAAACATCATCACAACAAAGAAGAACTATTTTGTTAACTTTAAATCTATATGCTAGTCCAATGCTTGCACATATTGGATTTCTATAATCATCTATTTGATAGAAATTTTCTGTATTTTTTCCAAAAGAGAAACCATCTTCACTAACCGGTGAGTATCTATACTTTATTCCATTATAGTTTTG
>Ga0075473_10000125_pt1 | contig 29145 bp, 19 predicted proteins | sample DEB19_08_DNA_FD_76340 | JGI IMG/M metagenome (GOLD analysis project Ga0075473, IMG submission 76340) | Aqueous microbial communities from the Delaware River and Bay under freshwater to marine salinity gradient to study organic matter... | ecosystem: Environmental > Aquatic > Marine > Coastal ... | reverse complement strand
TGACACCTCGGCAGCCGTTCCCGGAAAGATCTCGACGCCGTCGAAGCCTATCTCGGCAGCCGCCCGGCAACCCGACTCCAGACTGCCGTGGAATACGAAGGGCCCGCGGCTCGCTTCCGGCACGAGGCAGATCGTGATCGCGGACCGCACGGCCAAGCGCCCCCTTCGTCAGGCGCCGGTCATGGCGAACAGCGGCCGCAAGTGACGGTCGTAGATGTTCTCGGTGACCTGCTTGGCGACCACATCCCGATTGGCCACAAGCAGATCGGTGTATCGCTTGCCCTGTTTGGCGGCCACTTTGAATGACACATGCACCAACTGACGCATGTGCGGATTGAAGGCGGGATTGGATGGCACATGCCGCAACGCCGCCGCAAGCTGCGGCCCGGTCCACGATGCCACGTCGGCCGGAGCCGGGAGCTTCGTCCGGTCGATGTCGATCACCGTGGCGTAGGGCGCACAGAACTCGTCGAGGTGATCGTAGGCGTAGGCATAGATCTCCTTCGCGAGCACCAGGCCGTCGCCTCCTGCCTCCGCCAGACCGATCATCTCCTCGAGCCACGTCGTGCCGGCCGTCTTGAGATGCAGGCCGGCTCCCGTCCGCTCCACGATCCGGCGGATCACGGGATAGAGCGAGAATTTGTCGCTGCCACTGTGCACCGAGAGCTTGAGATTCCTCGGCAGCCCGTACCGTTCCGCGGCAAACGCAAGCACCGCCACATCGTCGGAAAACTCCTTCTCAAAACCGGCCAGATCTCCCACGTAATCGACGCCCTTGTTGAAACGTCCGGTGAACTTGGGCGCGATCGTCTGGAGAGGCACGCCCTCGTCGGCGAGGAGCGCCAGGATCACGAGGAGTACAGGAGGTGTCTGGGCGATGTCGGTCTCGTCCATGCTCACCTCGATCGCTCCGTCGTCGCCGCGACGGCCGTGGATATGCCGGTAGATTTCGCCAGCCTCGCGGCAGGCCAGAAGGTACGTGCGGGCGACGCTCGCGGACGCTTCGGCCGACAGTGGGATCGGCTGCGCGATGCCGGGAATCGTGACGGCGGACGTCAGTTCCGGGTGTCTGGCGAGGAACTCCGCGACATCCGCATCGTTCGCCGGCTTGCCGATCGAGTCGGCAACATCGATCGTGAAGAAATCACTCGAATCAAGAAACCGGTCGACTGTTTCGAGCCGGATGTGGTCCGCATCCACGAACCATGGATGGGGCCACTTCCGTGCTGCCACGGCGGCGGCGGCCGCAGCCCGGACGCTTGGCGGCTCGCTGCCGATAAAGGTGTGTTCGCGGTTCGACTTGTTCCACACCGGAGCGACGACGACGCCGTCTGCGGCGAGCCGCTCGAAGGCGGCCAACTGAGCCTCGGCCTGGTGGGCAAACCGGTCACCAACGCCGAAGGTAAAGCGGGGAAGTGTACGCATGCGAAGAGGATACCCAGTTTCCGGTTTCACGAACACCTTTCCCTGCCATGTCCGGAATCCATGGCACAGCCTCCCCTCCGATGGCGTCAGCCTTCAATCGGATGGGTCGGTGTGGGAAGAATGAGCTGCCAGAATTCCAGGTCAAGCCAACGGCCAAACTTGTAGCCCGCCTCGCGTACGGTGCCACAGCACCGGAAGCCGAGGGAGCTGTGGAGCGCAACGCTGGCAACGTTTGTTGCATCGATGCCAGCGACCAGCATGTGGATCTCGCTCGTCCGCGCCGCCGCGATGATCGCCTGCATGAGTTGACGACCGATCCCCTCCCCGCGAAACCGCTCGTCAACGTAGACGGAATGCTCGACGGAATACTTGTAGGCGGCCCGAGGGCGAAAGGGGCCCCAGGTGGCGAACCCGGCGAGCACACCAGGCTCCCATTCGATGCCGAGCACCGGAACGGCGTCTCGCTCCCGCTGGGCAAACCACTCCCGCATCACCTCGTCGGTTCGAGGCTCGTACTCGTAGAGTGCAGTCGACGTCAGGATCGCTTCGTTGTAGATCGCCTTGATCGCCGGAAGGTGGGCGGCGGTGCAGCGGATCACGTCGCGGCGGGGCGGAGCTGGCTTCTTGCGGGCCATCAGCGATTCAACGGCGGGAAGGGGAGGAAACGGGGAGCGGCGGAGGGGTGAGAAGCGACACGATCACGAGCACCAGAAAACCGAGCGGAATCGTCACGAGCCCTGGCTGGCTGAACGGCGTCACCGCCATGTCCTTCGACAGCCCATACACCTTTTCGAAGGTATCGGCCGATAGGAGGATCCATGCCAGCGACGACAGCATACCGATCGTCACCGCCGCCACGATCCCCTGCCGGGTCGTGCGGGGCCAGAACAGCAGCATCACCAGCGCGGGAAGGTTGGCGCTCGCGGCGATGTTGAACGCCCAGCCCACCAGAAAACTGACGTTGAAGTTCCGAAAGAGGATGCCGAGCACCATGGCCACGATGCCAAGCCCCACGGCGGCCAGCTTTCCGCAGCGGATCTTCTCGTGGTCGGTCATCTGCATGCCGCAGACGTTTTCGAGCAGGTCGTGGGCCACTGCGCCGCTGCCCGCCATGATCAGGCCGCTGACGGTTCCAAGAACGGTCGTGAAGGCAATCGCGGAGATCACCGCGAAGAGCGTGTTGGAAAAACTCTTGGCGAGCAGCGGGGCCGCCATATTGGTGTCGGTCGGATCGAGGGCACCTGACGTCATCGCACCGAGGCCGAGAAAAAGCGTCAGCACGTAGAACACGCCGATCGCCGCGATACCGACGACCGTACTTTTCCGCGCGGCCGCGCCGTCCTTCACGGTGTAGTAGCGGATGAGGATATGCGGCAGTGATGCCGTGCCGCAGAAGAGTGCCAGCATCAGGCTCGCGAAGTCGAGACGGTCGGCAAGATTGCCGGTGGTGAGTCCCTTGAAGTAGCCCCCCGGCTTGAGCAAATCGCCTCCTCGTCGCTCCACGGGGGAATAGGTCGTGTGACGCCCCGCGTCGTCGGCATGTTTCTTCGCGCTCCACGTCACCACCGTGGAGTCTTCCAGCGCCGCAAGATAGGCAAGGGGCCCGAGAGGACCCGTTGACCTCGCCTCACCATACCGCTCGGGGAGCTTGAGGATCGTGCCGACCGGCCGCAGGTCATGATCATCCGTCTGTGGCTCGCCATCGATGAGCACCCTTCCGTCAGCCGCGACCGTCCGCACCTGGGGAGCGAGGTTTTCGGCCCCCTCACGGCCGGCGTTGACCTCGAGCCCACGCCCGAGGATCAAGACCGTGAGGACTCCGCAGAAGAACACGAGAAGCGAACCCTTGATGAACTGCACCCACGTGGTCGACACCATACCCGCCGTGACGACGATCAGGGTCACGGTCACGCCCACCAGCACCACGCCCACCTCGTGCGGCAGACCGAGCAGCGGCGTGATGAGTGAACCGGCTCCGACCATCTGCGGAATGAGGTAAAAAATGCTGACAACGAGGGTCGAAATGGCGACGGAAAGCTTGATGCCTCGGCTGTTGAACCGGCTGTCGAGCGCATCGGCGAACGTGAACGTCCCGAGCGCCTTGATTGGTTCGGCGATCACGAACAGGGCCACGATCCACCCGGCCAGGAACCCGATCGAATAGAGGAATCCGTCGTACCCCGAGAACGCGATCATGCCGCAGATGCCGAGAAAGGACGCGGCGGAAAGATAGTCGCCGGCGAAGGCGATGCCGTTGACGAACCAATGGATCTGGCCATGGGCGGCGTAGTAGCCGCTGGCCGATTGACCCTTGCGCCCCAGCCAGAAGGACAGCCCGAGCACGCCCAGAACGAACGTGGCGAAAATGGCGACGGCGATGAACGAGGTGTGATGAATCATGAGGCGCGGCTCCTGGTCAGCGTGCCGACCGAAGGAACATGTAGGCGACGGCCAGCACAAAGGCCGCCACGATCAGCCCCATGCCCGCAACGATCGCCAGATTGACCCCGCCGAAGGGCCGCAGCGCCAGAAGGTCAGGACGCACGAGCACGAGGCCCATGAAGCCACCGTAGAGCAGCACGTACACAAAAAATAGCGTCAGCCCCACCGGGCTGGCAGCGGTGCCGTCACCTCCTCGAGGATCACGATCTGTCACGCTGTCACTCCCTGCGAGGCTCCCGCCGCCCACCGCCCGAACGACGCCGGCCCAAGGATACTCTCTTTCACGCTCACCGCGCGGAACCTGCCGGGACAGCCACCGGAGTGGCCGCAACTCGCCGCGAGGCGCTGTCGGCGAACGGGAGTGGCCAGTCGGGGTGGGGCACGTGCTCACGGTCGAGGATCGTCTCCATCCGTCGCACGATGTCGGGCCGTCGTTTGGCCACATCGACCGCCTCACCGGCCCCCGCCGACAGGTCGTAGAGTTCCGTCGGGCCAGCCTGATCCGGCCGCTCGGCGCCCGCCCCCCTGCGAACGGCCTTCCAGGTTCCGACGACGGCCGCCTGCCATCGGCCCTCGGTCAGTTCGCGGTAGAGCATGCGATCCTCGGGCACGTCGTCCTGCCCCCGCAGCGCCGCGGCCAGGCTCATGCCATCGAGGTTCGGTGGAATCGCCGTGGCAGACCCGGCGAGATCAAGAAGCGTCGGCAGCCAATCCTCGAAGCCGGTCGGCGAGGTGATGCTCCGTCCGGCCGCGATCCGACCGGGCCAGACGGCAACCGCCGGCACTCGAAGGCCACCTTCATACGGCGAGCCCTTCCAGTCACGAAGCGCGCCGTTGCTTTTGAGCCTTGCCGTATCGATTCCGCCAGTGCCCGGCCTGGTGGCGCCATTGTCGCTGGTGAAGACGATGATCGTGTCATCCGTGAGCCCGTGGTCGTCGAGGAAGCGCACGAGCCGCCCGACCTCCCGGTCCATGCGGGTGATCATCGCCGCATACGTGGCCAGCGGATCCCGGCAGGGAACATAGCCCTTGTCACCGAGATAGGGCCCGTCCTCGGCGAAGTGCTGCCGGTAGCCATCGAAGGATGGCTCGTCGGCCGGCACCTGCAGGGCGAGATGAGGCACGGTCGTCGGCACATAGAGGAAAAATGGCCGATCGACATTGGCCCGAACGAAGGCCATCTGCTGTTCGGCGATGAGATCGGCCGAGTAGACGGTGCCGACATAGGGACGGAACGCCTCGGCGTCGGGTGGAGGCGTGGCCGGAATCCTTCCGGCTCGCCGCACGACAGGGTTGTCGAGCATGATCCGCTCGCGATCGCTCCAGAGATGCTGCGGATAATAGCTATGGGCCTCGCGCTGACACGTGTAGCCGAAGAAGCGGTCGAATCCACAGTCGAGCGGGGTTGAGCGGCTCTCGGGCCCACCAAGACCCCACTTGCCAAACACACCGGTCGCGTAGCCCGCCTCTCGCAGAAGGGAAGCGAGCGTTCTCGTGCCGACCGGCAACGGCATCTGCCCCTCGGGCTTCACCTCTCGATTGCTCCGCACGGCCGCGTGACCGGGATGCACGCCCGTCATGAGCACGCACCGACTCGGCGCGCACACGGCGCTCCCTGCCCAGTGTCGCGACAACCTCGTGCCACGGGCAAACAGGGCATCGATGTTGGGGGTCTTGATGTCGGCCGACCCACCGCACGACAGATCCCCCGTGCCCAGGTCGTCGCAGAGGTACAGAACGATGTTCGGGGGGCGTGATTCTCCGGCGTTCCCATCGCCGGCCGCCACCATGTGACAGATGACAACCGCGATCAGGGCCGTCGTCATCGTGCACCTGCGATCACCCACCGCTCTCTCCATGATTGCTCCCCCGATGCGAACGCGTCTCGACCATCACCGCTTCGGTGCGAGGGCGTCCCGCAGATAGTCCTTCACGGTCGCATGCGTCGCGGCTGCGCCAGGGTACGCGAGTTCACAGGCGACGCCTACCGCGTCGAGCCGCTCCTTGAGAAGCACGCCGAAGTTCGCCGAATGCGTCGGATCCTTGGCCGGCTGTCGGGGGGCCGGTGGCGCGGGATAGACGAGATAGACGGGGGGGTCGTCTGCCGTCACGAGCGAGACGGGTGAAACCTTCTCGATATCCGGCAGCAGGCGCTTGCGGGCGGCGAGAAACGCGGCAAACGGACTGCCTGTGCCGTCGCTCGCCCTGGTGATGCCGAAGGCATGCCCGCCATACGTGCTGTTGGGAATCCACTCCTTCATCTGACGCGGATCGAGCGTCGTCTGGGCGGCCATGACCGCGGCCGTCATCAGTCGCGTCGAGTGTCGGGCGACGGGATCGTCGCTCGTTGGATCGGCCATGTCGTCGTGAAAGGCGAGCCAGAGGCTCGAGCACGCCCCTGCCGAACTGCCGCACGCAGCGATCCGATGCGGATCGATGCCCCACTCGGCCGCGCGATGGCGAACCGTCTGCAGTGCCCGCGCCGCGTCGCTGAGCGGGCCCATCACCGGCGGCGTAATGCCGTCGGCCTCCGCCTCCTTGATGAAACGATACTCTATCGAAACCACGGCCACACCATCCTCGAGCATCGCCGGCACGACCTCGTTGAGCCGCTTGAAGGGATCACCCGACTGCCAGCCGCCGCCATGGATGAAAAAAACGGCCGGCGCCGGCTTCCCGCGAGACCTCGAATCGGTGAGCCAGGCATGCATGATCTGCTTCGGATGGGGCCCGTAGCTCACGGAGGCATGCGTGGGGGGCGGAAGAGGAGAGGCAGGAGCCGTCGTCGCCTCCTTCTGCTGAAGGCGGTACGCGACCTTGAACGGATTCTCCGGAGGACCATCGCAGTCTTCATTGACGAGGTCCTCCTGGACGCTCGCCCACCAGCGGCCATACCAGGCGGCCATCCGCGCCACGATGTCGGGATGCTCAGCGGCGACGTCGTGCGACTCGGCAGGGTCGCTCACGATGTCGTAGAGTTCCCACCGATCCTCACGGTTCTTGACGTTGACGAGGCTCCATCGCCCCTCGCGAATCCGGCAGTTTCGATACTGGCTCTCGGCGGCCTTTCCGCGATCCCAACGGCCCTGGTGGGTGACGAGCGGTCGATCGGGCCAGGACGCGTGCGGATCGTGAAGGAGCGGCACCATGCTTCGGCCATCGAGGCGGTCGGCGACACGGGAGGGGATCGAGACTCCGGCGATCTCGCACAGCGTCGGAAGCACGTCGAGGTGCGCCGTGACCGCCTCCACATCGACGCCCGCCGGGAGCACGCCAGGCCATCGCCAGAACGACGGCACCCGCGTGCCACCACGCCACACCGACCCCTTCGCGCCGCGCATCCCGGCGTTGAAGACCGGGGCGCCGTTGGCCGTGCCGTTGTCGGTCGTAAACACCAGGAGCGTCTCATCCGCGATCCCGAGCCTGTCGAGTGTGTCGAGCAGCCGGCCCATGTTCGTGTCGATGTTTTCGATCATTCCATAAAACTTCGCGATCTTGGCCCGCTCTGCGGCATTGGTCACGCCGAGCGCATCGATGGCCTCGCGATACGGCTCGTCAGACCCAGCGGGACAATCGAGCGGCTCATGCGGCGCGTTCGGGGTGAGGTAGCAGAAAAACGGTTTGTTCGCCCGATGCCGGGCTTCGATCCACCGTGTTGCCTCGGAGAAAAACACGTCGGTGCAGTAGCCCTCGGTCTTGACGAACGTACCGTCGCTTCGGATCACCGGATCGACATACCGGTTGCCGTCCACATCCCCACAACTTCCGGGAAAGGTCTGGCCGATGCCCCCCGCGCCGTGGATGAACGTTCGCTCGAACCCACGGCGACCCGGCTGGTATTCGTCTTCATCGCCGAGATGCCACTTTCCGAAGATTCCCGTGGCATATCCGGCCGTCCTCAAGAGCTGCGGAAGCGTCGTCGCGGAGAGAGCCAGCCGCTCGCGCTCGTTGATGGTGTGGGTGACACCCGAGCGAAACTCATGACGCCCGGTCAGCAGGGCCGCCCGAGTCGGCGCACACGTCGGGCTTGCGTGAAACTCCGTCAACCGCACACTCTCCCGCCAGAGGCGATCAAGGGTGGGCGTTTTGATCACGGGATTGCCGTGCATGGCGATGTCCCCGTAGCCCTGATCATCGGTCATCACATAGATGATGTTGGGGGGGCGCTGACCCGCCTGCGCCGCTGCAGGAGGTGACGCCGCGACGCCGGCCACGGCAAGCGATCGCGCCTCGGCCGCGATCCGATTCCACGTCTGCTCGAGCATGGCCGCTCTGGCCGGATCCTCGGCGGCCAGATTCTTCGTTTCGCAACGATCGCGGGAGAGGTCATACAGTTCCCACGGGCTTCCTTCGAGTGCCACGAGCTTCCAGTCACCGACGCGAACGGCGCGGTGACCATCGTGGCACCACCACATCGACTCATGGGCAGGCGGCGCGGAGGCATCGGAGAGGGAGGCGGCAAAACTCCGACCGTGCGGCGGCGGCACCGGACTCCCCTCACGCTCGACGGGAAAAGGGACCCCTGCGAGTTCGAGCACGGTGGGCACCACGTCGACGACGTGCACGGGTTGATGCCGAACATCCCCCTGGGTGGCGATCCCCTTCGGCCAGTGCACGATCCAGGGTGTGGCAATGCCCCCTTCGTGCAGCCATGTTTTGTGACGGCGCAGAGGGGCATTGCAGACACTCGACCAGCCGGGTCCGAGGCAGAGGAACGTCGCGCGTGACCCTGCGGGAGCCGATGGATCATGCCCCTCACCTCGCACCATGATCTCGGCGGAGGCGCCGTTGTCGCTCAGGAACATCAGCACAGTGTCGTCGAGCGCATTCATCGCCGTGAGCTGCGCGACGATCCGACCCACCTCGTGGTCGAGGGCCTCGACCATCGCGGCATGGATGGCCATCTTCTCGCTCTGAAATGCCCGCTGGTCGGGCGTGAGATCGGTCCAGGGCCTGGGCCGGTCGACTTCCCCGGCCCCGAGACGGCGAATGGCGTCGGGAAAGGGATAGGGCGGGCCAACCTCCCGCTCGATCGCCGAGGCAGGCGTCGTGACGATGCCCAGCCGGGCGACGCTGGCGACACGCGCCTCGCGCGCGGCATCCCAGCCCGACTGATACCGGTCGCGATACTTTGCGATCAACTCCGCCGGTGCCTGCAGCGGAAAGTGCGGGGCCGTAAACGCCACGTAGTGAAAAAATGGTGTGGCGGAGTGATCCCGTGCGTGATCGGCGAGACAGGCGACGGCGTGATCTCCGATGGCCCGCGTGGCATAGAAGTCGGCGGCGTCGTTTGACACGACATCACCAACCACACCAGCGGCGTTGAAGTAGTTGCTCTGACCGGTGGCGTTCACATCGAGCGACCGCGCAAACCCCTGCGCGGAAGGATCGCCGTCGATGTGCCATTTGCCGGAATGGTAGGAGCGATAGCCGGCCGGCGCGAGGAGTTCGGGCAGGAGCCTCGCCCAGGCCGGCCGCATGCCCTTCGCTCCCCCATCCACACCGTCCATGCCGTCGCGCCGAATCGCCTGGGCGTAATACCCGGTGAGGAGGGCCGCACGCGACGGCCAGCAGCGGGCGGTGTTGTAGCCCTGCGTGTACCGCACGCCCGCGGCGGCGAGCCGGTCGAGGTGCGGTGTGTCGATCTCGCCGCCATGGCAGCCAAGATCGGAGAACCCAAGGTCATCCGCGAGGATCACCACGACGTTGGGCTGGGCCGCGACCGCAGCGTTGTCGAAACCCACCGCCGCAGCCAGCGCGACAAGAAAAAAGGCCGGGCTTTGCATGCGTCTTCTTTCCTCGTGTCACGCGCGCGGTCCTCCGCGGGTCAGGGCGTCTCGATCGCCGCGATCACCCTCGCATACAACGTTGCCCGTTCCTCCGGTTTCGTGCCACGAAGTTCCAGGAGCATCGGCCGCAACTCGAGCGGCCACACGGGATTCGCGGCGATTTTCGCGTCGGCCTTCGCCCGCAGGGCATCGGCGTCGGCTCCGGTGGCCGCCGCAGCCGCTGCGACCACGCTCCGAAGGTATTCGGCGGCCTGGACCTCAGGATTCGGGGCGGTCGGGGCGTCGAATCGCCCCAGCGCCCAGGCCATCCCTTCGAGCATGTGTTTTTGAAACATCGGCTCGTTCCAGGTGGCGTCGTTGTGACCGAAGTTGGTCGAAAACACTCGCCCCTTGCCGTAGTCCCGAACCCATGCCACGGGAACGTGCCACGGCTCCTTGGGCGTGCTCCCTTGCATGTCGAGGCTCACGAGCACCCGCAAATTCTCGGGCGTGTATCGAAGGTCGTATTGGTAGATCTCTTCTTTCCAGCGAAATCGCTCTGGAAACATGGCCACCACCCGGTGCCCAGGCTCGTGGACCACGAAGGCGTGTTCGCCGCCGGCGCCCCATGGATGACCGGCGAAGTGTCCTCCGATCATCTCGCAGTACGCGTCGGAACTCTTGAAGGTGTCGGTCGCGGCATGGAAGCCGATGAACGCCTTGCCCGATTTGACCCACTCGAGGAAGGCTTCGAGGTCGGGCACCGGCAGTTCGCCGGTCGTGCTCAAGAACACGACGCCATCGAACTGCCCGAGTGACTCTGCTGAAAACACCTTCGCAAACTGATCGCGAACGGTCCTCTGCCAGGCCGCATCGTCCCGGCGAAAAACCTCTTCCTCACGCTCAAACGCCGCGCGCTGGGCCTTCCACTGTTCATCCGACACGCCCTTGCCCCGTTTCGGAGCCTTGGGCTGCGGCAGACGTCCCGGCGGCATCCGCAGGTGGTCGCAGTGGAAAAGGCCCGACGATCGCCCGAGATCTTCGAGGACGGGCTCGGCCGTGGCGATCGAGGCATGGCGAAAGCCGGTCGTCACACTCACGACGAGCACCCGAGCGGGTGGTCCGTCAGCGGCCTGCACCGCCGCAGCACCCAGTGCCGCCACCACCGCTGTCGCGAAAACCCAAGATCGACGCATCACTTTTCTCCGATGCACCAGAGGGAATCGTGCGTCCGTAGAAACATCCTGCCATCGACGCAGACGGGGGTGGCGACGGTCATTTCGCCGACGGCGCCGCCCCCCACCACCGTCACCTCGCCACCATCTGACGCTGGCCATCCGAGCACAACCGCTTCACCGTCCTCACGCACGACGATCACACGGCCGTCCACGATCACCGGCGAGGCACTGTAGGCATTGCGGTTCTTCGACAGTTCCTTCCGCCACACCGTGCGTCCCGTGGCCGACTCGAGCCCCTCGACCACGCCCTTGTCGGTGCAGACCACGATGCGGCCTTCGTGAAACGCGGGCGTGGGAACGTCGGCGCCGATGTCCTTCCTCACCCAGGCGACGTGCGTGTCGGTCACGTCACCAGAGCCGCCGCGACGGATGGCGGTGATCGTTCCGCCGCGGGCGTAGGGGGCGATGACGAGATCGCCCGCCAAAACCGGCGAGGCGATCGATCGAAAGAAGCCATTGGCCTGCGGATTGAGTCCACCCACCCGCCACATCTCCCGGCCGGTGGCCGCGTCATGCGCGGTGACATGATCTGCGCCAAGCACGAAGACCACCTCGTTTGGTTCGCCCTTCGTGCCATCGCCCGCCACGACGATCGGCGTGGAGTAACTCTGCGCCGCCTCCTCGGGCGCCGGCACATCCCGATCGTGTTTCCAGACGAGGTCGCCGGTGCCGCGGTCGAACGCCGCCAGATACGACGGCCCCGACTGCATCACGGCAACGATCACCGTCTCCTTCGCCAGAACCGGCGATGTGCCGAGATCCCACCAGAGGGTGTCTTCGCCGAACCGCTGCTGAAGGTTCGTCCGCCAGGCAATCGCCCCGGTCGCCAGGTCGAGACAGGCCAGTTCGCCGCTCTTGAAATACACCCACACCTGCTCGCCATCGGTCACGGGCGACGAGTTCGCACCGGTCGCCTTTTTGTGCTTGCCGGCCCTGGCCTCTCCGAGCGTCTGTCGCCATCGCTCGCGCCCCGACCGGTCGAGGCCGATGACGGCGTCCTTGCCCTCGATGGTGCAGGTCACCACGAGCATGTCGCCCCAGACGGCGGGCGTGCTCGCCCCGAGTCCCGGCAGCGAGACCTTCCAGACGACATGCTGATCAGGCCCCCATTCGGCCACGTATCCCGTGCCTGCGGCGGCACCGTTGAGCGACGGACCTCGCCAGTTCGGCCAGTTGTCGGCCCAGGCGGTGGTGGAGAGCATCACTGCCGCGACGGCGAACAAACGCATGACGATTGCTCCGAGACTGCGCCTACGACCGGGCTTGAATGAACAGCCCGCCAGTCTACCCACCAGATGAGGCGGCCTGGCGACCGGAGGTCGATTCCTGGTCGCCGAAGGGCTCGACCGGTTCGGGATTCGGCGTGGCGAGCGTCGCTCCCACGGTGTCACGCCACGTCTCGAGTCGCCGCCGCAACGCTCGCGCACGCTCCGGCCGTACCGAGGCCAGATCCTGCGTTTCTCCCTCGTCGGCGGCGATGTCAAACAACTCCACGCGGCCATCTTCGTCGTGCAGGACAATTTTTTCACGTTCCCCGGGTGCCGAATCGCCCGCCATCAGTGAACTCGAAGGACGACCGCCCTGATTGGAATAGTGAGGGTAATGCCACACGAGGTCACGATCGGAAAGCGATCCCGCCCCCGCGAGCAGCGGCCGCAGCGTCTCTCCATCGAGGGCCGCGCCGTCCTGACCCAAAGCCCCCGCCGCATCGAGCAGGGTTGCGGCGATGTCGAGTGTCGTCACCGGAACATCGCAGGTGGTGCCAGGCTTCACGACATGGGGCCACCGGACAAGCAGGGGTACTCGAACTCCCCCTTCGTAGAGATAGCCCTTTCCGGCACGAAGAGGCAGGTTCGACGTGGGTGATCCTTCCGCCGTCGAGAGCCCGCCGTTGTCGCTGGTGAACACCACCAGCGTCGTGTCGGCCACGCCCTTGGCTTCAACCGCCGCGAGCACCGTCGCGACGGCCCTGTCCATTTCGGTGATCATCGCCGAATAGACCGGATGATCCTGCACCGCACGAGCGACCCGATCTCCTTCGGGAACGCTCCTCGCTCCATCGGCCGAAACACGCCTGGCGCGCTGCCGCTCCTCCCGCACCAGCCCCTCCGACGACCGAAGCGGAACATGGACGGAATGAAACGGCACGTAGCAAAAGAAGGGGCGGCTCCCGTGCTCGGCGATGAACGCCGCCGCCTGGCGGGCGATCGCCATGGCATGGTGCGGATCATCGGCGGGACCACCGCCGGGCCTCACGTCGATCGATCCTGTCACCTCGAAGCCATGCGCCATCACGTCGGCCGGAGGCCCGAGGTGCCATTTGCCGAAGATGCCCGTCGCGTATCCGGATGCCTGAAGCCGCTCGGCGATGGTCACCTCCTCGGCGGGAAGCGACCGCCGGTACTCCGCTGGAAGCAGGCTGCCGCGTCGCTCGCCACCGATGTAGTTCGTGATCCCCACACGGGCCGGGTGGCGGCCGGTCATCAGCGCCGCCCTCGTGGGCGAGCAGACCGGCGCAGCGGCGTAGGCTCGCGAAAAAACCATCCCATCGGCGGCGAGGGCATCGACGGCGGGTGTGCGATAGAACGAACTCCCCGTGCAGCCAAGATCATGGGCGCCGAGATCGTCGGCAAGAAACACGAGCAGGTTCGGCTTTTTCGTCGCCGATGTCGTGGAGCCTTTCGGCTCCGCATCGGGGTTCCACCAGCGATCGATGTCGGCGCTAAGCCGATCCACGATCGCGGGATGCTTGCCGGCGAGGTTTTCCCGCTCATCGGGGTCGGTCACGACGTCGTAGAGTTCCGCCTCACCCCGCTCGAACATTCCCCGCGACACGTCGTCGACGTGACGGCCCTGCCATGCCGGAAAGACCTTGTCGCCCGATGGTTTGGCAGGAACGATCAGCTTCCATTGATCCTGCACGGTCCATCGCCAGAGCAGGCTGCGGGCAGGATCGTCGAGGTCGACGATCGTATGCGTGTAGCACTCACCGAAAACCTGCCGACGCGACGCCGTCGCGGCGTCGTCGAGCAGATTGATTCCCGGCAGTCCCGCCGGCGGGTTGACGCCACAGGCGGCCATGACCGTTGGCAGCAGGTCGATCGAGGATGCGAGGGCATCGCTCGTACGAGGCCGGATCGTGCCAGGGCGGCGCAGCATGATCGGTGTGCGGAGCCCGCCATCGTAGGGCGACAGCTTCGACCGGGGACCAAACCCCTTCGATGCCGGGTTTTGAATCCATCCATTGTCGGTAACGAAGATCACGAGCGTGTCTTCGGAAAGCCCCGTGCGATCGAGATGGTCGAGCAGATCACCCACCGTGCGATCGAACCGCTCGACGTTGCCCCAGTAGCGGGCCACGTTCACGTTGCCGGCCTTTTCGGTGTAGTGCTCGACGAGATCCGCCGGCGGATCGTGCGGATCGTGTGGCAGCATCGGCGCATACCACACAAAGAACGGCACTCCGTCAGACCGACAGCGTTCCGTGAACTCCTCGATCGGTTTCATGGTGCCACGGCCGATGGCGAGCCCGCCGTCACCATGCCGTTCGCCCCGGGTCATCCCCTCGTCAAACCCGCCCCGTGCAAAATCACCCTGCCACCACTTGCCGGTCTGGAGGCTTCGGTACCCGGCGGTCCCCAGGAGTCTCGGCATGGTGGGCCACGCATCGAGATGCGCGTTCATCCGCTCGCGGCCTCGCTCGAAGGCCTGCTTGCCTTGGGGGCTTTGTCGTGGCGCCGAAGGGGTGTCGGGGGGATCGTTGCCGACGATTCGATGCTCGTGGGGGTAGCGCCCGGTGATGATCGACGCCAGGCTCGGACAGCACAGGCTGCTCGTCACGTATCCGCGAGGAAACACGAGGCTCTGCGCGGCAAGACGATCGAGATTCGGAGTCCGCAGGTGCTCATGGCCCATGAAGGCGAAATCGTGCCAATGCTGGTCGTCTGAAATGATCAGCACCACATTCGGTCGCGACTCCCGCGGGACCGGTTCCTTGGCGGCGATCGCACCCGTCGCCATCCCGGCAAGGATCGCGATCGCCATTGGCTGCCATGTCATGACACTCCCCCTTCGATTTCCATGCCACGATCGTGACGCCGGCCACCGCCGCTCACGACGGTCGGGCGTTCCCATCATCCCTCAGTATGATGGCGTTCACACTCCCCTGCATCACCCGCCCCTCACCCCTTTGGAGGCGTGTCCCATGAACTGCCTGCGTCGGCTCGCCGTGTGTGTCGCCCTCTCCATCGTATCCATGAACGGTCTGGGGGCGGAGCGACCGCCCAACGTGATCGTCGTGCTCGTCGACGACCTCGGGTGGAAGGACGTCACCTGCCAAGGGAGCGAGTCATCCCAGACGCCCCACGTCGACCAGCTCGCGTCCCGCGGGGTGCGGTTCACCGCCGCCTACGCCGCCTGCACCGTCTGCTCGCCCACGCGGGCCGCCATGATGACGGGCCAGTACCCGGCCAGGCTCCATGTCACCGACTGGATCGCCGGCCACGAGCGGCCTCACGCCCTGCTTCGGATTCCCGACTGGCGCAAGCATCTCCCGGCCGAGGCCGTCACGGTGGCCGAGCGGCTCTCCGGCGCCGGATACGCGACCGCCCTGATCGGAAAGTGGCACCTGGGCGAAGGGGCGTTTTCACCCGAGCACAAGGGCTTCGCCCACAACGTGGGCGGCTGCCAGATCGGTCATCCGCCGAGTTATTTCTCGCCGTATCGGATTCCCGCGCTCGTCGACGGCCCGACAGGCGAATACCTCACCGATCGCGAGGCATCCGAGGCTGTGGCCTTCGTCGAGTCGCATCGCGACGTTCCGTTCTATCTCCATCTCGCCCATTACGCCGTTCACACGCCGATCCAAGCGAAGCCCGAAGCAACCGCACGGGCCGTCGCACGATGGCCGAACCTCTCCCCACAGCGCGCCGCCTACGCGGCCATGATCGAGAGCGTGGATGAATCGCTCGGCCGCATCCTCACCACGCTCGATCGCCTCGGTCTCCGCGATCAGACGGCGATCGTGTTCACCAGCGACAACGGCGGCCAGGCCTCGATCACCGATATGAAGCCGCTCCGTGCCGGCAAGGGCTCGGCCTACGAGGGGGGCGTGCGAGTGCCGCTCGTCATCACATGGCCCGGCGTCACGTCCGCCGGAACACAGTGTGACGAGCCCGTGATCACTCCCGACATCCCCGCCACCATCCTCGATCTCACCCACGTCGGCACCGTTGCCGACCAGCCGCTCGACGGATGCTCGCTCGCTCCGCTGTTCGAAGGCGGCACCCTCGGCCGTGATGCGATCTTCTGGCACTACCCTCACTACCACCCAGGCGGCGCCACACCCTACTCCGCGATCCGTGCCGGCCCGTGGCGGCTCGTGCACTTCTACGAAGATGGCCGCGACGAGCTCTATCACCTCGGAGACGATCCTGGTGAATCCCGCGACCTCGCGGGGGCACGGCCCGATCAAACGTCATCGTTGCGGGCCAGGCTCGATCAATGGCTCAGCGATGTGGGCGCCCAGCTGCCAACACCCAATCCCGAGGCGGATTCCACACGTCATGCCCGCTGAACAGGCGACCTTGCCGAGGCAGCACGATGGTTTCCCTCGCCCTGCCATCGGAAGTAGCATGATGGCGTCGTGATCCCCCCACCCCGTGGAGACGTTCCGTGCGCCGATGCCTGCACGTCTGGTTGGCCGGCGGCCTCAGTGGCGTGATGTCGATGAGTGCCGTCACCGAAGGAGGCCCTGTCGGCCGCTGGACGATCGCCACGCCGTCGACCCCCTGCGAGTCGCGATGGCTCGTGATCGCTGTCGATGCTGCCCCGTGGGAGTCCGTGGCACCCGCCGTGGCCAGCCCGGAACCGGTGGCAACCCCTCCGTCCGCACCGGTCGCGTCGGCGCCGGCCAGGCCACCCGTCGTCACCCCTGCCGCCGAGCCCGAGCCTGCGGCCATCCAGGAAGACGAGCCGCACCAGGCCACCATCGTCGACGAGACTCCGGAGCATCCTGCCGCCGCGGCTCCCATCCTCGATCCCACCACGCCACACGACGAACCCAACTGGTTCGAGGAAGAAGACGAGTCTCAGGCGGCCACGACGCCGGCCGAACCTGGCCTCGTCGATAAAGCCCCGACCGCGAAAGATCCTCCAGCCCCGACCGAGCCACGCCGGCGTTGGATCGATCTCACGGGCTCGCACGCCATGGTGGGCCACCTGATCGAGGTCACGTCCGACGGCAGCTGCGTGATCGAGGGCCCACGAGGCCGGGTCGACGTTCCGCTCGAGAGTCTCAGCCCACACGATCGAGCCTACGCCACCGAGGCAGCAAAACGCCTCGCGGGTTCCCCTGGTGACGCCACTCCCTGATCAGGCGTCGTCGAGGACCGCCACCGTGTCAAACGCCTTGCCTTCGAGCATCTCGAGCGAGGCCCCGCCCCCCGTTGAAACGTGGCTGACGCGGTCGGCGTAGCCGAGTTGCTCGACGGCGGCAGCGGAGTCGCCTCCACCGATGATCGTGACGGCCCCCTTGGCCGTGGCTTCGGCGACGGCATCCGCCACGGCCTTGGTCCCGGCATCGAACGGGGGCAGCTCAAACACACCCATGGGCCCGTTCCACACGACGGTGCCGGCGGCTCGAATGATGTCGGCGTAGATCCTCGCCGTTTCAGGCCCGACATCGAGCCCCTCAAAACCATCCGGAATCTGGCCTGCCTTCACGACGAGTTTGTTGGCTGTTGCCGAAAAGGCATCGGCGCAGTGCGTATCGACCGGCAGCACGAGCTTGTCGCCCCCCTTGGCGAGCAGCTCCTTGGCAAGCTCCACCTTGTCGGGTTCGACGAGCGACGTGCCGGTCTTGCCACCCTGGGCAAGGACAAACGTGTAGGCCATGGCGCCACCGATCAAGACGCGGTCGCAGATGGACAACAGGTTTGTGATCACCGCAATCTTGTCCGACACCTTCTTGCCGCCGAGGATCGCCACGAAGGGACGCTTCGGCCGGGCGATGGCATCCGACAGATACTGGATTTCCTTCTCCACGAGAAAACCCACCACGGCGGGCTTCCCGAGTTTTTTCATCGCCACGGGCACCGCGTGCATGCTCGCCTCAGTTCGGTGGCAGGTGCCGAAGGCGTCGTTGACGTAGGCGTCGGCGAGACGAGCAAGCCCGTCCACATAGGAGGCGTCGTCGCCCTTCTTCTCCCCCTTGTTGAACCGGACGTTTTCGAGCACGAGCACGCCACCCGCGGGAAGGGCGGCGGCCTTCGCATGGGCATCGGCTCCGCCCGTGTCAGACGCCAATGCCACCGGAATGCCGAGCAGGTCACCCAGACGAGTCGCCACGGGCGCCAGCGAATAGGCCTGTTCGAAACCCTTGCCCGCAGGCCTCCCGAGGTGCGACATCAGCACCGCCTTGCCACCCCGGTCGATGATCGAGCGGATCGTGGGCAAGGCCATCCGAATTCTGCGGTCGTCGGTGATCGCCCCCGAGTCATCCTGCGGCACGTTGAAATCCACCCGAACGAGCACCGTCTTGGCGTGAGGATCGAGGGCGGCGACGGACTTCTTGGCCATGTCAGAAAGACTCCTGCGAGGTAGGTGGCGGGGTGCAGCAATCCGGGGAGCGGTATTCGACACATCGAGGCGGCTGATGGCAATGCCCGCCAAACGACAAGGGCCGGAGCGGCGATTGCCACCCCGGCCCTTCGTGGATCGAGCCCGTCTACCGCCTGCGAACGGGGTAGAGCTATGCGAAACTGACGCGAATCGCGGCCGCGAGCGAAATCGGTCGGGGCCTCAGGGGATTCGGGTCAACGCGAAGGGGTTGGCACCTCCGACGGTACGCGGCGACGGGTCGAATGTCGTAGAAGTGACTTCGACCGCGTCGCCCGACCGCCTGCACCGAATTCCTTGCGTCCCGCTACAACCCCTCCATCCGTTCAGGAACAGCCCATGCTGTTGCCACAGTTGTGGCACAGGTAGCAGTTGCCGTTCCGAACCGTGATCGATCCGCAGTTGTCGCATACGGGCGCATCGATCTGGAAGTTGGCGAACTGGCTCTGGCGATCGACCGGGCTCGCGGTCGGATCGACAGCCATCTTCACCCCGGCCCGCTCCAGGATCGCCGCCGTCGACGCCTTCGCCGTCGCCCGAGCGGGCGTCGTGTGACCGTTGGTGCCACCCGGATGCTTGCCCCGGCTGCCCGTCACCTCGACCGACTTGGCCTTCCCTTGGCCATCGGCCTGCCCGCTCGCCATCGTGGCGGCGGGCTTGCGCTCACTTTCCGTGTCGCCCCCGCCCGACGATTCGCCTCCCGAGTCTCCGCCATAGCCGCCGGGGCGATTCGCCTCACGGTAACCAGGGATGAACTCCGTTCCCATCCATCGGAACAGGTAGTCGACGAGGCTCTTCGCCACCGGGATGTCTGGGTTCTTCGTGTAGCCCCACGGCTCGAAGCGGGTGTGGGAAAACTTCTTCACATACACCTCGAGCGGCACGCCGTATTGCAGGCTCATCGACACAGCCGTGCCGAAGGCATCCATCAGGCCACCGATCGTGCTGCCTTCCTTCGCCATCGTGATGAACAGCTCGCCAGGCCGGCCGTCGTCGTAGAGGCCGACGGTGATGTAGCCCTCGTGGCCGCCCACGTTGAACTTGTGGGTCACGCTGCGACGGGTGTCGGGAAGCCGCTCTCGCCGCGGCGCCGCCGTCACCTTGGCAGCCGCCTTGTCGGACTCGCTGCTCGTGTTGAGCGGCTGGCTCTCCTTGGACCCGTCACGGTAGATGGCGAGGGCCTTCAAGCCGAGCCGCCAGCCTTCCAGGTAGGCACCGGCGATGTCGGCAGGCGTGGTCTCTCGCGGCATGTTCACCGTTTTGGAGATCGCCCCCGAGATAAACGGCTGCGCCGCAGCCATCATCTTCACGTGCGCTTCCCAGGCGATGCTTCGCTGCCCGAGGCGGGGCTTGAAGGCACAGTCAAAGACCGCGAGGTGCTGGCCCTTGAGGCCGGGGGCGCCCTCGATCGTGTCGTTCTTGTCGATGTAGGCAAGGATGCCCTCAATCGCCGGCTCGTCGTAGCCCAGCGTGCGCAGGGCGAGCGGGACGGTCTGGTTGACGATCTTGAGCATGCCGCCACCGGCGAGCTGCTTGTACTTCACCAGGGCGATGTCGGGCTCGATGCCGGTGGTGTCGCAATCCATCAGGAAGGAGATCGTGCCGGTGGGCGCGAGCACCGTGGCCTGGGCGTTGCGGTACCCGTGGCGACGTCCACCTTCGAGCACCTCGTCCCAGATCTTCCGGGCTGCGTCGTGCAGATACTTGGGGCACGAGGGATCGATCGTCTCGACGGCGTCGCGGTGCATCTGCATCACCCCGAGCATCGGCTCGCGGTTGCCTGCAAAGCCTTCGAACGGACCGACGGCACCGGCGAGCTCGGCGCTCGTGCGGTTGGCCGAACCATGGAGGATCGCCGTCAGCGCCCCGCACAGACCACGACCCGCGTCGCTGTCATAGGCGAGGCCGTCGGCCATCAGCAGGCTGCCGAGATTCGAGTAGCCAAGCCCCAGCGGCCGGTAGAGATGGCTGTTGCGGGCGATGCGGGGGGTGGGATAGCTGGCGTGGTCGACGAGGATCTCCTGCGCCACGAAGAAGATCCGGCAGGCCGCGGCAAATCGCTCGACGTCGAAATGGCCATCCGCCCGGCGGAACTTCATGAGGTTGATGCTGGCCAGATTGCACGCCGTGTCGTCGAGGAACATGTATTCCGAACACGGATTCGAGGCGTTGATCCGGCCCGAGTTGGGGCAGGTGTGCCAGCGGTTGATGGTGGTGTCGTACTGCACGCCGGGGTCGCCGCACTGCCAGGCACACTCCGCCATGCGGTGCATCATCTCGCGGGCCTTGTAGGCGGGGCCGGCCTTCGAGGGATCGGTGATCCACCGGGTGGTCCACGTGTCGTCGCGATCGACGGCCTGCATGAAGTCGTCGGTGACGCGAACGGAAAGGTTTGCATTCTGGAACAGGATCGAGCTGTAGGCCTCGCCGTTGAAGTTGGAGTCGTAGCCCCCCTTCTCGATGAGAATCCGGGCCTTTTTCTCCTCCTTACTCTTGCACTCGATGAACTCCATGATGTCGGGATGGTGAACCTTGAGCGACTGCATCTTCGCGGCGCGGCGGGTCTTGCCTCCGCTCTTCACCACGGCCGCCACCTGGTCGTACACCCGCATGAACGAGAGGGGACCAGACGGCTTCCCACCACCGGCGAGCTTCTCACGCTGGCTGCGGAGGGTGGAGAGGTCGGTGCCGGTGCCGGAGCCAAACTTGAAGAGCATGGCCTCGCTGCGGGCGAGGTCCATGATGTCTTCCATGTTGTCCTTCACGCTCTGGATGAAGCAGGCGCTCCCCTGCGGATACTCGTAGGGGTTGTCCGGCATCACGACGTCACGCTTGGCCTCGTCCCACCGCCAGTTGCACGGTGCGCCCTTCACGCCGTACTGGTGGAACAGCCCGACGTTGAACCACACGGGCGAGTTGAACGCCCCGTGCTGGTGGACGCAGAGCCACGCGAGATCGCGGTAGAAGTTTTCGCCGTCCTGCTTCGTCTTGAAGTAGCCGTCGGCCACGCCCCAGTCGGCGATGGTGCGGGCGACGCGGTGCACGAGCTGCTTGACGGAATGCTCCCGTTCGGGCGTGTGGATTTCGCCATAGAAATACTTGCTCACCACCACGTTGGTGGCCAGCTGGCTCCAGGCCGCAGGGATCTCACAGGCGGGCTGCTCGAACAGCACCTTGCCGTCTTCCCCCTTGATGGCCGCCGTCCGAAGCTCCCATTCCGTCGTGTCGAACGGGCTCTCCGCCTCGACCGGGCAGAACGTGGGATGCACCTCGAGGGCGGTGCGCGCCGCGCCCCTCGACTCCTGAACCTCGGGCGAGCCGGCGGCCGAGGAAGGGTACGTGGCAGATGCGTCGTAAGCGGCCATAAGGGGGCTCCTGAAGGAAACTCAAGAAGAACGGAGAGCGGGGCGAAGGCGGCAGGTGTCCGGCATCAGGAAAGTATACTTCCGTATAGTCACCAGGCCAGTCGTCATCGACCAGCCAGAAAACCGAACATGAGCCGTTTCCACGGCCCGACCAAGCAGGGAAAAGCGACGAGAGGAAAGCAGCTCCATCTGCATGCTATCGCAAGATATGGTGGAATCCTTTCGCCCAACCCCTTCCTGTGGGACGGGGCGTGAATGTATCGGCCTGACCGGGTCAGTCAAGACGCGTTCGGTGCCGGGTGAAATTCCTCGGAAATCAGGGTGCTGTGATGGCATTGCTAGCGCCCCAAGACCCTCGGGCAAAAACCCTCCCGAGGGGGGATTGCACGATTCTCGGCGCCGCGCGCTGCATCCTGCGAGAATGGCGGTCGTGCCGCCCCAACGTCCGCCCATTCGAAAACGCCCTGGAGTGCTCTCGCGATGCCGCCCATCCCACCCTCGGCTCCGGCCCCGCTCGATGGCATTCGCGTGCTGTCGCTCCTCGGCGACGACTACGAAGACCTCGAACTCTGGTATCCAAAACTCCGCATCGAGGAAGCGGGGGGTCACATGACCCTCGCTGCCGTGACGGCGGGCCGAACCTATCGTGGGAAGCACGGCTATCCATGCGTCAGTGATGCCGCCATCGCCACCATGGACGCAGCCGATTTTCACGGCATCGTCATTCCTGGTGGATGGATGCCCGATTCCCTGCGTCGCGATCAGGCCGTGCTCGAGCTGGTGCGGAAATTCGCGGGCCAAGGAAAGGTGGTTGCCGCGATCTGCCACGGCGGCTGGATTCCGATCTCCGCTGGCATCTATCGCGGCGTGCGGGTGACCGGCAGCGCCGGCATCAAGGACGACCTCGTGAACGCCGGCGGCATCTGGGAGGATGCCCCGGTGGTCGTCGATCGCCACTTCGTCTCGAGCCGAAAACCGGCCGACCTTCCAGCCTTCGCGGCGGCCATCGTGCGGCTTCTGACGCCGACCCGTCCAACGTGACCGACGGACGACTCGTCGGCGGCGGATTCCACGCGATCGTCGGGCGGCCCCCGATCGTGCAGCCCGTGGGCTTCGTGCATCTGCACGCACCGTCGCATGAGCGGCACGGCGGCTACCGCGGAAGGAGTTCCTTCAGCCGCGTGGTCGCCGCCCGGCCGATCGGAAGGCCTTCGTCGAGACCGTTGAAGAAGACCATCGTCTGATCCCGCGACTGCCACTGGGTCGAACGGATCGCCGGCAGCTGCACGATCAACGACCGGCTGACCCGGCCGAAGAGGCCGTGTGGCAGCGTCTCTTCCCATTCCGCCATCGTTCTCCGGATCAGCCGAGGGCGACGGCCACGAGCCTGCACGCGGGTGTAGTTTCGAACCGCCTCAATCCAGACGATGTCGACATACGACACGACGTCGATCGATCGTCCGCCGTCGATCGTGAAGGTGACCGCGTCGGCCGTGTCACCCGAGGCCTCGCTGGCGTGGTCGCCTGCACCCTCAACCGACGGCGACTCCGAAACCTGGCGGATCGCCGGCAGCAGCGACTCGAGCCTTTCGATCGTCATGGTGAGGCGATCACGGTCGACGGGCTTGAGCAGGTAATCGACGGCCCCGGCACGGAATGCGTCGACCGCACGATCCTCACGGGCCGTCACAAACACGATGCGGGCCTGCGATGGAACGCTCGACACGAGATCGAATCCCTCGCGGCCCGGCATGTTGATGTCGAGAAAGACGATGTCGGGCGAGCGTCCGGCGAGGAATCGCTCGGCATCGGCGACATCGCGGGCGGTCCCGATCACGTCGATGCCAGGAAACGATTCAAGCAGTGACGCGAGCCGCTCGATCGCCACGGGCTCGTCGTCCACCAGAAGGGCCGTCATCATGATGCTTCCTCGATTTCAGAACGCTGGGGAATCGGCATTCGAATCCGTACACGAACCCATCCATTCTCCTCTCCCGACGTGACCCGTGCACCTGGCCCCACGAGAAGCTGGAGGCGACGCTCGAGCGAATGGAGGCCCGTGCCGGTCGACTGCCCCCCCCCCGGAGCGACCCAGGAGCCGGTATTGGCCACGTCGATCACGAGTCCGTCGGGTTCCCGTCGGGCCGTCACGTCCACCCGCACCGGCCGCTCCGCCGACTCGCCGCCGTATTTGATCGCATTTTCCACGAGGGGCTGCACCATGACGGGCGGTACGAGCACGCTCCGGGCGGCGAGGTCGCATTCGATCCGCGTCACCAGTCCATCGCCAAATCGCAACCCCTGGACGGTCAGATACTGCTCGAGCGCGTCGAGCTCCCGGGCAAGGGGCTCGAGACGATCCGAGGGCCGAAGCAGAAAGCGGAGATAGTCGGCGAGGGCCTGGGTCACCGTCTCGATCGCATCGGGATCCTTTCGAAGGGCCAGCACCGTGTTGAGGGCATTGAAGAGGAAATGGGGGCTGATCTGCCCCTGGAGCCGCGCCAGTTCGTTCTTGAGGGCGGCTGATTCCGCCCGGAGCGCGCGAACCTCCGTCGTGTTTCGCTCGCGAATCAGCTGGGAGCCGAAATAGATCGCGCACCAGTTGCCAAGGTTGCTGAGCGTGATCATGAACCGGGCGATGAGTTCCAGTCGCGACGTCGGGTCGATGCCATACGAGCGGCCGACAACCAACTGGGCAAGGGTCACGAACACGGCTGAGAGGATGCTGCCGCCCGCGATGACCCCGATCTTCGAGATGCCCAACCGGGAGAGCAGCGACTCCTGCAGCGACAGCCACCGCATGGCGGCCGTGCACGAAAAGCAGAGCAGTGTCTCGATGGCTGCGAGCGCCGGGGGGTCGACGATCTCGGGCCGAAAAACACCGACGATCATCCTGGTGACCACAAACGAGGCCACCCAGAACATCAGGTGCGCCGCCCAGAACATGACCTCCCCACGGATCGATCGCTCGGGCGTGGGCGCGACGAGCGATGCGTCGACCGGTTCGGCGACGTCGGCATCCATCGATGGCATGGTGGTGTGCTGACGAACGGGACGGCACCGACACACGGGGCTCGAGCGACGCACTCGACGACACCCCAGAAAACCAGAGTCATCCCTACGGTCGCACGGCGACGGTCTCTCGGCAAGGGGCGATCGGGCCAGGCCGCTCTGGTGGCGGCGGGCCTCAATACCAGAGCCCTGCCCGCACGAGCAACGTGTCGGTGGGGCGGTAGTCGCCGGTGTCGGTGATGTAGTATTCGACGAGCCTCCCGGTCACCCAGCCGGCCTCCAGCCGCCAGTTCAGGCCGAGATCGGCGGGACGCCGCTCCCAGCCCGCGAGCAGTCGGTAGTCGTGGTAGACGACGACGTCATTCACGCCGCTGTCGCGCCGCACGGCCCACTGGTTGCCCCCGAACTCGCCCGCCACATACACCCAGTGTGCTGCGGTGGCACTCTCCGCCACCCGCCAGGCGAATCGCGGCCGTGGAAAGATGATCTCATGCCGTTGGTCTTCGCTCGGCGTCCACAACAGCCCGCCGGCCGGAAGAAGGTTGACGTCGTAGCGGTCGAGGTAGATCACGCCCGCCACGACACGAAGCTCCTTGCTCGCCTCCCAGGCACCGAACCCGTGACCGGTGATCCGAAATGCCTGAGGCGTGTCGTTGGTGAAGTCGCTGTACCACCCCGGGGCGACGGCCAGATCGACCCCAAACGTCTCGCCGATCTTCGACAGCCAACGGGCCTGCAGCCACGACTCGTAGAGCTGGGATGGCAGCCCGGGATCGTTCGGGCCAGGCACCTCGTCGATGAAGGTCGTCCCAAAGCCCGGCGTGACGAGCAACGGCGAGTTCACCGTGGGCGCCGGCATGCCGATCGTGACGCTCGTTTCGAGCGTGGTGAGGCCGAGCCCGTTGTCACCGAAGCGGGGGAGCTCGGTCACTGTGAAGAGTGCCTGCTGAAGCGGCCCGGGCTTGGCGCCGGGCGGCAGCTTGCGGCCCGCCGGAGGCTCGAACTCCTGCGATGGCTGACCCGGCGGAGCGACGTCATCGGGAAGCAACGGCTCGGAGAGATCCTGCGGGTCGCCGATCGCCGCCAGGCGCACCCGATCGAAGAAGCCCCGGTCGACCGGCGGCAGCGGCACGACGGCATCGCTCTCCCCATCCGCAGCCAGCGCCGCGGACACGATCGAGAGCGCCACGATGCACGCCAGGCGGATCAATAGGCGAGCCCCAACCGAAACATGATGGTGCTGGGCAGGTCGACAATCTGCGGCGGCCCATCGACATAGAACAGCTGCCGGTAGAAGACGTAACCGACCTCGAAGTTGCCGGCGAGCCCGGTCTGGCTGAGCGGAACCGCCTCGGTGCCCAGGGCAATGCGGATGTCGTTGTAGTCGAACGGCGAGATCATGTTGTAGTTCGACGTGCTCCGGCGAAACGTCCAGGCCCCGCCGCCGTACTCACCCGACAGGTAAAGCCACCAGTCGCGCCGTTGCGTGCCGGTGAGCTTCCATGAAGCCCTCGGCGATGGAAAGAAGATGTCGTAGCGGGAGCGGTCGTTCGGGGTCCAGGTGGCACCGAGGGCCGGCAGCAGCTTCACCTGATTGCGGTCGAGGTAGACGATGCCGGCCTTGGCCTGCCAGGTGGGGGTCATTTGAAGGGTGCCGATCGCACGCCCCATGAGCCTCCAGCTCTGCCAGACGAACACGTCCCAGTTCGTGTAGATACCGACCCGGATGCCGAGCTCTGCACCGAAGAGGGGAGTGAACTTCGGGTTCCAGGCCGTGTCGATGAAGACGTCGTAGGTGTTCGGCGGCAGGTCGGCCAGCTGGGTGGCGGATGTCTCGGGCCCATCCCAGAGTTGCATGCCGAAGCCCGGCGTGACCAGGAGCGGCGCGTGATTGAGGTTCACCGGTGAGTTGTGAAAGAACGGCAGCGCGAAGGTCGCGGTGGTGTCGAGTTCATTGACGCCCACGTTGAGATCCTGGCCGTCGCCCATCAAGTAGGCCCAGCTTCCGCGCACCCCCTGAAACACATGCATCGTCTGCTGGAGCGTCTGGCTCTGCGAGGGATACCCCGCGGGGAAGAGCGACGCCTGCTGCGGTGGAGGCTGGCCTGGCACGAGCGAGGGAGCGGCCGGAGAGTAGCCGGGATAGCCCGGCTGCCCGCTCATCGCCGACGGAGCCCATGTGGAACTGCCCGGTGACGCCGGTGGAGGAAATACCTGCGTCGCCTGAGGCGCATAGGCGTCCCATATGGGTGGAGGCGGTGTCATCGGCGCCTGAGCGAGGCGGTCGAGCGACGACGATGCGGGAGGGGGGAGGTACGACGTCTGTGCGGCCGCCGGTCTTCCTGCCATCAGCAGGAGCGCCACCGTCGCAAGCAACGTCATCAGCCTCGTCACGCGAGTACTCCGCGCGGCTTCGGGCCTTCGGAAGGCGCCGAAGCGGAACTCGTGAACATGAAAGACCCGGGGGGGTACCGCGCCTCCCTCGGGAGAATCAAGACCGTGGCCGCTTGCGAGCGGGACACTGGGTCGCATCCACCATGAATGAGCCCATGGGCCTTCGTGGGTAAACTCCTCGGCTTTCGGAGGCTGCCCATCTTGCCAGGCGAGGACGAGCTATCGGGGATCGACCGGGTCGACGCAACGGCCCTGTGCCGCGTTGCCAGCCTCGCCAGCGTCGAGGTGCTCGAGGTGGCATCATCGACCATGGACCGTGCCCGGGAGATCGCTGGCGATCCAACCGCCTCGCTTCCGGCACTGGTGCTCGCCGATCGGCAGACGCACGGCCGAGGCCGGCGCGGGGCGGGATGGTGGCAGGCTCCGGGGAGTCTTGCCACGAGTCTCGTCCTGGGCCCGGAGCACACCGGCGACTCCGGCCCGAACCCCACATGGTCGCTCGCGTGCGGCATCGCCCTGGCCGAATCGATCCGATCTCTCGCTCCCACCGTGGTCGCCACGGTGCGCTGGCCCAACGACGTTGAAGTCGCTGGGAGGAAACTCGCCGGCATCATCGTGGAATCGCCATCGCCAGGCCGGGTCATCTTCGGCATCGGCATCAACACCTCCGGCTCGGCGGCCGACGCACCGCCGGAACTGCGAAGCCGCGTCATGACGCTGCCCGACCTGACCGGGCAACGCCTGCCGAGGCAGACCCTCCTCGAGGAGTTCGTTCCGCGTCTCCTCGACCTGCTGGCGGCGATGACGCGGGATTCCGACACGCTTGGACGCCGCTACCGACCGCTGTGCTGCCTCACTGGCGAACCGGTCCGGGTGCACGTCGGCGAACGGATCCACGACGGCATCTGCCTGGGGATCGCTGACGACGGAGGCCTATGCCTGGCGACGGCCGATGGCACGCTCATCGTCAGGTCGGGAAGCCTCGCTCCGCCCGGGTCGGAGTGGAAGGGCCCCGTCGGCCCTTGAAATTCACGATCGGATGGGCCACCACGCAGATCTCCCTGCCACCGGTCGAGAGCTGCCTTGCCCTCGGTGCGTAGCCCCATGAGCGGAAGGCCTGCAGCCACGCCGGCACCTCCGCCGCCCGCGACCAATCGGGCAGCTTGAGCGTGGCAATGACACCCCGAGGCCTGGCATCCGCCTCCACGATCACGCGGCCCAGAGCCTCCATCGTGCTCCGGGGATCGATGTTCATGTCGGTGAGTAGCCAGTCAAACCCTCTCAGGCGCTTGAGCGGCACATCACGGGCCCGCATCCGCCACTGGGTGAAGCGAGGATGCGCAGCCACGATGCCGTCGACGACCGCCGCATCGACACCCACCACCTCAAGACCATCTTCAAGCAGCCGCTGGCACGCGCCACCGGGTGAGCACCCAAGTTCGAGGGCCCGCTCGCCCGCCATGAGCCGCTCCCCAAAAACCGTGATCGCCTCGTCGAGCTTCAGCCACGCTCGCGAAACCTTTCCTTCCGGCAAGGGCTTGGGGTACCTCCCGCCAGGCCACGTGCTGGCCACGTCGCCCGCACGATGCCAGCCGACCCACCAGCGATCTTCGGTGTCGATCACGCAATCGAGCACGCGATCTCCCGGCTTCGCGATCGACGGGATTGCCGGATCGAGGCCGAACGCGGAGACGATCGCCGCATGGGCCGCATCCATGTCGATAGCCAAACGCTCATCGCGCCGCCAGAGGTGCATGGCTCCCCATGCCGTCTCGGCGATGCGATCTCGGGCCTTGGTCGCGAGTTCGCCGGAGGACCGACCCACGACCTGACCAACCGACCGAATCACCGTGCGGGCGAAGATCAGATCGGGCCAGAAATCAT
>Ga0075473_10000114_pt1 | contig 30699 bp, 26 predicted proteins | sample DEB19_08_DNA_FD_76340 | JGI IMG/M metagenome (GOLD analysis project Ga0075473, IMG submission 76340) | Aqueous microbial communities from the Delaware River and Bay under freshwater to marine salinity gradient to study organic matter... | ecosystem: Environmental > Aquatic > Marine > Coastal ... | reverse complement strand
TATGCAGCTTCATCAGATTCCGATTTCAAAGCGCGCGCTGTTTCAATCAAAGAAGCGCGATCCAATATGGTGAAGGAACATTTATGGGTTTTGTGGACCGATTACTTCAAGCCAAATCATTTTGAAGCACATCCGCAACTTCATGCTCTTTTCAATGAAGCAACCAAGCTCGCCGGTGCTGCAGGGACCAAGGGAACTGTCGATGTTGCCGTCGCAGATAAGTTGATTGCCAAAATTGACGAAATTGCGGAAATTTTCTGGGCAACGAAGAAATAGCTTATTGGCAGAGAATTCTTGAGTCTACATATAAGTTTCCTTCTTGTGAAATTTGACTCTATTACAGATCATTACATTTTTAACCTCAACATGCAAAATTAAGATGTATAATTTATGGTGATTGAAATGGGATTATCGTTCGGATCTAATTATTGAAATATATTCGCCAATCTAACTTATTAGCAAAATATTTAAGTCAACTCATGGGACTCGCAATAGAATCACCACAATTTCATTTAATGAAAACAGCTTGGTAACCAAAATTTCCACTAGCTTGTTTAGCAGACTTGTAGAAATCTCAAATACAGAATTTAGGCAAGTTCTAATTTATACCTCTTAAACAGATACAATGTTGACGTTACACTGTATGATGACGTTAAACATGCAACTAGTTCTAAATCAGCCCAATTTGGGAAAATTAGGAAAGTAAATGCAAAGAGTCCGAGATAAATAAGGTGAGATTTGAAAACATTTAACAATTTTCCATTCTGTCCTAGTCTAATTGACAAAATCATGGAGTAAATTTTTGAAATAGCGAAAGGAAATAGAAGAAATGCAGTCTTAATCGCCTCTGAAATAATCTCATTGTTTCTGATTTGATTGAGGCAAATAAGTAGACATGTCATAAACCCGCAAATTAGAACCGTTATAGCAATAACCCTTTGAACAAAACTTTTATTCGTCACATCCGACGTACTAATTGAGAGAATTCTCTGCAATGGCGTACCTAACATTCCAATTGCTAACGAGATTGTGGCAAATCCTATTGTGTACTCTGGAAGTCTTGCAATCCCAAATTTTGAAGCAACAAATAGATTATCCATCACAAATGTAGCCATAGAAACTACTGAAAGCAAAATCAATTTAAAAGAGTCAGCCCATTGTTTGGTTAAAATGAAGAACTTGGAGAGCAAATGTAAATTCACAAATCCCATTAGATAATTTAAGTGAAGTTTGCTGTTATGTATAAGAACGATAATGTTAACTGAAAGTTGCAAAACAATTATAGTGACAATATTTGGTTTTAATAAGAACCATAATATGAACAGGATAGATACTGTGACAGTTATAAGTAATTTATTTCTTGAGTATATTAACAATTCATCTCTTTGTTTCTTGTGTGCCCAAATAACTTCCAGTAAAGCCGTGCACAAGGAATTTAGGTATAAAATATTTAAGGCAAATAAGAATAGGGGAAAGTTACTAAAACTCATGGTCAGTACAAAAGCGTTTGAAAGAATTGTTACGGTAGACGAAATAATGAGAATCTGGAATATTGCGACATTAATTGACAACTTTCTTGATCCATCGCCTGTAATTCGATATATCCAACCGCCACTCAATAAGCCACTTGCAATGACAGCGATACTAGAGGCTAAATTATAGGTTCCAATTTCATCCCTATCCAAGTAATATGCAGAAAGCAACAGCAATATTCCCAGACCGCCTCGTAAAGAAATTTCATTTAAAGATTCTTGTACCATAAGTCTTTGATTAACGAAGTGAAATTTCAAGAATTTGACTATTTTTCTCATTTTCTCTTCTCTTCTATTTTAATCGCCCAAGAAGTTGCAAAATAGATGTTTGCAGCAATTGCTGGAAAAAATATACCCGCGTCAACGAGCGATGAAAACAAAAGAATTGTCGCAAATGGTCGAAAATTTGGCTCTATCGTGTTTGCACTGACCAAAACAATGAAAATGGCGAGATACACAAAAAACCCGACAATTCCGAGTTCCAGATACGCTTGAAGAAAGGAATTATGTGTTTTCAAGCCCCCCAATAGAAAGCTACCAGCATTTTGCCAACCAACTCCTGTTAAAGCTTTTTCGTTTGCAACTTGCAATGCCTCATTCCATTGCAGAATCCTCCAGCCTAACGAATTCTCACCTCTTATGCCACCACTTTCAAAAAATTGCGTAAATCTTTGAACTATCGATTCTCCTAACCAAACAACTAAAACAGCTCCGAAGAAAAGATACAAGAAGGCGTCCTTACGACTTACAAATGTAGTAACACGATTTTTCCCACTTAGTAGATTTGGCAATAGAGAAACCAAAACTGCAATCATAGCGGTCTTGCATCCACTGTATACGATGGCTGAGAAATTTATCAGGAAGAAGCTATTCCTCAAAATCTTTGAATTCGAGTAGACAATCGAACTCAAAAAAAGATTGAAGGCAGCAACATAAGCAAGATAATTGGGATGCCCAACTAAATTGCTGAAATTTTGACTGCCATCTTCAAAATTGTAACTCATTGGTTCTCGAGGGTTGGTTGAAGAGAAGATGCTAGAACAGATTAGTGTTTGTGATATTGCCACGTACTTGCCGGCTTGAAATAACTTTTCGATTTCAATAGATTTTAAGAACCATGCAAAAATGACAAGTAATCCAAATCGAATAACGCCTTTAAAGGTAGAGTCTGTATACCAAGCATTCATCGCTAAGATCAATACAAAAATAGAAGTTCCTTTACCTAGAATGCAGTTCTTCCACTGGAATAATCTTAAAATTCGAAAAGCAATTAAAACTCCAAATATCACCTGTGCTACAAGCATGACTAAACGATCATAATTGGGAATATTCAAAGTCCATAATGCAATAAATATAGCAATAACAGTCGCATCAAAGTGAGCGCGAAATATGCCAATCAAATAAACTATTGCTAATAAAATCAATATGAGTAACCAATAGGATTTCACTTCCTTACAATATCGTAGATGTAGAGGGCTAGATATCAACTTAATTTAAAATGTTGTTATAGCATTCGTTTATGGGTGTTTCTAAACGTTTCGAAATCGAACCTCTTCCAAACATATTGAACAAAATACAGTTGATGAATACCTTAAAGAGTCAAGCTTCATCATCAATTGGTTGCTGGATTGTCACTATAAATACCGACATACACCGTCAACTTTGCTCACATCAAAGCATAGAGCTTTGCGAGGAAATTTATTTCGGATCCTTGCGTACTGCCGACGGGTTTCCCATAAAGTATTTAGCTCAAAAGGTATTGAAGCAAAAAGTTGAAAGAATCACTGGAGTTGAAATTCTAGAGGATTTAGTTAGCTTCTCGGTAGCAAGATCTATTCCAATTATCATTGCCGGCGGCAAGGACGGCGATGAAACTCTTCTTACGGAGAAAATGAAAAAGAAATTTCCTAATGGAGAATTTCAACCAATAGCGCTACCGCACGAAGAAAGCGCAAAACTCGCTGCGATTTTAAATACGAAGATCGCTTACTCGAGATTTACATTACTATTAGGAGTTGGTGCGTTAAAGTCAGAGGAGATTATTCTTAATCTCCGCAAAAAATTCCCGACTTCAATTTTTTTGGGTTGTGGGGCCGCCATATCTTTTCATGTCGGGTCGCTGAAAAGAGCTCCAAAATTGGTTTCTAAAATGAACTTGGAATGGTTTTGGCGCTTAATGCTTGAACCTAGGAGACTTTTCTTGCGTTATTTTTTGTATGATTTGTCTCATTTGATTAAACTGTTGTTAGTTTCCCTCGTGAAGAAACCACGACTATAAATAATTAAACGAATTTTGTTCCAATAAGTCCATATTCTCTTGGTAAGGTACCAAAGAATTGCAACTTGAAACGCAAACTCCATTATTTTCAAATAAGACCAATGTAAGCCTATTGACTTGAGAGTTGGAATGCTCTTGTTGCTCAGGTTGTAATTGGCACACTTGGCAATTGACCTTAGCCACAGAGTCTGTATTTTTTTTCTCAATTTACTTTTATCTATCTGCTCGGGAAAAAAAGAAGCTAATAGTTTATATGAACGAATTTGTGCCTGAAACTGCCGTTCAACATTTTTAGAAATAGAGTCATCCGATATTCCATAAACGCCAAGTTTTTCTGGGCCTACGAAGAGTTTGTACCCTTTTTGATATAAGCGTATTATTGTATCAAAATCATCAACACCATGGACTTTTGAATAGCCACCGATACTCTTCAATTTTTCAACATCATACACAGTTGAAGAATTAGTAAACGGGTTACTAAGCCAAAGATCATGAAGATTCACATAACCCAAATTTCTATTCTTGGATAAATTTTGAAATTCTAATCCTAAATCTGCTTTGTTGGACTCTAGCCTAAGACCGAATCCAATGGCTGCAGTATTTGGATCGGCTCTATTCCAAGCTTCTATTTGTGTTTCAATAAAATTCACATCCCAAACATCATCAGAATCCAAAAAAGCAACGAATTTTGACTTAATCTTCAGGAATCCTGCATGTTTTGCGCCGCCAGAACCTAAGTTTTTAGTTGAAAATATACACTTAAAGGGGAACTTTTCTATAATTTCTCTAGAGTTATCAGAACTTGCATCATCAACAACTACAACTCGATTCGGTTCTACATGAGATTGACTCAAAATACTAAGTAGAGTCCTGGAAATTGTTTTTTCCGAATTGTGACAGGTTACAACCACGCCAAAGTCTGTTGCTTCGTATCCTGATATATTCTTATTGCTCACTGCTTGAACTATAACAAAGTTTTGTACATCAACAGGGTCTTTTCCGCCGAATCTTCCCATGTATAGCGCAATCCCATTTTCCTAACTTGACCCTCGTCTCTTTTTAGTAGCCTAATATTCTTGAGTGCATCAATCCATAAATCTTTCTTGGTAGGATTCAGGAAATATGCGGACGAACTGAGAACTTCGCGAAAAACTGGTATATCTGAACAAATAATCGTTTTACCATGAATCGCCGCCTCGATGAGGGGTATTCCAAATCCCTCATATATTGAGGGTTGAAATACTGCTAAAGATGAAGAATATAATTGATGCAATAATTTGTCATCCACTTTCTCCATAATTTCTACACCAGTTGGCAATTCACTTTTCCAACCCATTCTTCCCACAATTCTTAAATCAATTTCACTCTGAATGCCAGATCTATGATATGCATCTATGAGAAAAGGTAAATTTTTTCTTGGTTCTATAGTTCCTACAGATAAAATGAACGGTTTGTTTTTGAACTCCTTATTACTCTTACAATCGCATTCACTTACTCCGGGATAGATGACATGAATTTTTTCATCAGGTATCTTGAAAAATTCTTGCAGTTCTAATTTTACAGTCAAACTACCAGTTGAAATTAGCTGTCCGGATCGAATGAACTTTTCTGTTAGACGCTTGTAATAATGCTCACCCATAAAACTTGCAGTTTCAGGATATTTCCACCAGGTAAGATCGTGAATATGTAATACTGAAATTGGAATCTGCCTCATTTCAAAGAGAGGTGGGAAAGTAGGAAAGTGAACGAGGGAAATGTTCTTATTTAATTTGGCTGGCAAAGTAAAATCCGTTAGCAGTTTTCTTGCCAAAGTTTTTGTATCTGATTGATTACCTTGCACTTGAATATTTCCATGAAGCCCAACTATTCGAAGAAATATTTCTTTAGTAAATCTCTCCCAACCAGTCAATCTTGAAGTGTTAGCAGACCTTGAGTCAAAGAATACCCTCTTCATATTAGCGCTATCATATCTTTATGCAGAAGTACAAAGTAGTGATCCCGTATGCAACAGATTATGATCAACTTTCCTTGGGAGGAATCAGGTCCTACATCGAAGCTATTTCTCAAGACGTTCCCGAGGAGATCGAATTGACATTGCTTGGAATTGAGGGGGCTAAGAAGCTTTCTAACGTCCATAAGGGCTCCTTTGATGGAATGAGGGTAAAGCCGTATTTAGGCAGACTTAATCTTGGTTTCCTATTTGAATTGACCAAACGTAATCTTTCCCGTTTTGATTTGGTTCTATGTCATCGCGCGGAAACCGCACTTCTTGTCAGGCTAATCCACCGTAAAAAAGTTATACTCACCCTGCATGGCGGAACATTCAATGCCCTTAAAGGCCAACATAAAATTTTTGGACTTCTATACCCGTTTATTGAATTGATAGCTAGTATGTTAGCGGAATCCGTGCAGGCTGTTAATGTTGCAATAATCAATCCAATTGTTCGAAAATTATCTAAGTTCGGACCTGCTCCGCTTTTAGTTCGTCATGATCTCTTTTTTCCAGGTAAAGAAATCGGAAATGAGATATTTCTTATTGGACGTTTAGAACGTGAGAAAAGGTTTGATTTGGCTTTAAAACTTATACACAGAGCCCAAGTTACTCTTGGTTCTCCAATAAGAGTAAATGTAGTTGGAGACGGTTCCTGCAGAGAAAAATTAGAGAAAATCTCTAATTCCTTGAAATTGGAAACTACGTTTCATGGTGCGAGGTCGCCTACAGAGGTTGCTGGATTACTGCGAGAGCATGGTCGATTACTAATTCTAACCTCTAGATTCGAGGGCGCTCCTATCGTGGTTATTGAAGCTCTTTTGAGCGGTTTGCATGTAATTGCCTTAAAGAGTACAGGAATTTCTGAAAATATCTCAAATATTGGTGCCGAGCTTGCTATGAATGAACAAGAATTTGTAGCAAAACTATGTACACAATTATCTTCTGCGCCATCCAAAAATGAAGTTTCTGAACATATTCGGAAGTCTTTTTCCTCTAATAGTTCATTGTATTGGAATGAATGTATTAATCACATTTCTCGTCCTAAATCTAGTGCCTAAGAAAAACTAGGCTTGTATTGTAGGGACACAATTCAGCGGAATTTCCGTCTTGCAGGATACAGGAGCTAAATCGCTGTAATTGATAAAGTTAAAGTCATAAATACATTTTACGAACTACATTGTTTTTGTATTTCTACTGAATTGAACTTCTTCTTTAATTTTATCAATCGCGAGACGTTCGCATAAATTGTAATTTAGAGTTCCGACACCTTTTTCCAAAGCAAAATCTACACCAGGGGAGAATTTTATCCATATTAGATACATTATTATTTCTCGTCAGTACTTTTGATAATCAATTTGCGATTGTCTTAACCTTAATTGAAGACGCTGCTATTCTATTAGAATTCAATGAAAGATAATTCTAAAACATTGGATTATGAATAGTTAAATTAGATTCAAACCATTGTAAATTAGATTAATACTCCTAGGATGCTCCCAAATGTGAAAAAACCCATATTTAGAAGAGACCGACTCCTTCAAAGAATTCAAAATCTTTCATTCATTGTCCAGGATAACTAGATTTATTCTACTTTAAACATTAATTCCTATAAGCTTATTGGGTGGGTAATCATTCAATGCAAGGTTTCTCTTCAAGCAGAATTGCGGTTCGAACGATACTCCTTGCTGTTGATTCCATTGCGCTCATTACTGCTTCACTAATAGCCTATAATTTTAGATTTAGATCAAGTCTCTTTGAAACAGAGAAAGAACCATCAATTGCGACAATCAACTATAAATTCATTCTCGCTTTCATAGTTGTTGGTTGGATATTGTATTTTAGCTTTAGTGGAATCTATCGCCTGAATCACGATAGTTTATTTATCTTAAATTTACAAAGCGTTATCAAACGATCTCTTGTTTACTTTTTCTCACTAGGTTTCCTTTCATTTGTAACCCGCGCATCATTCTCTCGAACAGTCTTTGTCACCTTCTTGATTTCTGGTCTGATTAATTTGATGCTTTCTCGAACCATTTTGCATTTTGCTCTTATGAGGCCTTTAATTAAGCGTAAAAGATTTTCCACCCGGCTGATGATTGTCGGTCGCACAATGCGTGAGTCGCAACAATATAGTGATTGGATTATAAAAAATCGATTGTTGGGGTATGCAGTTGTTTCTAGAGTTGAATGTGCGTCGATTAGTAGTACCTGGTTAGATGAATTTGAAAGGATCCTAAAATTCACTCCCATTGATGAAATCTTGTTGCTACCGGGTATGGAAAGTGACAAAAACTTCTCTAGATTTGTGCATTACTGCGAGGATTTGGGAATTAAGACGAATTGGATTCCCTTAGATTCTGGAAATCTAGGCTATTGGTTGATTCCTCAGCCGCAAGTGGGAATTCCATTCCTCGCTTTCTCTCAATCAAAGATTTCAATTGCGGAGAGAATACTTAAGAGGTCGTTCGACCTTGTCTTTTCTATTTTGGCTCTGGTTCTTCTCAGTCCTGTGTATCTAGTTATCTCGTTAATTATTCTGATTACGAGTGGAAGACCCGTTTTTTACGCGCAGAAAAGGGTGGGACTTAACGGCAAGGTATTCAATTTCTACAAGTTTCGCTCGATGGTGAAGAATGCTGATCAATTGATTTCGTCGGCAGATAATGTTCATGCTAAAGATCATGTGATTTTCAAGGACAAAAAGGATCCTCGGGTTACACCGATCGGACGAATTTTGCGAAAGTATTCGCTTGATGAACTACCTCAGTTTTTTAACGTGTTAATAAATGACATGTCTGTGGTGGGGCCGAGACCGGCTCTTGTCCACGAAGTGAAGAAGTATGATTCTATGTACGAGCGTAGGTTGAATGCGAAGCCGGGGGTTACCGGTCCATGGCAAATCAGTGGTAGATCGGATCTTGATTTACAAACGAGTGTAGCTCTTGATTTGAATTACATGGTGAATTGGAGTTTCACTAGAGATTTATGGATCATCATTGCAACTATTGGGGCTGTCTTTAAAGGGCGCGGTGCTTACTAATTAAGACTTTTGGTAACAAGGCTTTTGCGGTTAGTTTCGTCGTGTATTTGCTGACTTTACTTGTGTTTACTCTATTTCCTCGTCCATTATTAGAGTCTGGAAATCCAGGAGAAATTGAAGAGTTTCTACGGACTCATGCAAATATTTTCTACAAGATTCTGTATGCGGACACTTCGTTGGTATATATCGGAAATTATTTGCTTCTGTTCCCCTTTGCATTACTTATCTCGTGGGTTTTTTCAACGTGGACTTTTATCACTCGATTAATTTGCTCAGTCTTGATATCTGGCTTTATAGAGATATCTCAGATTTGGATTCCTGGAAGAGTTTCGGATCCTGTGGACTTTCTCTCTAATATTCTTGGCGCCGCCATTGGACTTCTGCTTTATGAAACTTGGTTGCGTCCAAAGAGTTAGCAGTTATCCTTAATTTTGACTATCTCAGGTCGGACAAGTGGCTGAGTTGTAACAGTAATCTGGCCTGTGCCGCCTTTGAACTGAGCAACGATTACTTCACTTCCATCGGGTGCTAGATCTATGTCCTCGATGAAAATGGGTCTTTCACGTTCAGCACCAATGCGGGCATTGCCGTCTTTGCCTGATCCAAGGGATCCGCCAATTAGTTGTGATTTATAGGGGCCATAAATAAATACTTTAAATCTGTGTTGCCCCGTAACCAACTCCTTGGGTTTTCCTTTATCTGCTCTTGTTAGAACGTAGGCAGGTAAATCTTGGGCATTTACAACACGATTCTTGACGTAGATTGTTAATTGAGTGGTCGGATTTGGTGAACAAGTCAGCGTTTCTATATCAACTTCTCTATCAAGGTAGTAGTCGAGCTTGCTTGCATCAGTGTTTTGGATAATGACTCGATATTCGTTGTCATTCTTCTTGTTTAACGAGCCTCCCAGGCGCGTTATTTCATTATCTTCTTGGGTGGATTTATTAGAGGTGTAAAGCAAGAGTCGGTTCTCTTGAATGGATTCCGAGAGTGCATGGGGCATTTTTCTGATACTGAAGTTTCTTGAGAGTAATTGGCTAAAAGTTGATTTCATGATAGTGACAAGGAATTCTTTACGGGCCATATTGTCATCTTCATAGCGTTTATAAGCAGTTTTTAGGGTCTCCTCGACAACATTCTCGGAAGTGATTTGGAATCCATCGGGTAAAGTCACCGTTCCGATTGCTTGAAGAAAATAGCTCAGGGCAATCGGATCGGTCGCAATGAATCCATCGAGACGTTCTCCTGTTTGAAGGCGCCAAAGTTCCAAATAGTTCATAGCTCCATATGGAAAATGTGGTGAGAGATTTGCGTTTTGCCATATGCCGGGATTATTTCCATAGAGTTCGAAATACTCATCGGAGTGTTTGATTGGAAGGGTTGTAAGGTGCTGAAGCCCGACATTTGATGAAGCTTTAATCACTTCGAGTTTTCCACGGTTTACTTCGATGATTGCATATGCTCCAAGAATCCCTCCGGTACCCCGTGCTTCGGCGGAGTTCTGGAAAGAGATCATGTATCGCTTCGGTCTTTCAAAACCTGCTAATTCCGGGTAATGCTTCGCTGCGAAAAGTATTTCGGGTTTTATCTCAAAAATATCTAGACCAAGAAGTTCGGAGGCTTGCTTGAAAACAGGCAGGGAGAGATAGCGGAGTACATCTTCGGTATCGCGGTGAAGGGCATTCCCAATAGAAATTACTTGATCTGGTTTTAATTGTTCGTCTGGGATATTCCGATAGGTATTTATTAGTTGGAAAGAGTTCCATGCGATGGCAATCAGAGGAGCGGCAAAAAGGATTGAAAGTGAGATTACTGCTGTTTTTATCTTCATGATTAACTTGATATGACGCTAATGGAATCGGCGAAGTAGGAAGATAAGAAAGAATCGGGAAGAATTCGAGATTTGCTGCGACGTGGTGACGTAATGATGACAACCGGGCTAGATTTTGAGTAGGTGTCAATGAGATGCTTCCAACTTTGACTCAAGAAATACTTCTCAGGTTTATCTAATTCACGACAATGACGTAGAACGTGATTCTCTTTAAGTTTCGGAGGGGTATCTTGCATGGCAAGGGTGTAATCAAAATCTATGGGCTTTAGGTTTTGCTCCTGAAGGTCCAAATCATGTGGTGCTCTACAGTCGCCGTCAATGATGGTGGCACCAATCGCTTTTGCTTCGAAAATTGCATGAGCGACTGTTTGCGAAATATCAGTTGTGCCGCGTGGAATGAATGCTAGGACTTGGTTCTTGTTTTTGATTCCGCTCCATTCATAGACTGTTCGGATTACTGTACTCGAAACTTTTGCAAGTTCGCGTTCAAAGTGTGACTCTTCCATTCCATCCGGATCACTAGGGCGAAGTTCTGGGTGAATAAGTTCATCGGTAAGTGATCGTTGATCTGATGCAATAGATAGATTTGCGAGCGCATCAAGTACTAACTGATCTGCAGCGATCAAGAGCTCGGGCGAAAAGTTTCCCTTGATAAATTTTTCTGTGGAAGTTGTTCGTTGCTTCATAGGAGCAAGGCCCCAACGTTGAGCTACCAACGCCGCAAAATCGGAAGTTTCTTCTCCGTCTGTTACTTCGGTCCCGAAAGAGGAAACCAGCCCCTTGGGGAAATGGTGACGGATTACGAGTTCGGCGAACGGTGAGCGAGCCTTGTTCTGGCGACAGGCGACCGCGATCCTCACGGCGCTCACTTTAATGTGCGTCTGAAGCGCCTGTTAGGCGAAAAATGCCCGTTTATGACCTCAGCGAAGCCCATTTTTAGGAAGCAAGACTTTTCACTACTCGCGATATGCGGGAGTAGATTTGGGCCCTTCCCCTAGCAAGGTAGGTCCGATGGAGCTTGTCGCCTACTGGCGATTGCTTGTTCAGTCGCGGCGGCTAATTGTCGCCACGACGCTCATTGGCGCGCTTCTATCCTTTTTTGTGACGCTCTCGATGACTCCCATTTACAAGGCGTCTGCACAACTCTTTGTCTCAACTCCGGCCTCTGCGGTAGACATTTCTGCGCTGCTTACTGGTTCGAGTTTTTCCCAACAGCGAGTCAAGTCTTACGCTCAAATTATCAATAGCCCAGTTAATCTCGAGCCAGTCGTCAAAGATTTAAAATTGAAAATGAGCGCGGAAGATCTTTCTAAGAATATAACCGCATCCGCACCACTAGACACCGTGCTTATCTCCCTGACTGTCACTGACACCAATCCGAAGAGAGCAGCGCGTATCGCAAATGCAGTAGCTCAGCAATTTGGTATCACAGTGAAGAGTCTTGAGCTTCAGGAAATAGACACTGAGTCTCCGATCAAGGTTTCGATTGCGAAATTTGCCGTTCCGCCGACAGCGCCTTCATCTCCTAAGAAATCAATCAACTACGCACTTGGGCTCATGCTTGGATTTGGTTTGGGATTCGGTATTGCAAGTCTTCGTAAACTTCTTGATAACACAGTGAAGAATGAAGATGATCTTGGTGACATTCCACTTCTCGCTGCGATTGGTTTTGATCTCAATGCAGATGAAAAGCCACTTATCACGCAAATCGGACGATACGCGGCGCGAACAGAAGCGTTTAGAACCTTACGTACTAATTTGAAACACGCGAATCCGGGAGTTAATCCCCAATCGATTGTTATTACATCTGCTCTTCCTAACGAAGGTAAATCAACTTCTGCGATCAACATCGCGATTTCCCTCACTCAGTCAGGTGAAAGAGTTCTCTTGGTCGAAGCGGACCTCAGAAGACCAAAAATCCCGATCTACCTTGAATTCGCCTCAAAAGTGATTGGTCTGAGTGAATTATTGAGCTCCCCCACAAAACTAACCTGGCCAATAGTTAAGAAACATATGCGTAAGCATCCAGAAATTGAATTACAGGTGCTCACGTCGGGCCGCATTCCACCCAATCCTGCCGAGCTCTTGGAGTCTGGTCGATTCAGAGAATTGATGACAATTCTGAAGGCTAAATTCGACTACATCATTATTGATTGTCCACCTCTTTTGCCTATCACTGATGCGGCAATTGTGGCCGCTCAAACAGATGGAGCGATTTTGGTATCCCATGCCGGCACAACAAAAATTCCACATTACCAAGGCGCACGAGACGCTATCCGTGGAGTTGGCGCACTAGTTCTCGGAGTAATCCTGAACAAGATTCCAGAAGAAGCAATGGAGTATGAGTACGGCTACAAGTATGGATATCCCAAGTATTACGGATACAGCGGTAAACCTTACGATCCATTGAATGCAAGTGATCGTGATACACGCTATGCGCCACCTAAATCCGAAGTGGATCGCATGAATGAAGAAGAATTCGTCTTCATCAAGGGTAAGCGTTTCAAAGAAGAATTGATGCGCGATAGAAACAAAATTTAGGAATTAATGCGCAACAAATGGGCATCAGTTCTCTTAGTTGGGGCATTCTTATTCTCGTTCCAACAAACCGCTCCATACTTGGTTTTTCTTGCAGAAGTGTGTCGAGGACCTGCGGCTTATCCCCCAGATTTACCTGATTGTCTTGACCCTGCTGTTCTCGCAGCACAAGAAGCAGCGAAGAAAGTTGCTGAAGAGAAAGCGGCAGCGGAAGCTGCGAAAGCAGCGGCGGAAGCCAAGGCGGCTGAAGAGAAAGCAAAAGCAGATGCTGCTCGAATTCTTGCGGAGCAAGAGAAAGCAAAAGCAGATGCAATTGCTGCCGAAATTGCGGCGGGAAATATCAAAGCAGCCGCAGAAAAGGCAGCTGAAGAGGCAAAGGCGGCTGCGGAAGCCTCTGCGAAAGTTGAAGCTGCAAAATTAGCGGCGGCTGCCGAGAAGGCGAAAAAAGAAGCAGAGTTCGCAGCGGCCCAAAAGGCAGCTCAAGATGCTGCTGCCAAATTGGCAGATGAACAGGCAAAGTTGGCAGCTGAAATTGTTGCTAAAGAAGCGGCAGCAAAGGAACAGGAAGTTAAGGCCGCAGCTGCTAAGAAGGCCGCAGAAGATGCCCAAAAAGCATTTGAAGCACAACGTGTGCAATTAGAGGCGCAGATTGCTGCAGCGAAAGCGGAAGCTGATCGACTTGCAGCAGCACAAGCAGCGGCAGCTGCCGAACAAGCGGCAAAACAACAAGCGGCTCAAGCCCTCGCGCAACAAGCTCAAGCGGCAACCAATGAAGCCGACAGTGCGCGCCGCGCTTACGTCGCAGCTGGTGGAAATGCATTAAGGGCTGGCCCCATTGTTGAGGAAAAAGTTCGACCATCAACCGATGGCTTTGAGTATTTGAAGGCACAACCTCCATCTGAAAATGCAACTCTCGAAGAATTGCGTACCGCATGGCAAGCGGCGGAAGCAAAGGCGACTGCAGTAACTGGCCAAGCTAAAGCTGCAAATGATGCGGCTGCTGCTGCCAAAGCGGCTGCAGATAAAGCTACTGCAGATGCAAATGCTGCTGCAGATGCCCAGAAAAAACGTGAAGCTGATAAAGCTGCCGCTGAATCAAAAGTAAAAGAGGCCGAAGCCAAGGCCAAGGCAGAGTCTGATGCACAAGCAAAACTTCTTGCTGAAGCATCGGCGGCATCGGCAGAAAAAACTCGAATTGAGAATGAAGCAAAGCAATTAGCGGCCGAAGTAGTTAAGAAAGAAGCTGAATTAAAGGAAGCGCAAGCAAAAGATCTACAAGCGCAGGCAGCCGCAGAAGCTGCTGCGGCTAAGGAAGCAGCGCTTAAGGCAGCTTCGGAAGCGCTCACAAAAGCAGCAGAATCAGGTGGAGATTCAGCTGAAGCAGCAAAAGCAGCGCTTGCTTCACTTAACAGTGTCGTCGCCATGGCACAGAGCGCAGCAAATAAAGCAGCGGATGCGGCGAGTGCAGCCAACTCAGCAGTTGATGCTGCCTCAAAAGCAGTCTCGGATAAAGCAGCTGCAGAAGAAGCAGCAAAAAATGCAATTGCGAATGCGGAGAAACAAGCTCAAGCTGTGAAGGAAGCAGCGGCAAAAGCTGCTATCCAAAAAGCGGCAGCAGAAAAAGCGGCGGCGGAAGCAAAAAAGAAATTAGAGGCCGAGCAAACCAAGGCAAAGAAGGCTGCTGCAGCAGCGAAGGCGGCGGCTGCTAAGAAAATTGCCGCAATCAATGCCAAAGCAAAAACACAGGCTGCTGGCGCAAAAGCTGGTGCGGAGACTGCTCAAAATAATGCCAACACAGCCAATTCGCAGTCGAATTCTGGAAGTGTGAAGCTTGAAGAGGCGAAGAAGAAATTGCAGGATGCCGAGAAGAAAGTTCAAGATGCCGAAGCTGAACTCTCTCGCCAAGAGAAAATCGTCAAATCTCTGAAGAGCGCTCTCCAATCAGCACAAAATGTATTGAGCTCAATTATCAAGACAATATTCAAGAATGAGAAGAAAGACTCAAAAGAAAGTGCATCAAAGAAATTTGAAGAGGCAAAACGTAAAGTTGAAAACTTAACCCGTGACTTCGCACAAGCTTCCAGTAAGTTGGATCGAGCGCGGTGGAAGCTTGATAATGCTCAATCAGAACTATCTATTGCCAAGATTCAACTTTCTACCGCAAAAGACAGCGTTTTATACGTTGGAAATTACGTCAGCGCAGCTAATGACGCTGCGGCTAGCTACAAGAGAGCGGTAAATGTTTCTGAAGCGGTTGCTCGCGGAATAGATGGGTCTGCCAAAGAGGTAGCGGGAATTGAATTTCAGCAATTTGATTCCAAGGGCGGTCTAAAAGTTTCTACGGGATGGATGATTCTCAGTTTCTTTGCCGGGATTATCTTTACTCTTTTTGCAACACGTAATCGTAGAAAGAAAAAGGATGTTCCGGAAATTTCTCTGCCAAATATTCAGAGTAAAGAAGAATTCGTGCCTACTTTTAGAAATCTTGAGCTGGACCCTCCTGTCAAAAAGGTGAGGAAGAGTGCGCCGAAGAAAAGCAAGAAAAAAGCAGCGCCGAAGAAATCTAAAAAGAAATAACTATTCGCTTTCTTGTTGAGACATAAGTGTAAAAGCGGCGGTTCGCGCTAGGAATGTAACTCTCTCTACGAGATTACGACGCATCATTGATGCAGCAACTAAGCGCGGACCGTCATGTATTTCACAAACAAATGTGAGCACTCCATCTTCAAATGAAACGCATGTAGCAGCGCCCTGGATTTCTGATCCAATTCCAACTGATTCTTGGACTTCTAATTCAATATCAGCAAGATGTGTTGATTCACCATTATCAAGGAATTCAGCTAGCGCCGAATTACAAGCGCTTTCCATGAGAGTAACTAAGAAGCTAGTTGAGAGAATCGGCATATCACCGCTTCCATGGGCCAAAGCAGTATCCCCTGGGCGCACCACCATTTGTGAAATTCCGACGGCGCCTACGACTGATTCGGCCTGCATGGAAATTAACCTAGCAGGATGGTTGCTATTTAGAAGGGAAAGTCCCTGCGTATTTCGCGAGAAGTTTCAATTTCAATTTGGGTTTCACCATCAATAGTGATTTCAGTCCTGCGGTATTGCGTAATTATTTCGGTTTGGGTGTATCCCGCAAGCTCTTGAATTTGCAGTTCATGTAATTGGTGCGCGATGCGCTCTTGCAAGGTAGATGGCGCTGTCTCGCAGCAAGATCGAGTTAGTAGTGTTCGAATAAGATTTAGCGCACGACGTTCAGTCTCCATCTGCGAACGACAGCCTTCGCATTCTTGTAAGTGGAAGGCAATATCATTAAAAGTAGCCGAATCCTCAATTTCGTTATCAATGAACAATACGAGGGATTCGCGGCAATTTTCGCAAGAACTCATTGCGAGCCACCTTTCACGTATCCACGTTCGCGGGCATAGTCAGTTAACTTCTCACGTAATTGCTTTCGACCACGGTGCAAACGCGACATCACAGTTCCGGATGGAACACCGACAATTTCTGCGATTTCCTTATATGAAAAACCTTCTACATCTGCCAAATAAACTGCCATTCTGAATTCTTCAGGAATTTCAGCAAGCGCTCGTTTAATATCGCTGTCAGGGAGATTCTCCAACACAACATCTTCAGTAGATTTACCTTGATCACTCGTATGGGACGCTGCTTCTGCGATCTGCCAATCTTCCATTTCTGAATCTGAGGTTTGTGGACGACGCTGATCTTTGCGATACGTATTTATAAATGTTGTTGTTAAGACTCGATAGAGCCAAGCCTTGAGATTTGTTCCAGGTTCAAATTGATGGAATGAGGTGTAGGCTTTTGCGTACGTATCTTGTACGAGATCTTGAGCATCTTCTGGATTCCTGGTATATCGAAGAGCAGCAGCGTAAAGCTGATTCATATACTGCAGGGCGTCTCTTTCAAATCTTTTCTTTCGCTCTGCAGCACTCTCTTTTTCGCGATCGACGCGAACCAACTCTCCAGCGCTGCTGGAGTCCGGAGTTGAGATTTCGGTTGGCATTGAAACCAAGGTTATCGCCACAGCCCTCTAACCCGCATTTCGCACGCATTATTCCCAGCGTGACAAAGGTCTGATTAAAAGAGCGTCTCTGGATCCCCCAGTTCTATGGGAGCTATAAGTTCCGCCCCGTTGTTGCGGATTGAATTCACAAGTGTGGAGACTGGCCAATAACGCAGATGTGCATCAGGATCTGGGACCTGCATCAAAGTTCGAATTTCCTCAACATTAGTAACGGTGGAATCCATCCAAGCGCCCCAGCGATCACGTGGTAAGAAAAGTGGCATTCGATTATGAACTTTTGCAAGATCTCCAACAGCATCTCGAGTGATGATTGCGACGCTATCGCGAATTTCTCCCTCCGGCGAGATCCAGCGATCAAAGATTCCCGCGAATGCTAAAAGTCGCTCATCATCTCGCGAAATAAATACTGGTTGTTTTGTTTTGTATCTGCCTAACTCTGTTGCCCATTCATAGTAACCGGTTGCCGGAACTAAACATCGACTTTGTCGAAATGCGGTTCGGAAAGTTGGTTTCTTATGAACTGATTCTGATCGCGCATTAATTGCTTGGGATTGACTTCGAAGTGCATCGCTTGAATTTTTACTCCATGGCGCGATGAGGCCCCACGATGCAATCTTGATTTCTTGGTTCTTCACGATGTAAATATCTTGCGTGGGTTTGATATTCCAATCAACAGGAAGTGTGCGATCGGGTTCAGCAGAAGTCGAGAATTCTTCTGCGATATCGGTCAGCATCGCTGAGAGGGCAAATCGGCCGCACATACTCCTAATCTAATCTCTCACCACATCATCTAGACTCGGCCATATGTGGCGCGCACCGTTTCGAGGCTCAAAGCCAGTGCATGCCACCATCACAATCCCCGGCTCAAAATCAGTCACCAATCGCGCTTTGATTCTTAGCGCTCTTGCATCGTCACCATCGATTTTACGAAGACCGCTCCGCTCTCGTGATACTGAATTGATGGCACAAGGGTTGCGTTCATTGGGAGTCGGAATCGCCGAAAGCTACGCCGACAATGGCGATGAATTGTGGGCAATTACGCCGGGGCCGCTCTTTGGTCCCGCGTCCATAGATGTGGGTAATGCTGGAACTGTAATGCGATTTCTTCCGCCTCTTGCCGCTCTTGCTCACGGGTTGGTTAATTTTGATGGAGATCCTCGTTCACACGAACGGCCATTAGGACCAGTTATTTCTGCTCTTGAAGATCTTGGAGTAACAATCGATCATAAGAATCGTTTTGCACTTCCTTTAACCATCAATGGTTCTGGTTCACTTAAAGGTGGCGTGATTGAAATTGATGCCAGCGCTTCAAGCCAATTCGTCTCGGCGCTTCTTCTCGTTGGGCCAGCCATGAAAGAAGGAATAACGGTAAAACACATTGGAGCATCATTACCCTCTCAACCTCATATAGATATGACGGTCGCAATGCTCCGCCAATTCGGTGCATTGGTGGATGACTCGGTTCCTGCTCAATGGCGCGTTTCACCAGGAAAATTAATGGGTCAAGATTTGGTGATTGAACCAGATCTATCAAACGCAGCGCCATTTATGTCAATTGCTTTAGTTTGTGGTGGATCGATAACAATCCGGGATTGGCCTCACAGCACAACGCAACCTGGAGATGCGCTTCGGAAAATATTCACAAACATGGGTGGTTCAATTGAATTTACATCTGATGGATTGAAAATTTCGGGAAATGGAAAGATTCACGGAATTGACATCGATCTTCATGATGAAGGCGAATTAACTCCTTCTATCGCTGCACTCGCGGCTCTTGCCGATTCACCTTCTTCACTGCGCGGTATCGGACACCTTCGACTTCATGAAACGGATCGATTGGCTGCTTTAACACGAGAGATTAATGGGCTCGGAGGAAATGTAAGCGAAGAAAAAGATGCGCTTCACTTTCAGCCAGCAACACTTCATTCTGGAACCTTCCATACCTATGAAGACCATCGCCTAGCAACGGCTGGTGCGGTAATCGGACTAGTCATCGATGGAATTGATGTAGAAAACATTGAAACTACTCGCAAAACTATCCCTGATTTTCCTGGACTTTGGAGCGAAACCCTGAATGGCTAGACGCCGCCCAGATGAAAGCGATGTTCGCATCCGTCCCTCGCGTTCAACTCGACCACGAAGCAAAGATCGTCCTGAGCATAAAAATGCGATAAGTGCTCAAGTAGTGACAGTTGATCGAGGGCGAACCCTATGTAAGACAGAATCTGGAATTTTTGTCAATGCGATGAAAGCTCGTGAATTAGGCAAGAACTCCGTTGTCGTAGGTGATCATGTCAATCTAGTTGGAGATACAACAGGCGCCGAAGGATCATTAGCACGAATTGTTGCCGTACAACATCGACGAAACTTTCTGTCTCGGACAATTGATGATGCTGGCGCTTTTGAAAAAACTATTGCAGCCAATATTGATCAGATGGTCATCGTTGCAGCTTCAGCAAATCCAGAACCCCGGCATGGATTTATAGACCGCTGTCTTGCAGTTGCCTTTGACCAAAATATCGTTCCAATAATCATCATGACCAAATCAGATTTGTCGGACCCCACAGAATTTCTTGAAACTTATTCTTCTCTTGATGTTGTAACTTTTGCCACCCAGCGCGGCGCTGATCTATCAAACATAGTTACACAACTTGCCAATAAAACTTCAGTTCTGATCGGTCACTCAGGGGTAGGAAAATCAACGCTCGTGAATGCGCTTCTAGGCGAAGAACATCGCGCAACGGGAAATGTAAACGATGCAACGGGCCGTGGTCGCCATACATCCTCCAGCGCTATCTCCTTCGACTTGCCTCACGGTGGAAATATCATCGATACGCCAGGTGTTCGATCTTTTGGTCTTGAACATATCGATAAAAATCGTGTCATTGGATCATTCCCCGAACTACAGCCGGGCATCGCGCTCTGTCCAAAGAATTGTTCTCATGACGAAGAAATGTGTGGCCTAAATGACTTCATAAGCGGACGTCCTGAATTGCAACGTCGCGTTGCGGGCTTACGGCGACTCCTCGCGGCGAGCTCTCAACCATTAATGTAGGCACATCATGAAATACCCTGGAAATCTTCTATCAGATATCGAGCTTCTTAAAAACCTCGCTGAAGTAAGTGATGCTATTTCGTTTGATCGCTTTCAATCTCAAGATCTCCAGATTGAGACAAAGCCGGACTTAACACCCGTCACGGATGCTGATCGTGCAGTCGAAGAAAAGATCCGTTCAGTACTTTCGCAAGAAAGACCAAATGACAAAATTGTTGGCGAAGAATTTGGTAGCCCAGATTCCATAAGTAATGGAGAGCGCTATTGGGTTATTGATCCGATCGATGGAACAAAGAATTTTCTACGCGGAGTTCCAATTTGGGCAACGCTTATTGGTCTTGTCCATCGCGATGAGAACGGTCACGACCGTGTCATCGCAGGAATGGTGAGTTCACCAGCTCTCTTTCGTCGTTGGTATGCCGCAGAAGGTTTTGGAGCTTTCACTGAAGTAAATGGTGGACCAGCTGTTCAAATCTCAGTTTCAGGAGTGACATCACTATCTGATGCCTCAATTTCTTTTTCAGATCTTGTTGGTTGGGGCGAGAAAAGAGATTTATACGTTGCATTTATGGAGCGTGCTTGGCGAGTTCGTGGAATCGGCGACTTTTGGTCGCACATGCTTGTTGCTGAAGGCGCTGTCGATATCGCCGCAGAACCGAGTTTGGCGTTATGGGATATGGCTGCCGTTGCAATTGTTGTAAAAGAAGCCGGCGGCAGATTCACAGATCTTGAGAATAATGATGGACCCTTTGGTCTGAGTGGCGTTTCCACAAATGGACATCTCCACGAGCTCTTTATTAAGGCGCTCTCTTCATGAGCACAGAATCGCTACAAGAAAGATTAGAACAAGTCGATCTCGCTATTTCTGGCATGACATGTTCATCCTGCGTTGCGACGGTCGAGCGTTCGTTAAATAAAGTTCCTGGCGCCCACGCCACCGTAAATCTGGCGACTGAAACGGCACATGTACTTGTTCCTGAAGGCACAAAGACCGACGATCTGCTTGCTGCTGTAACCAAGGCCGGATACAGCGCATCTCTACGAACGGATGAATCCGAAAGCTTCTCTCACACGCGGGGAATGGGAATTCGGGTACTTCTCTCAATTCTTTTTACTTCCCCGGTAATTGTGTTATCGATGTGGCACGAGATTCATCACCAGATTGAGAAATTCTTACTGCAGCAACTCGAATCATTTAATCTTCCCTTACCGCTTTATTCTGCAACTGGATGGCTCATTATTGGATTGAGCGCTCCGGTTGTTCTTCTTCTGGCCTGGCCCATTCACAGAGCCGCAATGAGAAATCTCGCTCATCCCACAATGGACAACTTGATTTCTTTGGGTTCACTTACAGCTTTCGCTTGGTCCATTTATGCAAACGCAACTGGTGCTGGCGATATTTATGCCGAAGTTGCAGCGTCGGTCGTTACTTTCATCATTCTTGGTCGATTTTTAGAGTCACGCGCAAAACGCAAAGCCGGTTCTACCTTAGCGCATTTATTGGCGGTCAATCCAAAAGAGGTTCTCATTCTCCGCGGAAACGAAGAGGTTCAAGCTCCCATCAGCCATCTTCGTATCGGTGATCGCTGCATTGTGAAGCCAGGTGACCGAATACCTACAGATGGAATCGTCGTGGATGGAGCATCGAGTGTTGATAATTCCTTGCTCACGGGCGAATCACTCCCAGTAGATGTAAAAGTGGGATCAGAAGTAATTGCAGGATCCATCAATACCTCAGGTCGATTGATTATTGAAGCTCGCCGAGTTGGAAATGACACCGAGTTATCGCGCATAACCACAATGGTTTTAACCGCCCAAGGAGAAAAGGCACCAATCCAGAAGCTTGCAGATCGCATTAGCAATGTATTTGTTCCAATCGTAATGCTTCTATCTGTTGCTACGTTTTCAACCTGGTACTTCTTAGGCAATTCCATTCAAGACTCCATGCGAGCCGCAGTAGCGCTTCTTGTTATTGCCTGTCCATGCGCACTCGGTTTAGCAACTCCAGTTGCTCTTCTTGTGGCGACCGGCAAAGGAGCTTCCAACGGAATAGTTCTGCGAAAGACGTCATCTCTGGAAATTGCTCCTCGAATTTCCACAGTCGTCCTAGATAAGACAGGAACTCTGACTACTGGAGTTATGAAAGTTCAAAATGTCACGATTCCGGATCTTGGGAAAAATTCTTCGGGTATTTCTGCTCATCAGGTCCTGATGGCGGTGCTTTCACTTGAAAATGAAAGTAACCATCCCATTGCTCAAGCCATCTCAAAACATCTCAGAGAACAAGGTATTGCAAAACTTTCGACCAAAGAGCTCGTTGAGAGCGCTGGCCAAGGAATTGCGGCACGAGTTGATTTTGATGGCAGAGAAATGCCCGTGCTCATTGGAACTCCAGAATCGATTCGACGAGCAACTGTCTCGCTTCATCACGAATTAGAGTCCGCAATTTCTGCAGCTCGGCTAAGAGGAAACTCCATCGCCGTCGTTGCAGTCGATGGAATAGCTTCTGCAGTATTTGAAGTCGGCGATACGTTACGTAGTGACGCAAGTTCTACCATCGCCGAATTCCACCGCAGATCAATAGAGACGTGGCTCATCACCGGCGACAATGAAGCAAGCGCCCATCAAATTGCGATGGAAGTTGGAATTCCTACGAAGAATGTTATTGCCCTCGCTACTCCAGAACGAAAGATTTCGAAAATAAAAGAACTACGCGCTGCGGGCGAAAAGGTTCTGATGATTGGAGATGGCATCAACGATGCTGCCGCTATAGCTGAAGCAGATCTCAGTATGGCATTGGGAACTGGAACCGACACAGCTATCGCGAGCGCGGATATCACTTTGATGCGGGCTGAACTGGGAACGTCGGTGAGCGCCCTCAATCTTGCAAAGAACACTCTGAGAATTGTCCGAACAAATCTGGTGTGGGCCTTTATATATAACGTGATTGGAATGCCGATTGCAGCATTGGGATTACTTAATCCAATGTATGCCGGCGCTGCTATGGCTTGTTCTAGCCTCTTTGTAGTTCTCAACTCGCTGAGATTAAATCGCGCCAGTACGCTCTCGGCGTGAATCTAACAACATCTACATGGCTTATCACTGTCGCTTTAATTGTTGGGCTATTACTTTTTGATCTACTCACCTCAACTCGAAAAGCCCATGATGTTTCATTTAAAGAAGCAACTTTCTGGTCGGTTTTCTATATCGCAGTCGCTATCGCTTTTGGAGCCTGGGTTTGGAGTGACTTCGGTGCGCAATTCGGAAAAGAATATTTCGCTGCATATATAGTTGAGAAGTCTCTCTCGGTAGACAACCTATTCGTTTTCCTAATCATCCTCACTAACTTTGCGGTTCCAACCATCTACCACCAACGCGTATTAATGGTGGGCATTGTTTTGGCCCTATTCATGCGTGCAATATTTATTGCGCTGGGAGCTGCTGCTCTCGAGGCTTTCTCCTTCACATTCGTCATTTTCGGGGGCATTCTGCTCTGGACTGGTATCAAGTTATTTCAACATTGGGACGAAGATCCCGATCCGGCCGAAAACCCGATTGTTAGATACGTCCAACGAAAGATTCCATTCACAAACGACTACCATGGCGGCAAAGTCTTTATTCGCGAGAATGGAAAACGTTTAGCGACGCCGCTGCTCTTAGTAATGGTCGCAATTGGCGCAACAGACCTTCTCTTTGCTCTCGATTCAATCCCCGCCACATTTGGGGTTACCGAAGAGCCGTTCCTTGTCTTCGCGGCAAATGCTTTTGCGCTGTTGGGACTTCGTGCGCTTTATTTCTTAATCAAGAATCTGGTCAACAAACTGATATATCTCTCAATGGGATTGGCTTTTATTTTGATCTTCATCGGCATAAAGTTAATTGGCGTTTGGGCCCATAAAGAATGGGAATCTATTCCAAAGATTTCTACTAATGCTTCGTTGGCAGTTATCGGAATGATTCTTTTGGTTTCAACAGTTGCCAGCTTGATAAAGTCAAAGCGTGACCCATCGGCGATCGGTCATGCCGGTCGTATGTCTGATCCGAAGAAGAAGTCCGAATAATGAAAAAGTGCGCCCTCATCATTAGGCGCACTTTCAGTGAAGTAGCGGGGGCAGGATTTGAACCTACGACCTCTGGGTTATGAGCCCAGCGAGCTACCGAGCTGCTCCACCCCGCGTCGGTTGCCCCAATCGTAGGGCTTGAACGCAATTACGCAAAAACGATTAACGATTCTGCGCTGAAACAGCAGCTTCTATCGCAGCTTTCAAACGATCTTGCGCTTTACCGTAAGCAGTGAAATCACCTTTTGCCAGAGCAGCTTGTGCATCTCTGAGCGCTTGCTGAGCACTCGCTAACGCATTTGCAAGATCTTTATTTGAACCACTTTGAGTTGTGCTACTGCCACCTGTTGATGGAGTTGTGGAGGTATTGCTACCCGAATTTCCACCAAAGACTTGATCTAACGCGCCTTGAAGTGTGTCATCGAATCCGATTTTTTCCCCGAAGGAAACCAGAACTTTCTGAAGTAGCGGATATGCAGCTGTATTTGCAGTAGCGCGTACATAAACTGGCTGGACGTACAGCAATCCCCCACCAACGGGTAGCGTTAACAAGTTTCCAAGTACTACATCAGAACCACCCTGACGGAGTAACGATAAAGACAGAGCGACAGTTGGGTTAGCTTCAAAATTCGATGCTACTTGTGACGGTCCTGCGATATTCGTCGAGCGTTGTAATTGAAGAACTGTGAACTTTCCATAATCAGGACCTGGATCCGAATTCACGATTGCGAAAGCGGATAGATTCTCACGTCCACCACGAGGTACAAATGGTGTTGTAATTGAGAACGAAGCTTTCTTTTCGCCGGGAAGTTGCAGAGTGTAGTAATAAGGAGGCTGTGCCCCAGCATTTGCGCCGAGCGTGGATGGGTCACGAGGAACTCGCCAAAAATCTTGTCCGCCGTAAAAAGCATTTGCGGTTTTCACGTGATATAGCGAGAGCACATCGCGTTGGACTCGGAATAAGTCTTCTGGGTAACGCACATGCGAAACCAGTCCGTCGGACATTTCTGATTTCTTCTTAACTATATTCGGGAAAGCCTTCATCCAGGTAGCAAGAACTGGATCTTTCTCATCCCATGCGTACAAGGTGACAGTTCCGTCGTAAGCATCAACGGTAGCTTTAACGGAGTTACGAATGTAATTAATTTTCGAATTTGGGACGGCAGTTAATGGATTTGTATTGATGTTCAGCGCATCCGTGGTTGCTCCAGAAACATCGACAGTGCGCGAATATGGATACCCCGAGCTCGTCGTGTAGCCATCAATAATCCACATCACTCGATTATCGATAATCGCGGGATATGGGTCGCCATCGAGTTTCAACCATGGAGCGACCTTTGCAACTCGTTCTCGAGGAACGCGATCAAAGATAATTTTCGAATCTGCGTTGATGAGATTAGATAACAAGATTCGCTGTTCTTGATACTTAATCGCAAAGAGCAAACGTGAGAATAGGGAGCCCATGGGGACTCCGCCTTTTCCAGTGTAGGTGTAGTTCTTTTGTCCATTGGCAGATGCATCATCGGGATAATCAAATTCGACTTTTTTACCTTCAGTTGTGCCACCAATAATCGAATACTCAGGGTTGTTTTCTCCGAAATAAATGCGAGGTTGGAAATCACCAAGCACGCCCTTAGGAGGAATGTCTCCTACCGAAAATACTGGTTTGCCATCCACATCTTGAGTGTTTCCGTAAGAACCAACAAATCCGAAGCCATGTGTGTAGACCAGATGATCATTAATCCAGTTTCGATTTGGGTTTCCTTCAATATTGATTTCACGAACTGCAACGACCATATCTCGAGTCTTGCCATCGATTAAGTAGCGATCGATATCAAGTGACTCATTAAATGTGTAATACGGTTTGATTTGTTGTAATTGACGGAAAGTTGCAGAAAGCACATTGGGGTCCATCAAGCGAATATTTGAGATTGTCGTAGCATCTTTTGATAGTTGGCCCGCGGATGTATCTATCGTTGCTGAGTAATCGCGAACTTCTACTTTATCGAGTCCGTAAGCTGCTCGGGTATTCTCGATATTGCGTTCAATAAAAGGTGCTTCTTTAGATGACTCGCTGGGCTTTACTTGAAATTGTTGGATCAAGCTGGGATAAACACCAGCGATTAAGAAGGATGAAATTCCAAGGAGAGCAACGCCTGCTGCTGGCAATACCCATGATCGACGAACAATGTTTGCGAAAAAGAGCAGAGCGCAGAGCGCTGCAATTCCGGCAAGAATTGCTTTGGCGGGAAGTACCGCGTTGACATCGGTGTAGGTAAGTCCTGTGATGATTCCGTCATCCGAGGTCGCTAACGCATAACGATCGAGCCAATAAGCGACGGCCTTAATTGCCACGATAAAACCAAGAAGCACAGATAGCTGAACGCGGGCGGCGACAGTAGTGCGATCTTCACGGACTTGCGGACGAATCCCTCCGTAAACGTAATGCACTAAAAGCGCGGCAACAGTTGCCAGAATCAAAGTTGAAATTGCCCAACCTACGAGTGATTGCCAGAAAGGAAGTGTGAACATGAAGAACGATATGTCTTTCCCGAATTGGGGATCTTTCACTCCAAACTCAGTTGCATTGGTGTAGAGCAACCAGCTCTCCCACAAACGCGTACCGGCCATTCCAGCGAAATAGAAGAGAGCGAGGAAGATTCCGATAATTCCCACTTTTTTGAGTGGTTCGATTTGGGCACGATATCTTTCAAGATTATCCGCTTCGACAGTTAACGGAACATAAATCGGACGCTTCTTGTAGGCGATGAAAATGTTTGCTGTGATGATGAGGGACGTTAAAAGTCCAAAAATAAAGAATAGAACGATGCGAGTTGATAAGAGCGTGGTCCATACATTGCTGTAATCGACTGATCTAAACCAGAGAAAGTCAGCATAGAAGCCACTGAGTGAAACCAAGACGACTGCGATAACGGTCAAGATGACGATAGTCAGCGGAAGTGCGCCGATACGGCGCGGGCCTCCTGGATTTCGTTGCGGAAAACGTAGATTACGAAACGGGTTGTCAGGATTATCGCCAAATGTCATGAGGCGAGATTAGCCAAATCTCTGTGAGTTAGGTATTTGGAAATTACCGATCCAAACAGCTGGCATGCTGAAAGTTATCTGGGGCGCGTAGCGCTTCGATTGCCTCGCTTAGAGTTGAGACGGGGATTACTTTTAGGCCGTTTGGAACATGTTCTATGTCCGGACAGTTCTCACGAGGTGCGATAAAGATTGTGGCGCCAATTCGCGATGCACCGACCATCTTCTCTTCAATCCCACCGATACCGCCCACTTTGCCCGAAGCGGTAATCGTTCCCGTTCCGGCTATCTTTCTACCTCGCACGAGATCTTCTTCAGTAAGTTTTTCAACAATTCCTACTGCAAAAATCAATCCCGCACTTGGGCCGCCAACTCCTGGAAGGTTGAAATCTACCTCGATAGGAAAACGAGCACTAGTGCCAACCAAGATGCCAATTGCCGGTCTTTCTTTCTCTTCGATATCAAGATTCTCTACGAGAATTACTTGAATGGTAACTGGAGTGACTTTGCCATTCTTATCCTTGCGCTCAACTGTAATAAGTAATGGATCGCCGATACTCTTTTTTGCGTACGAGGTTCGAATTTCCTCAATTTGATTTATTTCTTTGCCATCGATTTTCGTGATGACATCGCCAATTTTTAGTTTCTTGATGGCATCTGAATATTCTCGAATATCACTCACATAATAAACTTCTTCAAAATCGTAACCGAGATACCGTAGGGCCGCTGCAGTCGAAGTAACTTTTGAGGACTCCATTTCATTGCGACTATCGCGCTCGATTTTCTGGGCCGGCTGAATAGGTGGATAGACTGATTCTTTTGGAAGTACCACGTGCGGACCGATTGCCCAATTTACTAACGTCTCTGCACCAAAGACTGGTGAGTCTGGATTAGTAACCAGAATGGAAGTTATAAAGAGCTTTCCGTTGATGGGGTAAGTCTTAGCATCCTTAATCGAAATGATCTTGCCTGCGACATTATCGGGGACTCCGGGTTTGAAGAAGACAAAAGGAATGGGTGCCAACAAAGTTGCGATAGTAAGGAGATAAAAAAAGAATTTCGCCGGAAAAGACCAGCGATAACGAAGAGGAGAAATGTTTCGCACTGTAGGAAATTACTCAGGTTTCTTAAATGAATCTTGAAATCTCTTAAACTTGCCAACCGAGCGTTCAGTTTGATTTTCATATTTCTTCTGAAAACGTGTAACCCATACAACATAGATCACTGCGCCAACAAGAGCAGTAATGGGAATGATCCACCAGAACAACGCCGAAAGCGGCGTGGATTCTGCGGCACGTATGACGAGTTGCATGGCCGAAGCCTAGGCCAGAGCCCCATAAGTACATGACTTCAACTTCGCCATGAACTAGATTCTGTCTTGGGAATGAAATCACCTTAAAACTTGTTCCTATGCCACAGTTCACAGAATTTTCAGGGGGTTGCAATGTCTGGCTTCGGATTCACGCCCGATGACGGCGAGGATAAGAATCAACCTGATAAATCCAATAACCCTGAAAGCCTTAATCCTTTCGGTTTCGGTAACTTCAAAGATATTTTTCAACAATTCTCAGGTATGGGACTGAACCTCCAAGGATTGATGGCATCGCTTTCTGGACAAGCATCCCCGAGCGCTCTTTCAAAGCAGATGATTCGAGATATCTCTCGCAAATACCTCACGGCCCATGGCGAATTACCAGTCACAGTGCACGATCTTGTCGCCACCCAAGAAGCTTTTGATATCGCTGATATATGGATCAATGAAGCCACAACGCTTCCTACACTTGTCGTTCCCGATACTTGCGCCCTCAGTCGTCGTGACTGGATTGATTCCACGCTGGCAGGTTGGGAAGAACTAGCAAAGCCTCTCGTCGATGGAATGTCTCAGGCGATGTCAGATATGTTGAATGAAACTTTAGGTACTGAAGCTGGCTCAGAAAGTGCACCAAGTTTTTCAATTCCTGGTTTTGGTGCCATGAATATTTCTCAATCGAGCATCGCCGCGATCATGGGAACATTTATGAGTTCACTCATTAGTACTCAACTAGGTCAGACCATCGGCAATCTTTCAACTTCTGTTACGGGCGCAAATGATGTAGCGCTGCCGCTCACTTCACCCATTCGTCCTCAACTAATCCCCCAAAATGTGACTCAATGGGGTAAAGATTTAGAAATTCCAGAAACGGAGATTCGCATTTATCTTGCGCTTCGTGAAATTGCTGCCGCACGGCTCTTCTCTGCAACACCGTGGCTTCGCGACTATGTCCGTAATTCAATTGCCCTGTACGGAAAAGGCATCCGCGTCGACATCACCGCCATAACCCAACAAGCAGAAGAAGCGATGAATTCAGGACAGATCGATCCCACAAATCCTGAGTCAATGACTCTTGCCTTATCCGGCGGAATGTTTACGCCGGAAGAGACTCCAGCACAACGTGAAGCGCTAGAGAAACTCGAAACAGTCTTAGCGCTAATCGAAGGCTGGATTGACGCAGTTGTCACAAAAGCAGCAGGAGAGCGACTTCCCTCCATGATTAAGCTGCGCGAAACACAACAGCGACGACGTGCCACCAATTCACCAACTCAACAACTCTTTGCCACCCTGGTTGGCCTTGAAGTTTCACCACGTCGCACTCGAGAAGCGATTGCGTTCTGGGAAAAAATTGCAGAGCTCAAAGACATTCAATCTCGTGATCAGATTTGGGATGAATCTTTCTTGCTTCCTACAGCGAAAGATCTCAATGACCCAGAAGCATTCTTGAAAGCTAGAGAGATTCCCGATGATCTCTCAGGATTGATCTAGCCCTAAAAAAGCGAAGACCCCGGGCGCACAATTCGTTATCTGCCTTCCCCTTGCAGATAATGAACGGTTATCCGAGGTCTTCGTGAGCGCAACGTACGACAGTTCGCTGGCAATAATCAACTTTCTTTCAAGAGTTTCTCACCACCAAAGACTCATGTACTCCTATAGAGTTTCAGCTAACACAATTCTCTCGTCGGGAAACCGCAACAGGGAATGCGAATTGGGGAAACGAGAGGTCGCGGTGTGGAAAACTTCATTCAGGAAGAATTCTTCGACACTAATCTCCGCGACGTGCGCGCTCAAGCCTCGAAATCAACCTCTGAAATCCGAATCCCCGGCACTGAAATCTCTGGTGGGGCCGAGATACGTGTGATCCGAAGCTCCCGTCGGAAGAGGAGCATTAGCGCGTATCGCGAACAAGGCGCGATTGTCATACAAGTCCCTGCTCGTCTCTCCCACTCCAAGGTCAGTGAAG
>Ga0075473_10000108_pt1 | contig 31098 bp, 26 predicted proteins | sample DEB19_08_DNA_FD_76340 | JGI IMG/M metagenome (GOLD analysis project Ga0075473, IMG submission 76340) | Aqueous microbial communities from the Delaware River and Bay under freshwater to marine salinity gradient to study organic matter... | ecosystem: Environmental > Aquatic > Marine > Coastal ... | reverse complement strand
AATGTATCACCATCTGTAGCATAAATATAATCAAATTTATTTACACCAAATAATTCTTGTATATTATATAAAATGTCTTCTCGTAATGATCTATTCTCAATATCTATATTATATCTAGTATGATTAAAAATATCATTAAATAAAATTATAGAATCTTTTTTACCCACATTTTTATATTTTTTAATTAAAATCAATGGTTTGTTATTTCTTTGACCATATGTAATTTTAATTTCAACATTATAATCATTCCATGATTTATATACTCCATTACTTTCTTTAGTAATAGAAGTAAAAATATCAGAATAATCATAATAACCATCAGAAACAATTGTTGTTAATAAATAATTTGACCCTAATTTGTTTAACATTAATGAATCTACTGTTCGTTCCACTTGGTCAAATCGTTCTTTACAAACAGGAACAAATGCTACAATTTTTTCAACTTGGTCTGATGGATCAAAATTTGGCTCAGAAACACCCCTTATAGCTTTGTAAATCATATTAAAAATAAACATTACTGACATTAAGATATCAGATGATTTCAATACTAAAATAATATATAAAATAACTCTTAAACTGCTTGTATAATAAACTAATACACATCCCAATGTATTTAATACTAATATACCAAAAATAAACATGTATTTTTTAAATAAAAAAACTTTATCCTTTATAAAATCATTTTTTTCATTTAAATAAAATCCAAAAAAAATACCAGTAATAATGACAAAAATAACCAATCCAATAACTAAAGCTGCTATTTCAGAACCTGTTAACATCGTTACACTAGACACACTTGACTCAAGTGAAGCATCAAATACACTTTCACTTGACTCTGTTGACATACTTGACATAGTTGACACACTTGACACAATTGATACACTTGACGCAGTTGACATACTTGACGCAGTTGACACACTTGATTCATTAAATTTAAACATTTTATTTTTAAAAAATTAATAAAAAATTTCAATTCAGTTTTTTATTAATTAATATGAAATAAAAAAAGTCCAATAAAATTTACATTATATAAATTTTATTGGACTTTTTATTTTTTTGTTATTTTGTTAAAATACATGAACCTTTCCACCCATTCTTTCGTAATAATCAATTACTTTTTTATCATCTTCATCCATATTCAAATTAACAATTACTAAATGATATTTATTTTTTATAAATTCAACTCTGAAATTTTCTTTATCTAAAAATTTTATATTTATATTACTATGTAAATTACTTTGGACTAATGGATCATAAATTTCTACATTAGTGTTTTTGATAAGTTCTTTGTATAATTCATATCCTGGAGAATTTGTTAATAAACTTTCACCAGTTTTAAATCCTATTCCAACAATTAATATGTTTTTACTATTGTATTTATCTATTAATTCAAATGCTTTCTTTTTAGGACGTTTTTCCATCAAATTTGTTGCATATTCCAAAACTGGCAATGATCCATTCTTCATTAAATAATACGGATTAACTGGAATACAATGACCACCTACACCAATTCCTGGATAAAATGGCATAAATCCAAAAGGTTTAGTTGAAGATGCATTAATCATTTCTTTAACATCTATACCTACTTTTTCACACATATCTGAAATCTCATTTACGTATGCAATATTTACCATTCTAAAACAATTTTCATACAATTTACACATTTCTGCACATTCAGTTGAACTAACTGGTACAATAGTTTTTATAACTTTACTGTAAATATCAACACATTTGTTTAGACTAAGATAATCTAATCCAGACACAACTTTTGGAATAAGTTCCATTGGAGGTTCAGTTCTTCCTGGATCAACTCTTTCAGGAGAAAATCCTACAAATATACCTTGATCTCTAAAAAATCCAAATATTTCTCTTGTAGCACCAACATAAACAGAACTTTCAACCATAATTAAAGAACCACTTTTTACAATAGTTTTCAAGTTATCTCTAACAGAATAAAGACAACTTAAATCAATTTGTTTGTCAGATTTTACCAATGTAGGAACTGAAACCAAAAAAACATTGCAACTTTCTAAATCTAGATAATTTGTTTGAAAATGCACCCCTTGATATTTATTTTTTAAATATTCAACTCTTTTCTCCGATAAATCTACACCTATAACATCATAATGTTTACTAAAAGTATTCATTAAATGCTCGCCTACATATCCTACTCCTAAAATACAAATTTTAATTTCATTTATTATATTCATTTTTAATATATAAATTATTCTTTTAAATCATTTTATACATTTCAATTTTTATTAAAAATCTTTTAATAAGAAATTACATTATATTTGTTATTCAGACGAAAAAATTACAGTATCTAAATTAGTATTTTTATAATTATCAGTCCTTTTATTTTTTCTAATAATAATATCCGAATCATACATTAATTTTTTTGTACCTAAACCTATTCCACCAAGTAAACTACCTAAAACTACTGATAACACAATTTTTGAATCTGTTGGAATTTTTTTTAAAAACATTTTTTATACGTTTTTATAAATTTAAAATATATTGTAATTATTCAATTTTTTTAAATTATTTTATGTACGATTTTATTCTTTTAAAAATTTTTTTTAAATATTTTTCTTTATTTGTAAAATTTGTAATTAAATCTTCGTCAAAATGAAATATTTCAACTAGACCAGGTTGATTTAAAATATTATTATGAGATGGATAAAAAATATAATTATTTCCAAACTTATTATTTTTATTATCAAATACTCTTAATACAGGGTGTAATAATACAGCTTTACTCTCTGAACCTAATTCACTTTGAGCAGATCCAATTTTTTTTAAATCTGATTCAGTATGATTTCCATATTCTAATGTTAATATAAATATATAAGTATTTGTTAATTGAATTTTTGTATTACTTAAACTTAATAAATAAGATAATGGAATTTCTTCATAATACAAAAATTTATCTGTATCTTTAAAAAATACATCACATAATTGACCGTGCATTTGATATAAGGCTGATGAAATATTTATACGTTTAACTATATACAAAGAAACTGATGATATTGTATTAAATAACAATGGTATAAAATTTGTATAATTAATTTTTACAAAATTATCAATTAAATATCTAAATCCATGTATAAATCCACCTGAACTTTTTTTATAATCAAATGAATGCATTAATGAACCTATAAAAAATAAATTATTTATATTAGTGCTTTCATAATTTCCATAGATTTCAGGGTATTTACGATATATTTTAGGTTTGGTAGAAATATCAAATATAGAATCATCAAACAACCATCCTGTACAATTAATTATTTCATGAAATCCAATATTAGGTTCCATATAATAAGGACAATGACATTCACAATTTTTCTCTATATATAATAAATTATTCTTGTGCTTTGAAATAGCTATATTCTTTTTATCCCTATCAAATGCATCAAATGCATTTAAACTTTTTAACAAAAATGTATCATAAAAATTAAAATATTTACTTCGTAAATCTCCTGTATAATGAGTTGATATTGCTGGTATTGGATAATGACCTCTACCAAGTATTACTATAGTAGAACAATATGGTGTTAACATATTAGCTAATTCAAACGCAGAATTACCTTGTCCTAAAACAAGTACTTTCTTGTTTTTGTAATAATTTAAATTTTCAGATTTTAAAAAATAATTAATAGGATATTCTGAATAATGTTTTGAATATAATTCTACATTTACAATATTTGGAATATTTGGTTTTGATAATCCAGTCGCTATAACAAGATTTTTACAAGACCATATATTATCTTTATCACTTGATAAATAAAATATATTATCCCTTTTTACAATATTTTTTATACATGTATTATATGTTATATTTAATTGATGTTTTTCCGCAAAATTATTAAAATATTCTACTAATTCATCTCTTGAAGGATAATAACTATTAGAAAAATCTTTCATTTGAATCTCAAAATTATTTAATAACGAATTCCAATCATGCCTTAAATTAAACTCTTTATTATTATATCCAGTGTATTTTTTATTTATTGATATAAGTTCATTTGAATGAGGATATTTACTAAAAAAAGATCCTGGTGAGCTATTCTTTTCCAATATAAGGTATTTCTCATTTATCTGTTTTAAAAAATATCCTAATTGCAAACCTGAAGGACCACATCCTAATATAATTGTATCTACAAAAATAGTCATAAATAATTAAACTCATGAAATATATAAAAAATATAATACAAACGATATATGTATAGTATAAAAATTATCAAGTAAAAGAATATTTTTCTTGTAATCTTAAAACAGCCTGTTCTTTCATTTTTGCTTCAATATCTAAATTTATTTTAGTCGTTTCCAATGTTTTTATTAATGCCAATGGTAAATTTTCAACATAATCTGAATGTGCTCTTCTAGCTGTTATCGAATCACTTATTTTTACACCTCGCTTAGATTCAGATAAATGAAATAATGGAGTAATATCCCTGGATTTCCATATATCCAAAACATCATTTGTTATTTTTATTAAAGCGTCTTCATCTTTAATTGTTCCTGGATTAATATTATGATGATGATAATCAAGTACTACAGGAATTTTCAATAATTTAGATACTTCAAGTAAATCTTCTATTGAATAAGCCATTTCACAGTTTTCTAACACAAGTCTTGATCTTGAACTTTCAGATAATTTATAAAAATTTTCTTTAAAACGTTGTAATGCGAGTTCTTTTCCACCATTTTTTGAACCTCCATGAATAACAATTACACTATCCCTTCCACAATTCATCATATCTAATATTTTTGCATGAAGATCAATGTCAATTACACTTTTTTCTACAACTGATTCTCTATGCGATGTTAATTGATTATATTGTCCTGGATGAAAAGTTAAAGTTTGATTGTAATGTTTTGCTATTTCTCCAATTTCTTCTAGTCTCGATCTAAATTGTTCTAAATCATAAATAGAATAGAAATCTGGATGACTTGCAAATGGAAACATTTCACTAGACATTCTATATAAAAAAATGTTGTTCTTGTAATTCCATCTAAAAATAGCTGGTAAATCATTTATATTTTGCCAAGCTAATTGGTAGATATATTCTATACCTTTACTATTTACAGTATCTAAACGACAAGTTCTAGAACAAAAAATACCAAGATTACGTAATTCTGTATTAATACAACAATATCCCATATTTAAATTGTTTAAAATCATTATTATTACACAATTAATAATAATTTATATTTATAATTCAATTATTTTAATTTAAGAATAAGCTGGTGGTGATGTATGACGAGCTTGAATTTTTTCTAATAATTTTTCAGATTTAAGTCTTGAAATATCTCTTTTAGCTTTTTCAGCATAAAGATTTTTAATATCTTGCTTTTCTTTAAATTCATCTATTTTAGCTCCTATATCTGATCCTATTGATTTAACTCCAGAGCTTACTTTTTCACCAATTGATTTAACACCAGAACTTAATTTCGCCCCTAATGATTTGAATCCTGTACTTAATGAAGCCGCTGCTTTAGAAGCAGTTTCAGATGCACTTGTTAATAATTGTTTCATTTTTTCTTTAGATGAGTTAATTGCATTTTCAACTTTACCTATAGCTTCTTTAATTTTTCTTTTACGTTCTTCACTTTTTTCAGCAGCTAATTGAGCTTGTAATTCAGCTAATTCTTTTTTCTTTTCAGCTACTTCCATTTCTAAAGCTTCACCAGCTCCACCATACATACTTAAAAGAACTCCCATTCCTCTCATACGATAATGAGATTTAACTCGTCTCTTTTTAGCAGAAGACTTCTTTTTAGCAGATCTTCGTTTAGCTGATCTTCGTTTAGCAGATCTTCGTTTAGCAGAAGACTTTTTCTTAGAAGATCTCTTTTTAGCAGATCTTCGTTTAGCTGAAGACTTTTTCTTAGAAGATCTCTTTTTAGCAGATCTTCGTTTAGCTGAAGACTTTTTCTTAGAAGATCTCTTTTTAGCAGATCTTCGTTTAGCTGAAGACTTTTTCTTAGAAGATCTTCGTTTAGCAGAAGACTTTTTCTTAGAAGATCTTCGTTTAGCGGATCTTCGTTTAGCAGAAGACTTTTTCTTAGCGGATCTTCGTTTAGCGGATCTTCGTTTAGCAGAAGACTTTTTCTTAGCGGATCTTCGTTTAGCGGATCTTCCTTTAGCAGATCTTCGTTTAGTAGAAGACTTTTTCTTAGCGGATCTCTGTTTAGCTGACCTTCGTTTAACTGATCGTTTTTTAGCAGAAGCTCGTTTTTTTAGAGAAGTGTATTTTGGAGAAACTTTTTTACGTGAACTATATTTTTTTGCAGAAACTTTCATTATATTATTATACAATAGTACAATAAAAAATTTTTATATATTTTAATTAAATTTTATTATTTAAAAAAATAAGATTATAAGATAATATACAATATTAAATTATGACAATTTTTTTAATCGGTATGTGTTATGCTGGTAAAACAACAATTGGAAAATTTCTATCTCAAAAATTAAATAAAAGAGGAATAGATTCAAGAGACATTTTTATGACTAAATTTAATATGTCTGAAAATGAATATTTAATAAAATATGGAAAAAGTAAATTTCAAGAAGCTGAAGAATTATCAATATCTCAAGATTTTGGCGATTGTATTGTATCATTGGGTGGCTCTGCTATTTATTATACTAAACAAATCCAATATATTCTTGATAATTATACAGTTATTTGGTTAGATGCACCATTAGATGTTATATTAAAAAGAAAATCTAATGAAAATTGGGAAAGACCAATTGTTTTTCCAGATGGCATAAAAACATTTCAAGATCTATATTATCAACGTAAAGAACTTTATGAAAAATATCATACAATTAGAATACCAATTAAAGAAACTGATTCTATATATGATGTTGTTGATAATATTATACTTAGATTAAAATTATCAAAATAAAATAACGGATATTCATGTAATTAAGCCCAAATGATCTTAACATTTGGGCTTAATATTTTTATATTTTTATATTTTTATATTTTTATATTTTCTGTGTCATTTATTTCATCAAGTGCAAGATGACTTTGAACATAAAAGTCTTTTTCAAATTTAAATTGGTAATTCATATTATTATATATGTTTGGAACTAATTCCGTAAGTTCAACTGTACTTAGATTTATAACAGTACCTGCATTTACCTTATGTTTACTATTCACACGATCTTTTTTATAATTATAATTGCAAACAATAATATCATTATCATAGACAATTAAATTACTGTTACATTTCTTACATTTACGATAAATCCAATTAGCAACTATTCTATTACTGTAATTTTCAGTTTTTCTACACAAACAAGTAACACGATACATTTAGACAAAAAATTATTATTTTCATTTTAATTTCAATTTTTTATTTAAGCACGACTATAAGTAATATTAGTATAATTTTTTTATTTAAATATAATAGAGTATGAAAACATTTATTCGATGGCAGGGTAATAAAAGTAAACATATTAATAAATTTATCGAATATATACCTGAATTCACTGGTACTTATATAGAACCATTTGTTGGTAGTGGAGCACTCCTTTTAAAATTGCAGCCTAAAAAATGGATTATAAACGATATTAATAAAGATTTAATTAATATATGGAATCAAGTTAAAACCAATCCGAATGAAATTATTACAGAATTTAAACGTTTCGGAGATCATTTCAAACCATTATCTAAAAATGACAAAGTTACTTACTGTAAAGAAATAACATTAAAAATAGAATCAATGCCATATGATTTAAAAAGAGCATCTCTCTATTTATTAATGAAATTTTGTTCTTATACAGGTGATATAATTTATAATAATAATTTTTTTTTTAAAAGTTTAGATATGAATATTTTTATTAGAAATTATTATCCATTTTTAATACAAAATAATTATAATAATATTATTGAAGTTAGTAAATTTTTAAATAATTCCAACGGAAAAATATATAATACGAACTATGAAAAAATTTTAAATAAATCTAAAAATGGAGACTTTGTTTTCTTAGATCCACCTTATATAGAACATCATAAATATGAATTTAATTACAATAAAAATGAAGTTTTAGATGAATCTTTTATAATTGGACTTTATCAACAAGTAAAACAATTAGATACGAAAGGTGTTAAGTGGTTAATGACACAAGCTGATACTAAACAAATAAAAGAAATATTTAAAGAATATCATATTAAAAATTTTCAAGTATATCGTATGGGTTCAAAAAGTTATGTTAATGAATTACTTATAATGAATTATACTATATAATATATTCATGTAATTAAGCCCAAATGATCATAACATTTGGGCTTAATATTTTTTTAGTTTTTATATTTTTAGTTTTTTAATTTTATATTTTATCAATGTATTCTCTAATATTATTATTCAATTTAATTTTATCATTTTTATAATCCCATAATTTACCATATTGAGATTTCAAACTATGACCACTCTTTATATTACTCAAAAATTCATCGTCTGATTTTTTATAATTCATATCATTTTTAAATTCTTCAAATGTAATTGAATCCTTACATTTATACAAAAAGTTAATCATTTTTCCAACTAATGTATCACCGTTAATCCATTTATGTAAACTTACTAATTTCACACCATCAATTTCACTTTCATCTGTAGTATATCCACTATCAGATTCCGTATCTTCTGTGTCTTCCCAGAATACCATATCTTTTTCAAGTTTTAACGTTTTTCTATCCACTGGTCTTGACATCTTCCATAGGGCAATATCTGAAATCAAATCTTCATCCACCTTATTACCATTTTCTTTTATTGCCTTTACAATTTCCTTTTGATTCTGTATAAATGTCATATAGTTATTGTATACGTCATCTGTAGTATAAAGTCTTCTTGATAATTTTGATTGGGCTGTTCCTGTTAATCTTCCAATTGCCTGACACAATGCTACACAGTGAAGTTGATTTCCAGGTTTATATATCATAGTTGTTGCAGTTAATGGATTTTCCTTATGGTCTGATACAAAACTTATACCTCTTGAAATCAAGTCTTTACCAATTGTTAAAACTACTTTGCAATCACAAGATTGTAAATATCCGTAAAATTTACTGATAACTATATCCCGTTTATTAACGTTAATAACATTATTGTCCATAGTATATTTTAAATCAAGTGTTTCTATTTTATTTATAAACATTGTTTTTTGCTTTTTCATTCTAAAAACAACTTTAATACCATCACTGTTGTACATAGTAACAGCATCTAAACCTGTTTGTTTTAAATTTGAGACGATGTCATTAAAAACTTTCATTTGATTGTTATCATTTTCATCAGAATCTTTATTTCTTTCAACACAATACAAGATTATACCACCTTCTTGTTTTCGAAGACGTACTTCACGTGCAAGAATTCTTGTAATTTGTCCTGTTGAAAAATCATTTAATTCATTGAAGTTAATTTTATCGTGACCAATATAATTATCTGGAATTGGTAGATCCCATAAGTAACCAGGTTTATGAATATAAACAACGTTTTCTGGTGTAGCAGACACAAAGACACGTTTAACACTAATTCCTCTATCAGATGTTTTTTGAGTAAATTCAATCCATTTTTTATGACTTTCTGGTTGATTAGCGACATCTGTAATGTTGCGTGCTTTAGTTACAACATCACCTTCATCGTTAATAATACAAACGGCACTAAAATGTTTTTGTTCGTGAATTGAGATAATTTTTTCATATGTTTTTTGTATTTGAGTTTTATTATCAAGAAGACAGATAACAAATGTGTTGTATTCTTCCATATTTTCAACCATTCGATCAAAATTTTTATTGTCAACAGTAGTAATGAAACAATTTTTAAACGTATCATAGTCTTCTTCAACTGTTTTTACCAAACGATTAAATAATTGTATCATTTGATCTTTTTTATTGTCAGAAGAAATAACAATACTAATACCACGTGAAACACAGTCTTTAACAATATTTATAATAGCGTTTGTTTTACCAACTTGAGTAGGAGCATAAGTCAAGACTTTACGTTCATTATAAATTGTAGTTTCAGTAACACGTGTTTCTTTGATGTCATCGGTTAAAAGATAGTCCATAAATTGACTATAATTAGAATTAATTTTATCAAATTCTTGAAGCCATTGGTCGATTTCAATGATACGAGTTTGAATCATTTTTTTAACAATAGAGTCGTCGTTTTCTAAACGTAACATAGAAGACATAATATTGGATTTTTCCAACATAATAGCGTTTTTATTAGCAAGAGTAAAAGGAGCAGCAGTAGTAGTCATAATAGTAGTACAAAAATTATAGAAATTTAAAAACAATTCAATTTTTTATAGTTTTGCTTTATTTATGGTTTTAAATTTACCTGATTTATAAAAATTATAAAAAATTGAATAAATGATATATATTTATTTATTTAATTAAGTATGTCTATTTATCAAACATCGCAGCAAGATTATGAGCAACAATTGCTTGAAAAATTTAAAGACTTAATTGTTGAACATAATGAGCAAACTGGTTCTAATATTCCAACTGAATACGAATTAGAATTATCAAAAACTCAAAAATATGCTTTTGAAAAGTTTAAACGGGGAGAGTCTTTATTAATTTTAGGGTCAGGAGGTTGTGGTAAAAGTTTTTTGATAAAACAATTTCATAAATGGATTACAAATACCCAACAAAAAACAATGTATCTTACTTCTACTACTGGAATTTCTGCTTATAATATAGGTGGTATTACTATTAATAGTTTTATGGGTATAGGTACAGGAGAATCTTCTGTAGAAACAATAATTCGAAGATTGAAATATAAAACTAGTATTAAAAATCGTATAAAAATGACGGATATTCTTGTTATTGATGAAATTAGTATGATGTCTGCTAGTGTTTTTGAAAAAATAAATCATATTTGTCAAATACTTAAACGTTCAAATAAACCATTTGGTGGTATTCAAATAATATTAACTGGTGATTTTTTACAACTAGAAACCATATTTAATTCAACAACTCCATTAAATAACAATTCTAACGACAATAGATTAATAATAGAAAGTGAATTGTTTAAAAAGATGTTTAGTAAATCGACAATTATTTTACAAGAAAACTTTCGTCAAAAAAATGACACAAAATACATTGATATTTTAATGCGAATTCGTAAAGGACTTCAAAATGAGCATGATATAAAAACATTACAAACTAGACTTTTAGATACTGATAATAATTCATTAATTCATTTAGTTAGTAGCAATAAAAAAGCTCAATCAATAAATACTAGACAACTTAATAAAATTCGTTCAGATGACGTGGTATTTGAATGTGAATTTTCTAGATATGGTAATACTGAAACTTGTGATTTATTAGAAAAAGAATTACGTTCACAATTTTCTCAACGAGGTATAGACACTTTAAAATTACGAAAAGAGTGTAGAGTGTTACTTATTAAAAACCTAGACGTATCATTGGGACTAGTTAACGGATCTATTGGTACTGTAAAAGATTTTATAAATAATAAAGTTGTTGTTGAGTTTGATAATGGTGTTACTGAACGAATAGGAAAAATAGAATGGGAACTTGAAATGGATAATAGTAAAATAGTTGCTACACAAATTCCATTTATGTTGGCTTATAGTATTACTATTCACAAAAGTCAAAGTTTATCACTTGATAAAGCAATACTTGATTTGGCAGATTGTTTTTGTAATCATATGGTTTACGTTGCTCTTAGTAGAGTAAGATCTTTAGAAGGTCTTTATTTACATAGTTTTGATCCTAAAAAAATTACTGTTAATGAAAAATTACTCGACTTTATAAACGAAATTGAAACGATAAAAAATTAAAAATTGAAAAAAAATAAAAAATTATAAAATTTCAACAAGATGAAAGTAAAACATATATTTAAAAAAATAAATAAATTTTATAAAGAATATATGAATTATATTGAACTAAATTATAAAATAAAAAATAATCAAACTGAACTATTATTATTCTAAAATAAAAAACATTTAATATTAAAAGGGGCGTTACTTTTAAAAAAGTAACGCCCTTTTGATATTACTTTTTTAAAAAGTAATTTTTTTATTTTAATTAAATTTTATATATAAATTTTTTTATACATGTATATTTTAATATAATATGTCTTTATCTAAAATAAATTATGAAGCTTTGAAAAATTATTTAAATGATGGCATAGTACAAACTGAAATTTTAAATGACAAAAGTACTTTTATGATTTGTAGTTATTGGTGGGGTAAAGGAAATGTTAATAAAAATTCTGTTCATGGATTAACATATGATCAACAAGTAGATAGATTAATTTCTCAATGTCGTAAACTTAAAATTAATTATTATTTTATTAGATTTCCTATTTTCGAACAAAAAGGTATGTATCAAATTGCCCTTGGATTAAAAGGAGAATTCATAATGAAGTGCTTATTACAATTTCCAAAATACAAAGTTATTTATATTGATACTGATTTACAAATTTTACAATATCCACATTTGTTCGATATTGATGCTGATTGTTATTTTTTAAATTGGAATGAATACGATTTTGATTGTTATAATCCTTTTCAATTAGAATTACCAGGTGGTATATTAGGTTTTGCAAATACACATGGAGCTAGAACATTATTAAGTATATTAAATAACTATATGATTAAAAATTTACATTTAGCAGAAGATAAATCGTTTTCTGGAATTATTACACGACATTTTATGGGAACCTATTTACGTTGTGTTTGGTTACCATTAAATTATATGTACATGTTTGGTAAACATAAATATGATCCTACTATTGGAAAATATACTCATGTAGCTGATTTCAAAGAAGAATTAAAAAATGAAGACTACAAATTACATGATCTTGTTATGATTCATGAAGATTTTGAAACTGGTGCATTAGATGATGTTTTCTTTCAAAGAGTTGGTAAAGTATCTAGATGGCCACCAAATGTTTATAGACAATTAGGGGAAAAATTAAGATGTTTAAACGTTACTTTTAATAATTACGTTGATTTTAATCTTAATAAAAATCAATTAAAAGATTATTTACAAGATTTTAAAATACGTGAAGCTGAAGATGTTTATAAAAATAAAAAATTAATAAAAAATGTATCTAATAATATACATTGTAAATTACATCTTAAAAATTTAAATAATGTTAGTAATTATATTTTAGTCTCATTATTTGATAATACTATTGATAAAAAAATAATAACGTCTTTTAAAGAATATTGCAATAAATTCGGTATAAATTATCTACTTTATAAATCTAACAAACGAGACTATAAAAACATTTGTAAACCTACACTTTTTTTAAATATTCTTCAACAATACAAACGAAATATTGCATTTGTAGATATTACTACACAATTCAAACGAGACCCCATACTTTTTAAAGTTAAAAACATGGATTTTATGACAATAAATTTAAATAATACAAGTGTCACAAAAACAAAGTGTTCAGATTTAAGAATTTTAAAAACATTAAATGATAATTTATATTTTTTTGCATATAATAATGTTGTATTAGACTTTTTAAAAATATGGTATGAATACAATGATGATCTTAAATTCCAACATAAAAATTTAGAATATGCATTTAATAAATCTTTAGCTACAAATCGATTACGATGTTATTGGTTCCCTAAAGAATACTTAATAGGACCAATTTTAAAATATACACAAATAAATGAATTTTTCAATCATAATTATCCAAATAAATCAATGCGTAAATTTACAAAAAGCATTCAACAATGTTCTATTAAACCTAGTTTAGATGATGGATTACCACGACCCACGCATTATTATGGTAGTAACAATGGTTCTGTATATCATAATAAATATGGTAAATTGTTTTTAGAATTTTAATTACAATAAACTTTTTTTAAATATTTATATTAAGTAGATGAATATAAATATTAAACAACGTAAAGGTATATTTAATAAATTTCAAGATAATTTTGATTATACAGTTTTACAAAAACAGACGGAATTAGGTAAAGGTGGACAAGGAAAAGTTTATAGTTATTGTAAAAAAAATACTGAACAAGATTGTGTAGCTGTAAAAAAAATATATATCGAATCACAACAATCTAAATATTTAAATGACCCGTTTACTAAACGAGCTTTATTACACAGCACATTTATCGAGCTCTCTTCAATGAAAATGATTAACCAATTAGTTTTGTCTAAAGTTTGTCCAAATTTTATTTTAAATTACACATGGAGATTTAAATCTAGATCAGGTATATGTGATGATATTTATCCTAATGTAGCTTATTTTTTTAATGAATACATCGCAGATTCACAAACTTTTACCGAATGGGTTAAAGCTGAACGAAATATCGAAGAACTTTTTAATGCTTATTTTCAAATAATATATGCTATTTATACATTACAACTTAGATTAAATATGACACATTTAGATTTACATACTGATAATATTATTGTACAAAAAGTACCAAAAGGTGGTTACTGGGAATACACTATCAATGAGACAACTTATTATGTTCCTAATTTAGGATATGTATTCTATATAAATGATTTTGGTCATGCTTGGATACCCAATGTTTTAAAAAGTTGGTTTATTCGTAAAAGATACAACTCTAAAAAAATTAAAAGTCATTTTGATTTAATGATTTTATATCGATCACACCTTAATAAAACAAAGAAAAATTTCCCTAAAAGCTTTCAAAAAGTACTACAATATATTATAAAAACATTACGTAATGGTTCAAGAGAAACTTACCCAGAAATAATTAAACAAGTATGGTTTGATAAATACAAAGTTATAAATAACAATAGCTCAATTATTGATAAATTTAATATTAATAATTCTATAGATAGTTCTTCAATTCCACAAGAATTACAACTCTTAGTTAAATAATTTTAAATCCATAATATTTGAATTTGATACATGAAATGTCGGTAATTGTAATTCTCCTATAAAAGAATTCTTCATTTGATTTTTTAATAAATTAAACAACTCAAGTGACGTAATCTCTTGTAAATCATCTTTATTCTGGTCTAATACATCTATAAAACAAGATGTCATCACATTTCCATCTCCTGTAACAAATGAATCTTGATTATCTAACGATGATCCAAATGAAACCCAGTCAAAATACTTTTGTGTTTTGTCAATCATTGAACCAGATGAACAATGATCTGATATAATAATTATCAATGGTTTGCTAATTACACCACTATCAAAAACAGCACTATCAATTATTTTTGTTAATTCATCATCTATTAAACTACCATCTGGTAATTGATATAATTCATCATAACTATCTATATTTGTTTCATTAGGATTAATTTCTTGTTTAATTTCATCACCATCTAAATCATGTGTTTGATTTCCATGACCATTCATATAAATATATATTTTAGGTTCTCTTGGATTATTTAATAAAGATGTTTTAATAAATGAATACATTGTTTGTTTTATTTTCGATAATGATACAACTGTTCCTATTAAGTGTGTTATATTATCATTTGGAATATCTATATAAAAAGATAATTTTTTAGAAAATTCCATTGATCCTTTCTCAGATGTTTGTGTACCCCAATAATCTTTAGAAATAACTAATAAATATTTTGATGACATTTATATAATTATCTATTATATAAATACAATTTTTAATTTTAAAATTAATATTATTTCATTATGGCTATAGATTGTACTAAGCCAAATTTAAGTCAGCAGGAACAAAGTTTATGTTCTTGTAAACTAGCAACAGAAACTATGATAACATTAATATTTTTAATTTTTTAAAAATTAACTTTTATTCTACATAAACGCCACCTGTTAATAATATCCATGCACCATTACCACTATCACTTTCTGCATCAAATAATAATTTAGCACATTGACCTTGGCGTTTAAATATTATTCGTGTAGGTTGTGAATTAATATTAATAGGATTTGGTGCTATTAATTTGTTTGGTCCAAAATATAAATTGTATTTACATCCCTGACCCATTGAATTACATACTATTATTTTCATTGTACCATCTGTAATACTTTGACTCGATCCTATTGTTCCTGTAGCTTCATAAGAATTACCAACCACTGAAAATATTGTTACAATTGTTTCTAAATTAGGATTTCTAGTTGGTAAGTATTGTTGTGAGTCAGATGCCATTGTGTACCTATCTATACTATAGATTAAAGAACTTGTCAGTGTTACCTTTGCTAAATTTGCTGCAGCTGTATTCGTTAAATTTGAAAATTTACCTGTTTGTGGTGATGTAACACCTATAGGTGTACTATTTATATTTCCACCACTAATTTGAAAATTATTACCCATTATAGCATTTGACCCAGCAGATATAGCACCATCTAATATAAATCCACTTAAATTATTTGCAAATACTTTATTTACTTCTATATCACTTAATGTACCTGAAACAACATTGTCAGTTATAACAGCATCTTTATAATAAACCCATCTTTGACTTGAACTCTTAAAACCATAAAAACCAGTTTTATAACCTAAACTACCTGATGTAAGAGTTGAATTACCTTCTGTTGTCCAATAATTAACCTGAATACCTACGTCTTTACCTTGAAATGTAGTTAAATTACTTTTAACAGTTCCTTTTGTTCCAGATTCTGTTAAACTAGAACTATTCGTTATTGTAAATTGTGTTCCATTTATTATACTTGTTACATTATATGTACCATCTATATTTGGTGTACTATCAGAATTTTTTATAAAAATTGTGTCACCTACACTAAGATTATGTATGGAATTTACTGTTATTTTAACATTACCAGATAAAGGATCAGTGTAATTACTAATATCTGTTATATCTAAATATTGTGATGTTCCTAATGGTAAAATATATCTATTTAAATCTGATTCTGGATCAGGACTTGATGTTATTGTTCCTATAACATTTATATTTCCAGAAATTGTAAAATTTGATGTATTTATTCCAATTCCATTATATCCATTTATTAATAATTGTGTTCCATCACTTAAAATACTATCTGATGTAGATCCAAATGATAAGATTGTATTTGTTGGTATTAATACAGTTCCCGTTGATTTTTTTGGTGTTAAATTAATATTTCCAGAAGAACTTGTAATATTTAAATTACCATTACTTGACATTATATAATTACTAGAAGTTTGACTTCCAAAATATAATGGTGTATTATTTGAAATGTTTACTGAAGAACTTCCCGACGTATTAACATTTAAATAAATATTACCTGTTTGAGAAGTTATATTTATATCATTTGTTGATTTTAAAGTTAAATTACCAGATGCGGTTACAGATATAGAATTAGTTGTTGTTCCAAAATTTAAATTGGAATTATAATTTACATTAATATTACCAGAACTTAGATTTAATACACCTGATGAAGAACCAGATATAGTAGTAACATTATTTATCCTTCCATTTTGAATATCTAAATTTGTAAAATATCCATCTCTGAATTGTACATTTCCATAAGATCCAGAAAAAACTTCATTTGTGTTAACTCCGTCTTGTATAAATACAAATCGTTCTAATGAATTTTTATAACCAAAAAATCCTGTTTTTGCCGTAGTATTATTATTCCATTTAAATTCTATACCACGATCTTTATTATCATTGATAACAGGACCTGTAACACCACCAATTGAAAAAATAGGATCTTGTAAATTTGTTACTGTACTATAAATAGTAGTTGTAGTTCCATTTATTTGCACATTTCCATTTAAAATAACTCTACCACTTCCTGATAAACTTGTTATTGTTAAATTACCATTCGAATCACTTGATATAGAATTATTTGTATTACCAAACGATAAAGGAATATTATATGGCATTTCGACCTTTGTTCCTGCTGATAACATAATATTATTTGAACTTATATAAGTATTACTAGTTGCCACAATATTTACTGTACCACCACATCCAATTAATGTATTCAAATTTGATATTGTACCACAATTCAAATTTATTGAACCAGTACTTTGAAAAATTAAATTTTCTTTTAAATACAGACTATTAAACTCAGCTGAACCTATAGTACCAGTTATAACTTCGTTTGTATTTAATGTATCTGAATAATATGTAAATCTTTGTGTAGAATTTTTCCAACCAAACCACCCACTTTTTAATATATTGTAATTGTATTCAATACCTCTGTCTTTTAAATCATTATTATTGTAATTTGCCAATGTTAAAATAGGATCTGTAAATTTCACATTTTCCATATTAATATTTACTGTACTTCCTGTGGTACCAGAAATAGTAAAATTGCCACTAGAAAATAATGTAGTACCATTCCCATTTATCACATTTAAATTAGTTGTTGTAATATTTGTATTACCTGACATGTTGGTTATATTCATATTACCAGATACATCTGATTTAATTGATATATTACGATTGGAATCAAAGTATAATATTGTACCAGTAGATAAATTAACAGAAGAATTTGCTGATAAATTAATTTCATTAATATTTTTTAAATCAATTGAATTACTAATTCCATTACCATATAAAACTAAATTTCCTAATGAATTTGAAATACTATTTGTCGTTCCAGTCATATTAAAAATCAAGTTTCTATTATTTAAAAGTCTTACATTTCCACCTGTGCTATATAAATTTATGTCTCCAGAATTTGAAGTTAAAACAATATTGCCACTAGAACTACTAACATTAACATTACTTGTTGCTATTAAATTATTTGAATTACCAAGTATAAAAATTCCACTTGTTGTTCCCCATATTCGTTCTGTAGAATTACCTAATTGTATACTAGTTGAATTTGGTATAATAATATTACCACCTGTAGTCGTAAGATACATGTTTTTATTTGTATTTATTAACAAATCACCAGATGTATTAGAAGATATTCTTTGTGAACCTATTGATGTTCCATCAAATGATAAATAAGTATTTACAGGAATTATAACACTTGCTGCTGAAATACTAATATTTTGGGGTGTAGATAATCTTAAATTACCATTTGTACTTTCACGTATATTACTCCCACTTGTACCAAATGTAATAGGAATATTATTTTTTACATAAATGTCACTATTTGCACCTAATGTAATTCTATTACCAGCTGTAATATTTAAATTATTTGTTGCATCAATATTTATTGTACCTCCACAACCTGTAATTTTATTGACATTTAATAAAAAACCACAATTTAGATCAAAACTTCCTCCTGTAATTAATGTAACTGTATTTGCACTAATATCACCAATTTCAAATTGACCAGATGCCCCTGATATTATTTCACCGTTATTTGTTGCATCTGGTATAAAAGTAAATTTGTTTGTAGATGTTTTATAACCGAACCAACCTAGTTTCATTGAACCACTTGATGATAAATATCTATATTCAATACCACGATCTTTATTATCTTGTGAAGCTAACACATAGTCTCCTATTGTAACAACTGGATCAGTTATCTTTGTATTAGTTGTTTTAATCTCGGTTAATAATCCTGATTGTATTATACTATTTGTTCCTATTATATTAATAGATGATCCGTTATAATTAATATAATTTCCAGTTGATATGTAATTACCAGTTGTACCAGATGCAAAATGTATTTGCGTATTTGTAGGTATTAATAATGAATTACCACTAGATACATTAAAAAAGACGTCTTTATTACTTGAAACAATTAAACCACTTGTATTTCCAGAAACAGAATTAGTTGTAGTTCCAAATGTTAATTTTATATTTTCAGGAATTGTAACAAATGTTGTTGCATTAAGATTAATTTGACTGCTTGGAATTTTAACTAATGATCCAGTTGTTAAATTAGATATAAAAACACTTGTATCACTTATTGTAAATGAAGTTGGTGATAAAACACTACCAACTGTATAATTATTATTAAAAGAACCAGCACTACTAATTGTTATAACATTACCACTTTTTAAATTATGATTAGTTAATGTAGTAATTGTTGTAATACCTTGACTTGTATTTGTTAATATCATTGAATTTGATATCACTAGAGGTTCTGTGATTAAAGAAATATCTCCATTTATAGTTTTGTAAGTTTGACCATTAAATGTAGATAAAACACTAGATCCACTTGTAGATTGTAATAATATGTTATTTTTAACATCAAAAGTTAAACTACCATTTTGCATTTGTGTGTAAAAATTTCCATATGAAGAAACATTATATACAGGGCCATTTAAATAAACTGATCCACCATTAGGAATTATTTCTACATCACCACCTATATTTGTTGCTCGTATAAAATTATTACAAATTCTTAAATTTCCTAAATACGAACATCCATTTACTCGAAATGTAGAATTACCTAAATTTAGTGTTGCAGTATTATAATCCCAATCCAAAAATGAACCAATAATATCACTTCTAAATAATACATCACCACTTGCAGTTATATCTGTAAAATACGCATAACTAGCTGTAGGTACACCAATTGGAGAGTCACTTATTTCTGCTTTGTCAATATTACCAGAAAAAATTCCATTTTCAATTAAACCTTGTATACTTAAATTTTCAAGTACTAAATTATTAGTAGCAATTGTATCAAAACTACCATAATTAGATTGTAATATTTGACCCTTTAATGGTTTTGTTAAAGGTTTCATAGAAACATTTGAACTCATTTTAAACTCTAATATTTAGAAATAAAAATAAAAAAAAAAATAGCCTTAATATTTACTTTTAAATTGATATTAATCATTTTAAAAGTAATGTATTATTCAATTATGTCTCGAATATATGTTTCAACTGAAGTTGTCTTTGTAGTTGGAAATCTAGGAATACCCTTATCTGTTAATTCAAAATATTTTACATATAGTTTTTTTCCTTTATATTTAAAATTTTTAATACAATTTTCATATAATATTTGTCGTTCTTGTTTTGTTCCACCTGGTCTAACATGAAATTCATCACCGTTTTTATTTTTACAAACCCAAACAATTAAATTTTTATTTTCTTTACTAGTATCATTTTCATATGTAAAATTAATAATCTCAAACTCTTCGTCTTTAAAATCTTTGTATTTTAAAAGATCTGAAGATCTTAATTTACATTTATACAAACCAGTTTTATTACGTATAATACTTCCTTCATAATTATTAATAATAAAATTATTATGATATTGTTTTATCATTTCTTCAGATTTTACTTCCAATGTTTCTACTAATTTTATCATTTTAAATTTATTTGTTTCTATTAATGTTTTTAATTTTATAAATCTATTATTAAAAGGAGTATTTTCAATAATAACATCGTACACATGATATTCAATCTTGTTAAGATATTCTATATCATCGTTTTCTAATCGTTTTTTTCTTAAAATACCTAATTTTTCAAATAAACAATTATGTATATAAAGTTCTCCATCTAAAATAATATCATCTTTAATAGACATTAATTCTTTATATAATTCTGTTTGTTTTATTATAGAAAATTCTTTACCTTGTCTGGAATTACACAATTTATCTTTACTATTAAAAATACAACGATAACCATCTAGCTTTGGTTGAATATATGCAGGAAATACTAATTTATTTTTATGTTTATTAAAATCTTGTGCTAACATTGGATAAATTGTTTTTTTATTTTCTGTTTGTTCTTTTATTGTATTGTCATTTGCAACTTCACTATCAAGTTTATTTAAATTTAAAATAGAATATCCTTCAGTAATTTTTTTATTCCATTTTGATTCAGCTTCTAAAACAGCTTGAGTAAAATGTGTTGTAAAATTACTTTTATTTAAATTTTTACCTAAATTTAATCTTCGTCTTTGTTCAATTAATCGTTTATAACCATAAATAATAACAATTTCTGAAAAATCAAGATATTTTTCAACTCTTAAACACCATGTTCTAGTTTTACCATGTGCATCTTTTTCATATAATGTTTCGTACTGTTTTATTTCAATTGGACTATCACTTACACTCATTACTTCTATTTAATATTTTAATTAATTCAATTTTTTAAATTAATTCTAATTGTTCGCTTTCTGATAATTTTTTCCCACCATTATATTCGTATGCCCATTTATTATCTAATAAATATTGTGATAAACATATATCATAATTATTTGTCTTTTGATTTAAACAATATACATTTGCTAATAATCTACCATATTTATCAAATTCTAAACATTCAACCCAAACTATTGTTAATTTTTTATCTAAAACTTCTCTAATTTCATTTTTTGTTAAATTATCTGATAATGTAATTAATTTTACAAGTTCGTTTTTTGCATTTTCTGCAAAATGTCTTAAATCACTATTATCACTATGTAATTCACTTGTATCAATACCATTAAGTCTGACATTAAATTTAAAGTAATTATCATAAATTGGTAAAATTATTGATAAACTATCACCATCTATAATATCAACTAATCTTCCATATGTTTTTAGATTATTTAATGTGAACCGTGGAGTTTTTAATCCGTAATTTTTAAACGCATTAATGTCAATCATATTATTAATTAATAAATAAATTTAAAAGTAAATAATTATTTAATATTATAATAATAATGTCTGAACAAATTTTAAAAAATTACAAGAATACACTTAATAATATGAATAATTTGTTAAATCAAATGCTTAATTCTAAAGACCAACAATATATTGATAACAAAAGACAACAAACAATTAAATTATTAGAAAATTTTGTACAAAATTTAGAAATAACAGATTATTTATTAATTGACTGCAATCCTATAGTTCCAAAAGATGTTTTTATTGAAATGTATTTTAATTTAGGAACATTATATAAAGATCAAACTGAATATTTTTTAAAACAAAACAATAACAATTTAACAGAAAAACTTGAAAATGAATTTAGAACGAGTTTAAATTGTTTTTATAATATTTTACGAATTTCATTTGAAAATGAAATGGCTATAAAACAAATAATAAGTATTTTTACACAGCTTTGTTTTTTTTCACAAAATAACTTGCAAAAATCATTGAATTATTTACAAGAAGCGTTATTATATTCACCTGGTAATGAAACTATTCATTATAATATTGGTCATGTTTTTCAAAAAATAAATAAATTAGAAATGTCTTTAATACATTATAAATTATCATTAAATTTGATTAATGCAAATTTAAATAAAAAAGAACAATTAAAAGAAGCCGAAAGATTGCGTTTAAATTGTTTAAATGGAATTAGTTATATTTATAGATCAGTAAAACAATGGCCTCAAGCACTGTATTATTTATTAAAATCCGAAGCTATAAATAATACTGATCCAGATATCCAAAATCAATTAGGCGTTGTTTATACAGAAATGAGAAGAACAGATTTAGCAGAAATTGCATATAATAAAGCAATAAAACATTATGAAAAAACGTTTATATCTAATGATTCAAAATTCTTTTTAGCTGAAATATATTTAAATTTAGGTCATATGCATTCATATAATGGTGATAATAATAAATCAATAGAATGTTATAATAAATCTTTACAAATCTATCCCAAATTTACTTTACCATTCCAAAATAAAATCATGAATTTAAGTTATATTTTTGATGAATTACAAGATAAAATGTATATACTTAATCAACACAAATTAGTTAATAAAATTTATGAAAAAGGAAATGGTATGTTTAAATTCAATAAATCTTTTTTTAATAGTGAAAAGATTAACATTGGAATTATTTCAGGCGATTTTATGGATCACCCTGTAAGTTATTTTATTAGTCCACTATTAAAAAACTTTAATAACACTGAATTTACAATAACATGTTATTCGGAATGTATTATTAATACAAAATTATATAATGATAATATTAAATTTAAATTAATTAAAAATATGTCCAATAAACAAATTGCAAATATTGTTTACGATGATAAAATTCATATTTTACTTGATTTATCTGGACATACTGCATTCAATCGTTTAGATGTTTTTGCACTAAAACCAAGTCCTATTCAAATAACTTATATTGGATATCCATATTCAACTGGATTAAACGAAATGGATTATAGAATCACTGACAAAACTTGTGATAATCCAGATGTTTCTCAAAAATTTTATACTGAAAAGTTGTTGTATCTTGAAAATTCTTTCCTATGTTATGATCCAAATATTATAACAATGAATAATCCTGTTACAAAACAATTCAAATTAGAAATTTCACCCACACCTTATTTAACAAATAGATATATTACTATAGGATGTTTTAATCGTCTTAATAAAATAACTGATAATGTTATTAAATTATTCAATGAAATTATGTTAAAATTTAGTTCTATACGTTTTGTTTTTAAAACTAAAGCTTTAATTAATAAAAATATTCAAAAATCATTTTTAAATAAGTTTAATAATTCTGTTCGATCACGAATTACTATATTAGATTGTACAATATCACACGATGAACATTTATTAACTTATAATAAAGTAGATTTAGCAATAGATACATTCCCATATTCTGGTACAACAACTAGCTGCGAAGCTTTATTTATGGGTGTTCCTGTTTTTAGTTTATATGATTCAGAATTCTACTTTCACCCCCAAAACGTAACGTGTAGTATATTACGGTCGAGTAATTTAGAACATTATATAGTAAATAATAAACAGGAATTATTTGATAAACTTAAATCTATAAATAACGAAACGGATGATTTTTGGTATAATCTTAAAAACAATACCAAAAATAAATTTTTATCAGGAAAAGTTTGTGATCAAAAAGAATACATTAAAAATATACAAAATTTATTTAAACAAACATTTGAAAAATATCAATTGCAAAATTTTTGATAATGTCTTACAATTTCATTAAATTTCTTAACTGTTTTTATAAGTATTTCTAAAATCTTAGGTTTAAGGTAAATAATTTATTTGAGGCAAACCCTGTACTTTTCTATGATAATTCGTTATTTTTATTAATTCATCCCTGTTTTTAGGATCACCATAACGAAGTGTATAACCATCATCATGTTCAACATTGTCAGGATAAAGATTCCACCAAATAGCACCACTTATATTACGATTATTTTGTATATAATTAAACCATTCTTGTGAAAAATGTGGACTATACTCTCCTATAATATAAGGTTTTTTTAAATCAACTGCCTTTTTTAGACCATTATTTAATCGAGTATAATCTTCACCATAAAAATGTGCTCCAAATGCATCAATTGTCTTTATACTAAACTCATCTGATGTTGATGATCCTAAACATTCATCTGTACCAGCTAATACCATGTGATTCTTATCAATACTTTTTATATATTTTGATATATCCTCTAACCATTCTTTTGTAGGAATTGTTGTTTTACCACCCCACTTTGTATCATCTCTTATATTACCTAATTCATTCCCAATTTCAATTAAAAATAAATTAGGATCATCTTTAATAGCAACACCAGTATACTGATTGACATGATTTAACCATGCACTTATATACGCTTTGAAATCATTTCTCACAATCTTATTTGTCCAAAAATCAGATTTTTTAATTCCTCTTTTTTTACAATAATCACCATAATTCCCATTATACCAAAAATAATTATCTGTCAATGGACATATCAATTTAATATTATATTTTTTAGCTAAATAAAAACTATAATCAATAGAAGCCCATGCATTCTTATTATTTAAATTTTCTAATAAAGATTTTTCTGATCCAGAAGAATGACCTAATGTATGACTTCTTATTACTGTACTTGACATTTTCTTAGCCTTTATAAACATATCCTCTATAACACCTTTAGAAGGATAATTATAACTCTCATCTAATCCTAACCAATATACATTTACTCCTACTACATAAAACTTTTTTCCTTGTAATGTAAAATCATAACCATTCCATATCACAAAATTTTTCGTTGGTATAGGCGTAAGTAATGGCTTTGGTTTTCTTACAATTATAGATTGTTGTTTTGACTTTGGTTTTCTTACAATTATAGATTGTTGTTTTGACTTTGGTTTTCTTACAATTATAGATTGTTGTTTTGACTTTGGTTTTGATTTTAGTAAAAAAGTTCTGCTTTCAATTGATTTAACTATATAATCGCAAATTATACTATTACCATTCTGTTTACATTTTGTGCCAGGTGCACAATCTTTATATACCCAATTATCATATACGCACGTATCAAAACCATTATTATGACATTTCATATCACCTAAATTACATTTATTTAATTCAGTTAACATTTCAACTTGTTCAAATCTTTCTAAGTGTTTTTCTTTTTCATCCCCTTCTGGACATTCAACTTGTTCAACCCGTTCTGGACGTTTTACTCTTTCATCCCGTTCTGGACGTTTTACTCTTTCATCCCGTTCTGGACGTTTTACTCTTTCATCCCGTTCTGGACGTTTTACTCTTTCATCCCGTTCTGGACGTTTTACTCTTTCTTCTCGTTCTGGACGTTTTACTTGTTCTTGATTGTTATTTACTGTAACAACTATTTCTCGTCTATTATAAAATAACGTTCTTCCATCTTTTTCAGCTGAATCCCCAGGATTCCATTCTGGAACAGTTGGATATCCTGGTAAATTAACAACTAATAATTCAGTTCCTTTTAATTCTGCAAATTTATTTGGTGAATTACCATTATTAACTGTAACATCAGTACATTCCATATAATATTCTCTATTACCTATACGATTAACCCATGTCCAAAAAACTGTCATTTTACCACCTGGAGCATCATCTGGCAAATCAAAATTATAAGTCATTGAATCTAATAAACATGAATTTAAAACTGTTTTTAAAACTAAAAAATGAGAATTATCATAAGAAATTCCAAATTGACAATGTCCACCACCATGTACAGCTGTTCCTTCTAAAGTTACTTGTATATTATTACCATTAAATGTACTAACGGAAGGTCCTTGAGGAAATCCTTTACATGGAAAGCTGAAGAAATCTGGTGGAACATTTAATGGTGATCGAAGGTTGTAATTTACCAAACCTTGTGAAACATAATATGAACTTGCTTGATTTCTTCTTGATGGTGGATTAATCATTGAAATATGAGAATTTATACCTAACAAACTTGTTAAAATATATATAATTTTCATTACTATATATAGTTATTTTATAAATAATTCTTTTACGCACTTAAAATGAAAGGATCATCTGTTAAAATATAATTTTTGGTACCTTGGTCATTTTCTATATAACCTACTTTCTTTAAAGTTTCTTTGTCATAAATAAAATGATTATCTACATAATAAAATGTATCATCTATTAATTTTGTTTTTAAATTATCTTTATTTATATTATTTTTAGTTTCTTCTTTATTATTTAAAATAAGGATATCTTGATTAATAGCCTTTTCATTAAATTGATCACGAAATGTTAAATAATGATGTCTTTTACAATATTTTGAATCCTCAAATGTTTTATTTATACATTTATTTCCATTTTTAGAAAATCCTTTACAAAAATTTGTTTCTTCTCGTTTATCTAATAAATCTATTTTAAATTTATTTAAAAGAATTTCACGTTTAACCTTTTCATCTGTATCTTTATAAAAAATATCATATTCTTCTAATATTTTATCTATAATATTAGAGATATCATTTAAATAAGCGCGTTCTAAATTCATTGGTAAATTTTTAATACGCCTAATTAACCTCTGTGTTTCCATTTTTAACTTTTCTTTTTATATTTGCAAAAATATTTCTATTTTTTATTACACATTGCCATTTTTTTTCAATTGTTTTTTCTTCAAATCCATTAAATAACTTATTTAATCCTATACCTATATCCATTTTTTCATTTTCATTGTCAGTGTCTTCAGTGTCATTTTCATTGTTGTCATTTTCATTATTGTCATTTTCATTTATGTCATTTTCATTTATGTCATTTTCATTTATGTCATTTTCATTGTTGTCATTTTCATTGTTGTCATTTTCATTGTTGTCATTTTCATTTACATTAATATAATATGTATAATCACATTTATTATTATCTAGCTCTTTAATATAAAATATAAATAATTTACAATTTTCTTTGTAAACATTAATTGAATTTTTGGGTTTTGTAAATTTTATTTCTGTTTTATCACATTCCATTTCTCCAGTTTTATCACTTTTACTTGTAAATTTTAAATATTTAATGTGTTTGAACTGATTGTCAAAAAGTAAATTAATAGTTTCATCTAATATTTTATATGACTTTAATTTCATTTAAATAATAGTATATATATATTATTATTTAAATAAAAATACAATTTAATCCTTATTATATCTTAATTTATCATTTCTATCAAGAATATTCTCTAAAACTTGATTTGGAATACCTAATTTTTCTTGTAAATATTTTAATGCTAAAGTTTCTTTTGGAAGACACTTTCCACCAAATCCTTTTAAACCATCGTGACCTGGTACATCAGTATGTGATTCACCTATTCTCGGTTCTAATTTAAATAAGGACTGTAAATTTTTATATTCTACACCAAATTTATTACAAATTTCATTTATTTCATTAAAATACCAAACTTTAACTGCCAAAAATACATTAACTGTATATTTAAATAATTCACATTCTTCAGGTGACTTACATATAACATTAATTTCCTTGTGTTTATAAAGTGTTCGCATTACATCTGAAACCTTTGTATCTATATTATCACTACCTACTAAACAAAAATCGGCATTATACATATCTTCTTTGTAAGTATGTTCTTTCAAAAATTCAGGACAAAATACAATTTCTAATTTATCTCCAAAAGTTTTCATCAACATGCGTGTTGTCCCAGGTTGAACAGTTGATTTAATAATTACTATATTAGATTTTGAATTCACCTTTTTATATAAATTTTTAATTACATTATAAACTATACTAACATCACATTCTCCGTTACTACTTGGTGGTGTTGGTACGCAAATTATATATACATTGTCTCGATTAGATAATTCAGAATATTCTATTAATTTTTCTAAATTATCTGTATTTATCATTGCACTTTTTTCATCCTTTTCTATAACATCATATGTACAAAATGGAACATTATTACTTTTACATAAATGTCCAATTCCTCCACCTACATATCCATAGCCAATTATATTTAAAAATGCAAAAGACATTTATTATAATTAAATTTTTGTTTTTAAATTTAATTATAATAAAAATATTTAACGTACAAATTTAACTCCACCAAATATATAATCTGTATATCCATCATTGATTGCGGTTTCAGAACACTCTGATTTAGATTTAGGTTTAGGTTTAGGTTCTTTATTATCAGAATTTAATAATTCAAATGTTTCTTTAATGTTTAATACAAAATAAATAATAAAAAGTATTGCTACTAACATAATTAATTGTTCTACAGTAATCGTTGCCATAGTATATATTATATATATATAATATTTTTTTATTATAATATAATTTTATTTATTATATTTATAACAAATATAGTAAATGCGTACATCTTATGAAAAACGACGAATGTCAAAAAAGCGTTCTAAAAGAAAATCTAAATCAAAGGTTAGAATTCCTGTAACAAAAGGAAAATTATTTGGATATCATGTAGATAGTCTGGCTAGAGATAGAAGAAGTCTATTAAAAAGTTTAATACGTTCAAAACGAGCTACATTTTCTGAAATTATAAAACGATTAAATGTATTAGTAATATATAATAAACGAAAACATCCAGAAACATCAAAGAGAATTAAACGTGATTTAGATTATATTGAAAGACATATGAGTCAATATAGATTATCACCTAAAAAGAAAAGTCGTAAAAAGAAAAATTAATTTTTTATTATTGTCATTATAATTTCCATAACATTTTTTTTTTCATTTCTAGATATCTTAACACCTAAACGTTCTTCTAATTTATTCATAATATAATTCAAATGTATTCGTGACTTGTCACAATTTTGTGGATTTTCGTTACATATATTTTCTATATGGAAATATAAAAATGAATGTTTATCTAAAATTCTATTAATTTCTTCTGGTAATTTAGAACGTTTAAAAATAGTTTCAAATTTATCTTGTTTTTTTTTTAAACCAATTGTTTTATAATGTTGACCATCTTTATCATAATATAAAATTATTATTTTATTTTGTAAGTTATCAGGATCAGATAAATTTATAATATCCAAATCATTAGTAAAAATTATAATATCTATACCAATAGCTCTTGATATTAATTCTAATGATATAAAATCTCCTTGAAAATCAAAACCAGGACGTTTTATAATTTTTATAAAATCTTTTTTTTGTTTTATTGTCATAGGATCCCAATTTCCAACAAATTCTCCATTTTGTTTTTCTATCTGATATGTTTTTATTATATCTATAAACACTTTATTATCTATTGATAATATATATTTTGCAAGTAATCTTCTTAATTTTTCATGTGTAGCTCGATATCCACCTTGAGTTAATGCTGTTTCAATTGATCTAAATTGACAATTTCCATCACCTAAACAATTTTTAATCATAAAATTTAAAGAACCCAATTTTGATTGCCATTTGTCACTAACTGGTTCCCAATAATACGTATCATTAATACATTTATTTTTTACATTTTTACTACAACTTGATTTACTATTACTTAAAGTAGATTCCATATTATTATTATTATATAAAAAATAATAATAAAATAATACTTATTAAACATCACTATAATGATCATCATCAATTAATACTTGTTTAATTTTTATATTAAATCCATAATTAATACTTCCATTTACTAACGTTTCCTTTTCATCACCATATTTTATTTTCATTGCTCTACGTAAATCTCTAATTTCTGGAACTTTAGAATTAGAATAATTATTTGACCACCACGCTGAAAAATGACTATAAATAACTTTATTTGTTTCAAAGTTATCCTTTGATTCTTCTAAAATTTCATCAAAGAATTCGTTAAATTTATCGTTATCAACCTTGTATTTTGCTGTAGCCTGTTTAACTTCATCTGGTTCATTCATACCATTTTCTAAAAATTGGTAATACCAATGTATTAGAATACTCATAAAATATGGTCTCCATTCTTTAATTTTATGTCTGATTGTTGGATCTATTTTAAATTCGTTTTCTTTAATTGGATTATCACAAAATCGACTTTTGAATTCTACTACACGAATTCTTCTCCAAGTTCCTGAATCACAACTTGTTACAGCAGGTAAATCATTACAACACATTATCATAGT